>Ga0209542_10003378_pt1 | contig 34161 bp, 30 predicted proteins | sample RifCSPhighO2_01_FD_184028 | JGI IMG/M metagenome (GOLD analysis project Ga0209542, IMG submission 184028) | Soil microbial communities from Rifle, Colorado - Rifle CSP2_plank highO2_0.1 (SPAdes) (version 2) | ecosystem: Environmental > Terrestrial > Deep subsurface > Rock core/Sediment ...
CATTAAGAATATAGGTGTCGGGATATGTGAACGAAATGCCGTGTTCGACATTGGTGTATGCCACCATGATTTTGGCGGGAATATCGGTCGAATTAAATGTCTCTTCCGGCGACAAGAAAAGGTACGCAGCGGCAGTAAACACGATGGCAACGACTAGTACGAACGCTTTCATCGTATTGTCCATAATATGTAAAGTATACCTTGGAAATGGGATGTATATATACGTAATACACTGACTTATGCCTCGCGTGATGTACTCGTACAAATATCGACTACGGCTAGCTCGAGCGGCAAATGAGGCACGGCGGCATAAGCCATTATGCTGTACGCATCAAGAATTGCGCGCAGGGTGTTCGAGTTGACGCCCGGTTCCTTCGATATTTCTTTCGCGAGTGCAAGGTCCGCTTCCGAAAGCTCTTTCCCTAACGTATCCGCCACTCCCGGCGCATAGCGCAAGAGGAGGACAACGCGCAAACGATGGATAAGAAGCTTAGTAAGCATGCGTGCGTCTACGTTCTCTTCGATGGCTCCTCGTATAGCGTTAAGCGCTTCTTCTGCATTTTTTTTCGCGACAGCGGAAATTATCTTTCTGACAACTTCCCCGCGGGGGGCTCCGGAAACCGCCTCCACTTCTTCGATCTCAATCTTTTTGTTATCGGAGATGGCGAGTACTTTCTGCAAGATGGAGAGTCCGTCGCGGAAAGAACCATCGGCAAGAAGCGCCACAAGTTCAGAAGCAGAGCGTTCGAGAGAATACCCTTCTTTTTTCGCAACACTCTCGATAACATCGGCCAAGACTTCGCGTGTCGGCTGTTTGAAACTGTACACCTCACATCGCGATTGGATGGTGTCGGGGATTTTGTCGCGTTCGGTCGTCGCCAGAACGAACATAGCGTGCGGCGGCGGTTCCTCGAGTGTCTTCAAAAAAGCGTTCCATGCGCTCTTGGAGAGCATGTGCGCTTCATCTACGATGTAGAATTTGTAGGGCGATTCGAACGGCACGACATGCACACCTTCGCGCAGTTCACGGATATGTTCCACGCCGTTGTTCGAAGCGGCGTCTATCTCGTATAGATCTTTGTCGGAAACGCCGAGCTCGCGCGCAAGAATTCGTGCAAACGTTGTTTTCCCCGTACCGCGACCTCCGGAAAAAAGATACGCATGCGCGGGTTTTTTATTCTTTATCTCGGCTTTCAGAACCTTTACGATATGCTCTTGCCCGCGCGCGTCATTGAAGCTTTGCGGGCGGTACTGCCTGTACAAAGTCGCGTGACGTGATTCCTTTTTTTCCATGCGACGCATTATACCCTCTCAGGCAGTGCACCCGCGAGCACTTCCCGAGCCTTTGCCGATGTGCTCGTTTCCATCAGTCGTATTCGCAATTCTTTCGCGCCGTTCCACCCTGAAATGTATGCTTTAAAATGTTTTCTCATTATCGCAAAACTTGTGGTATCTGAAAGGAGTTCGTCAAAGAGCTCAAGATGCTCCATGAGTACTAGCGCTCTCTCATACGGCGTTGGAGTATAACGACTTCGTAAATCGTTATACAACCAAGGATTGCCGTAGATCGCACGGCCGAGCATGATGCCATCTGCGCCGCTCATTGCCGCTTTCTCGCGCGCGTCGGTGATATCGCGCACGTCGCCATTGCCGATAATGAGCGTCTTTGAGCCGAGTGAATCGCGTATTTTGACAGCGCGCTTGACGCGCTCCCATCGCGCCGGCACGTCGGACATTTCCTTGCGCGTACGCGCATGGAGAGCAATGGCGGCTGGCTCTTCAGTGAGAAGTCCCGGAAGCCATGTTTCAAGTTCATCTTTCGTGTACCCTATCCGTGTTTTTACAGAAACAGGCAGTCCCGAGCTTTTCGCCGCACGTATGAGCGCGCGTGCAAGCGCCGGATTTTTCATGAGCGCGGCACCGCAGCCGCCGCGCTCAACGGCCCTGTCGGGACACCCCATGTTGATGTCAATGCCGTCGAAGCCCAGCTCAACCGCGATGTGTGCGGCTTTTTCCATCCGCTCCGGTATTGAAGAGAAAAGCTGAACAACCATTGGTCGCTCGTTCTCTGCATATAGTAGCTTTTTGCGCAACTTCTCCTGTCCTGATCGAGGAGCCAAGACGAGTCCGTCAGCCGACGTGAATTCCGTGAACATCACATGCGGTTTTCCATGACGCGCAATAAGGCGCCGAAAAGCTGCGTCTGTTACATCCTCCATAGGAGCAAGTGCCAAAAAAGGCCGTGGCAATTTCTGCCAGAAGTTTTTCATCATTCGCAACGATAGCACACTATCTACCCGACCCGAGCATGCTATTTTATGCCGTGTATACTTACGCTATGGGCATCGAGACAGGATCGTTTGAGAGGCAGGAGAACGTTTCTCGGGCAAAGGTCGTGGATTTTGTGAACGAGATTCTTCAACCAAATATCCCAATCGGACGACAGCGTAATACAATTATCGGTGAGTATTGTTCCAAAAACGGGATACGAGCAGATACAGCCCGAGGCGTCGCACGCCTCGTGACAAAGTTTGACCGTATGAAAAATGCGTCTGACGTCGCGGATGTTCTGGAGTTTGCTTCTTGGTTAAAGACTCATGCTCCAGAGAAATTCTATAGTAGGGGCAACATGGTGTATCTGGCCGACGAGAACATGCCACTTCATGATTTTCTGGAGAACGTAAAAGCGAATTACACATTTTGGACGCGGACCTTCGGTGACAAGTTGTTCGAGACATCTATCGATACGGCATCGTCGCGCGAGGGTATTTGGAAAAGTTGGCTGTCGCGTGACGAGGGATATTACATTTCACTTAAGGGCGGGAGTGGTTCGGGTACGTTTTCTGTTGATATTGCGATCGGACATGACCGCAAACACACGGAACACGATAAGCCCCTTCATGACACGACAGGGGAAATTTGGCGGGTTGGTTTCGATGCGGAGACAAACGGGTCTGGAGAACAAATGTTCCGCATAATTCGGACCGGAAGCGGACACAAGAGCGGCGGCAGTACTGAGCGCGCCACCGACCTTAGAGAGATTAGAAAAAACTTTCTTGATACATACCGAGTGTCTCCTCAACGATTACTTTTATTCCTTACGCTGGAAATTGCATACACCCTCGGTTTTAATCACATAAAAGCTCTCTCAACGGAAGGCGCTCTTAATCTTTCAACTTTGCGTCATTCTAAATCACCCGTTGATTATTCGGCCTCATTGAACGATGTCGGTTTTGCTGCACAATCTGGAAATTGGCACGAAATTCACGGATGGCAAGATGCGATATATCGTGATCTGCCATTTCAGGGCACTCTGGGAAAGCACGAAATTGACGCTTTAGATGCTATTGAGAAATCCTTCAACTCTCTTCATCATGCGGACGGTGATGCGTTACCATTTACGATCGGCAACGAAGGCACATTGGGCGACCAAGATCGAGTACGATTAGAAAGAGTGTGGAACGCCTTCGCACGTCTAAATGAAACTGCACGGAAAAATCGCCGCGTGAGAGCGCGATAATTACTGCGCTTGTAGTTATTCTTTCAGTTGTTTCAAAAGCTAGTCATACCAGCCGACTACTCTTTAAATTTGTAGTATACCTTGTTCCCAAAACGAAGGTCGACATACAAAAGATCGTCTTCCTTTCCGCGCAGAGCGTCCGAGGTAAGTACAAGTTTTAAATTGCGCACTGTGGTCTCGGCATCTCCCGCGAGCGATGCGCGGATAGCAAACCCTCTCGCAATAGACACTGAAATATCTTCCCCATCGTCCACGGAAATTTTCTGTGCCAAGAAGCCCGTCTGCTCCAAGCTCTTAAGGAATGCACGAGCATTGACGAAACGATCGGGAAGAAACATCTGGCCGATAGGCGAACTCTCAGCGTCTTTGAGTCCTCCGGTAAAAGCGTACTTTGTGGAAACATGCGTAGCTTCAGTGGTGGTCGCCTCTCCAGTTTCGAAATAATTCTCAAGCGCCGTGAAAATGAACCCTGTGTCATCCAAAAGGTAGCATTCTCCATCTCCTGCGCACCACGTGGCAAATGGTTGCCGTTCATCCACGGCGACGATAATCGCCTGCGCTAAGAGAGACTCCCGCGAAATATTCACAGAGCGAATCCTGGGAAAATACTCTTCTGTGGCACGCACGAGCGCGGAGCGCGGATAAACAAATATGTTCTTTCGCGAGAGAGGCCTATACGCTCCTTCTGAAAGTTCTGCCTCCACAAAGCTTTCCACGAGTACTGGTGATATTTCCTTGGCACCGACCACTTCAACGCTGTTGATGGAAAATTGCGGAAGATACGATGCATAATGAAGTCCCCAAGCCGCGCCGGCGCTTACAAGCACGGCACAGAACGTAAAAAAGACGCGCTTGCGTCTTCGACGCGCGCGCAGAGGCACGTGCCGTTTTTCAAACAAAGGAAGCTTTCCCTGCGCGCGCGTAGGAGTATTCCTTTTCCCGCGCAAATCAATTACTCTTCCCGATCTTTTCTTTGCCGACATAGTTACGCAATACCTCGGGAACCGTAATTGAACCGTCTTTATTCTGATAGTTCTCTACTATTTGTGTAACTATGCGCGGGACGGCGAGCGCAGTGTTGTTGAGAGAATGCACATACCGAAGCGTCTCGCCATCTCTATAACGAATATTCAAGCGACGTGTCTGAAAGTCATGAAAATAGGATGACGAATGTGTTTCGCGGTATTTCCCCTCGCTTGGCATCCACACTTCGATGTCATACTTCTTGACCTGTCCGAGTCCCAAATCGGCTCCGCAGTTGATGACAACACGGTACGGAAGTTTCAATTCTTTGAGAAGCTCCTCTGAATTCTTTGTCAGATCTTCATGATGCTTTACGGACTCTTCATGACTCGCTTCGCACAAAACGACTTGCTCGTATTTTAGAAACTCGTGAATACGGAAAATACCTTTCGTATCCTTGCCATGGCTCCCCGCTTCGCGGCGAAAACATGGAGAGAACGAAAAGAATTTAATCGGCAAATCTTTCTTATCCAACACCTCATCCATGTAGTACCCCATCGTTGCAACTTCGGCGGTACCTGCTAGATAGTCGCCATCTTGCGTCTTGTAGAGGTCATCCTCGCTCTGCGGCAAGTAACCGGTGCCTATAAAAGGTTCGCGTCTCACAAGGGAGGGAACGATGGCCGGGATAAATCCTTCACGATTCACGAAGCGTTCGATAACGAAACGTTCGAGCGCCCATACGAGCCGCGCACCATCATTCTTCAAAAAATAACCACGGAACCCAGCAACCTTGGCGCCGCGTTCGTAATCAGCCATGTCATGCATGAGAAGAAGTTCAGTATGGCTTCTTGTCGGAAAGTCGAACTTTGGTAATCCCCCGTCCTCGACTTCCCTCGACTCCGCTCGGGATGAACCGCTCGGATCAGGCCATCGTCGCACTTCTTTATTGTCGGCGTCGGATTCCCCTTCCGAAACAGTCATGTCCGGGACGTTCGGTACCTGGAGCATGAGATCCCTCCACTCTTTCATGATCTCCTGCATTGATTCTTCTTCCAAACGCAATGTCTCTTTGACATTCTGCATCCGACTGATGAGTCCTTGTTTCTCCGCGCCATCCTTTGCTCCGGCTATAGCAACGGATGCATTGTTTTGCTCAGCACGTTTCTCGTCAATGGAAACCTGCAGTGCGCGTCTTTTGTCGTCGACTTGAAGCAGGCGGTCAATATCAACCTTTATGTGCTTTTTCTTGGCACCCGCAATAACGACATCTTTGTTGTCGCGGATGAATTTGATGTCTAGCATAATTTCGAGCTTCGAGCTTCGAGCTTCGAGCTTGCAGACACATCAAACCTTCCTCGCAACTCGCAGCTTGCACCTCGAAGCTGGTAAGATGATAGCACTATGCACGATGAAATCACAGCGCTTTCTCCAAACCGCTTCCCTCCGCTCCTTAAAGAAATACCCGACGCACCCAAGAAGCTCTATGTGCGCGGGACGCTTCCTAGCTACGATTCCATGTGGCTTGCGGTCGTCGGAAGTCGCGCGGCAACAAATTACGGTCGGCAAGCCGTGCGTCATCTGATAGAGGGACTGCGCGGCTATCCTGTTGTCATTGTAAGCGGGTTGGCCTACGGCATAGATGCCGAGGCACATAAGGCCGCGCTTGAGGCGGGGCTCCCAATCGTTGCCGTACCCGGCTCAGGCCTTGACTGGAGCGTGCTCTATCCCCGTGCGAACGTGAATCTCGCGCGAGAAATCATAAAAGCGGGCGGCGCACATCTTTCGGAATTCGAGCCAAACATGAAAGCGGCCGACTATACATTTCCGCAGAGGAATCGCATTATGGCGGGTCTTTGCAAGGCGGTACTGGTAATTGAAGCAAAAGAACGTTCCGGTTCGTTGATAACGGCGCGTCTCGCTACAGAATATAATCGTGAACTCCTCGTTGTCCCCGGCTCCATTTTCTCCGCCGAAAGCCGCGGCACGCATCAATTCTTAAAACTTGGTGCGACTCCCGTGACAGAGCCCGAAGATATTCTGCGCGCGCTCGGTATCGAAACGCAGACACGCGAGATGACTTTACATATCGATCTTTTTGAAAACGAACGACGTGTACTTGAAATTATCGTTTCCCCCGTCTCGCGCGACAAACTTCTCGAGACACTCAAACTTCCCGTTTCAGAAGCAAATATTCTTTTGTCTACGATGGAAATTAAAGGTCTGATAGTGGAGGAATTGGGCGTGGTGCGAATCAAGTAGCAAATTCAAAAATCAAAGTGCAAAAATCAAAATGATAGTTCAAAATGCCGAAATGTCCGTTATCGTTCGGATGGAGATAATTTGAGATTTTACATTGTCATTTTGCATTTTGACATCTACATTTTAATTTCGAGTCCTTGACACATGGTACTCTTCTGAAGTATCACTAGCCACTTATGAAGTTAGTTATTGTAGAGTCTCCGGCAAAAGCGAAGACGATAGAAAAATACCTTGGTAAGGGGTATTCGGTACGTGCGTCAGTTGGACATATTCGTGATTTGCCCAAAAGCAATAAGGATGCCGTTGACATCAAGGGCGGATTCGTTCCACGCTATCAAATCGTCAAAGAGAAACAGCACATAATTGATGAGTTGCAAAAAGCGGCGAAAAAGGCCGACGAGGTCATACTCGCAACCGACCCCGACCGCGAGGGTGAAGCTATCGCATGGCACTTAGCGGAAACGATAGGACTCAAAAAGCCGAAACGCATCGTCTTCAATGAAATTACCGAGCAAGCGGTGCAATACGCTCTGGCGCACCCTCGCACCATAGACGATTCACTTCGGGCCGCACAGGAAGCGCGCCGCGTCCTGGATCGTCTATTCGGCTACGATCTTTCCGGTTTGGTGTGGAAAAAAGTACGCTACGGTCTCTCTGCAGGGCGCGTGCAATCTCCCGCCCTGCGCATTATCATGGAACGCGAGCGAGAGATACGGGCATTCGTGCCGGAGAAGTTTTGGGTCGTCAGCGCATATCTAAAGAAAAACCCGTCAGCCGGCGAGAGCGAAATGTTCACCACCATATGCACGGAGGAACCGAGAACGGAAAAAGAGGCGGAGCGAATCGTGAAAGCGGCAGAAGCAGGTTCGTGGAACGTCATCGCAATGGAAGAGAGTGAGCAAGCTCGTACACCGCGTGCGCCCTTTACAACATCCACACTCCAGCAAGCGGCTTCTACGCGCTTTGGTTTTTCCCCATCACGAACTATGCATTTCGCTCAGAAACTCTACGAAGCGGGACATATTACTTACATGCGTACCGACAGCCCGAATCTTGCGAAAGAGGCGCAGGCAAATCTTTTGTCGGTCGTGAAGAATGAATTTGGCGAGCTATATGTCTCGCCGCGCACATACCGAACGAAAGCAAAAACGGCGCAAGAGGCGCACGAAGCTGTACGGCCAACGGATGCGCGTAAGAAAAGCGCCGGGGGGAACGAAGAGCAGAAAAAATTGTATTCTCTCATTCGTGCGCGCGCCCTAGCAAGTCAAATGACGGATGCGCGCATCATGCGCGCCAAGATAATCGCTAATATTTCCGGCGAAACGATACCAAACTTTGCGGCGACGGGCTCGCGTGTGGTATTTGAAGGATGGCTCAAGGCCGACCCGGCGGCGCGCGGCGAAGACGTGACATTACCAAAAGTCGCTACAGGAGACGCGTTGACCATCGTCGAGGCGCGTTCCGAAGGCAAAGAAACCCAGCCGCTGTCGCGCTACTCCGAGGCGGGACTCGTCAAGGAGTTGGAGAAACGCGGTATCGGACGACCGTCGACATATGCGGCCATCATAAAGACTCTTGGAGACCGCGGTTATGTGGAAAAAGAAGGGCGCACGCTTATTCCAACCCACACCGGAGATGTTGTCTCCACATTCCTGGAGGAGCATTTCGGAGAATACATAAGCGATACATTCACATCCGAGATGGAGAATGAGCTCGATGAGATAGCCGACGGAAAACGTGAGTATAAGAAAACGCTAAAGAGTTTTTATGTACCATTTTCAAAAACTGTAAAAAGTAAAGCAAAAATAGAGAAATTAACAAACATGGGGCCGGCGCCTGAAGAATTTACCTGCCCTCTTTGCGAAAGTCCCATGGTATATAAGCTCTCTCGTACAGGACGATTTATGAGCTGCGAAAAATTCCCGGAATGCCTCGGTGCACGTAAAGAGGACGGGGGCGTCATTTCAAACGAACCGCCTCCTTCAATCGGAGAGCACCCTGAAAGCGGCAAGCCCATATATGTTCTCGACGGGCGTTTTGGTCCGTACGTGCAGGAGGGCGAATATGCAAAGGGAACAAAAGATAAACCGCGGCGTGCAAGTGTCCCGAAAGAAAAGGAGCCGTCAAGCGTTACGATCACGGATGCATTGAAGTACCTTTCCCTTCCCAGAGAGTTGGGCGAGCACCCGGAAAGCGGTAAAGTAATATCCGCCAATATTGGACGCTTCGGGCCTTACATCGTCCACGATAGAGACTTCCGTTCGCTTAAAACAGACGATGTATATGCCGTAACGTTGGAGAGAGCGCTCCAAATACTCGCAGAACCAAAAAAGAAACGCGGGTTCCGAAAGAAATCATCCTAACGCTGGAAGCCGAGCGCTGGAAGCTGTATGCTGGGGGCATGACCTCCCTTGAACCGCGCTCCCTCAAAGACATCCTAGACGCGATGTCCAGCAAGGATGCGAAAGATGTTGATTTGATAACGAGATCCTATGAGTTCTCGCGAGAAGCGCACAAAGAGCAGAAGCGCTATTCCGGCGCCTCCTACTTCACCCATCCGGCGGAAGTCGGCTATCTTCTTGCTGATGCAGGCATGGATTCTAAAGCTATTGCGGCAGGGCTTCTCCATGACACCATCGAGGATGCGGGTGTAAGACCGAAAGACATAGAAGAACAGTTCGGCGGCGAGGTGTTCTTGCTTGTAGAGGGTGTCACAAAATTGGGCGCTTTACGCTATCGAGGACTCGAGCGCCACACCGAATCTTTACGTAAACTCTTCGCCGCAACAGCGCGTGACATTCGAGTTCTCATTATCAAACTGATGGATCGCCTACACAACGCTCGTACGCTTGAGTATGTGCCACGCGAAGATAAGCGCCAGAGGATAGCGCTGGAGACATTGGAAATATATGCTCCTATAGCGGATCGGCTCGGCATGTCTGTAGCCAAGCAGGAGTTAGAGGATGCCGCGTTCCCTCATGCGTATCCCAAGGAACACGAAAAGACGCGGGCTCTGCTTAAAGAACGTAAGCGCGAGAATGAGAGTCGACTTGAAAAAGTCGAGAAAGTTCTGAAGCGCGAATTTGCTGAAGCCGAATTACGCAATTTCCGAACGGAAACGCGTGTCAAGGGTATTTACAGTCTTTTTCGCAAATTGGAACGCAAGGATTGGGACATCACAAAGATATACGACATTCTTGCACTCCGCGTAATTTTTCCCTCACTTTCCGACTGTTACACCGGTCTGGGCATTATTCATTCTCATTGGCGGCCCGTTCCGGGAAAGATTAAAGATTACATCGCGTTTCCAAAACCGAATGGCTATCAGAGTATTCACACTACCGTTTACACCGGAGATGGTGGTGCTTTGGAGATGCAGTTGCGAACCGAAGATATGCATCGCGATGCGCTATACGGTATCGCTTCGCATCTTACGTATAAAGAAGAAACACAAAGGAGCACCAAAGAAGGCAAACGCGGGGGCCTGGAGTGGGTGCGCCAATTCTTTCCACTCCTTGGAAGAGGAGCTACGGCAAAGGAGCTGGCGAGTACAGATGCAAAGGGAGTGATATGTTCCGACACCCCAACCGAGGCAGGTGACGTACCAGGATGGATAAAGGAGCTCGCGCTCGCTACGACATCAAAAGAGTCGAAGGAGTATATCAACACATTGAAGACCGACTTTTTCAGCCATCGTGTTTTCGTATTCACGCCGAAAGGAGATGTCATCGATCTTCCCACAGACGCGATCCCGATTGATTTCGCCTACGCGGTGCACTCCGATCTGGGAAACAAAATGTCTGGGGCGCGCGTGAATGGCAAATTAGTCGCGATCGATACGCCGCTCCACAACGGCGACATGGTGGAAATTATCACGAAACCCGCGGGACGCCCTTCGCGCAAATGGCACGATATGGCAAAGACCAACATGGCGAAAAAACACATTCGCGTCGCGCTCTCCGCACAGGAGCGAAAGAAGAGCTAGAGATTCTGGCCGCGTACCGTTCGGGGCCTGCAACAAGCATACGAGCATACGAGCATCCTCCCTAAACACTGAAATTGCGTACGGAGTATAGATCGTCTTCGGACGTTTTTTCTTTCTCGGCCGACGATTTAATTTCCGTATCCGGAACCCCTGCTTCTTCTGGCGCCGACGCCGGCTCTGCGGGAATCTCGAGAAGAGTTTCATCCTCAATCTCTTCTGGCCCAACCTTCTTTGGTTTCTGTTCACGAGAGAGAAGGGAGCGAATATGCGCAAGATCGTCCACCGAGAAAAAATCTATCAGAACCTTCCCTCCCTGATCTTTCTTTTCTATGCGCACGCGCGTCCCCAATGTGTCCGTCAGTTCGCGCTCCAAGAGAAGCAATTCAGGCGTGAGATCGGGCTTACGCGCGCGCTCCGTCGCAATGCGGCGAGCAACTTGTTCTGAATCTCTCACCGTGAGTTTGCGCGTAAGTATCTCCTGAAAAAGCGTTTTCTGCTCCTCGGTGCGATCCATAAGCATGAGGAGAGGGCGAGTATGACCCTCGCTAATATTTCCTTCTGCAAGCGCATTCTGCATGTCTTCAGGAAGTGAAAGGATGCGCAGTGTATTTGAGACATACTCGCGACTTTTTCCCACACGCTTTCCTATCTCCGTATGTTTGAGACCGAATTCTTTATAGAGACGGTTGAATGCTTTCGCGCGATCTATCGGATTCAGGTCTTCACGCTGGAGGTTTTCGATAATGGCAATTTCCAGTTTCATCCTATCATCATCCTCGCCACTCCTTATAACGACCGGAACCGAGGCAACCCCGGCGAGTTTTGCGGCACGCAGACGCCTTTCTCCTGCAATAAGCTCATACTCAACCAGTATTCCTTCACCTGGACGTTCTATTTCCTTGCGTGTGACCGTAAGCGGCTGAAGAACACCGTACTGACGAATGGACTCCGCGAGAGACGCGAGAGAAGTTTCGTCGAAATTCTTACGCGGTTGAAAAGGATTTGGTTTTATTCGGTCCACCTCAACCCAAAAAATGGAATCGCCATAGTAACCGGACATGAGACAAGTATAACGTATGATGTACGGAGTTTGAAGTATAGAGGCAGGGGAAGCAGTGCTGGAGGTGGGACTTGAACCCACACGAGCTTGCGCTCAAACGATTTTGAGTCGTTCGCGTATACCATTCCGCCACTCCAGCAGAATGCTTATAATACGCCAGCTATGCCAAAGAAACAAAAAGTGCTAGTTATCGTCGGCCCGACATCGTCCGGCAAAAGCGCTTTGGCGGTCGAGCTTGCGCGGAAATTCGGTGGCGAGGTGATATCGGCTGACAGCCGCCAAGTGTACCGAGGTCTTGATATTGGAACCGGCAAAATAACAAAACGCGAAATGCGCGGTATTCGACATCATCTTTTAGACGTCGTCTCTCCGAAAAAGACGTTCACCGCGCACGATTTTTTAGTGCGTGGCCGAAAAGTTATTGCTACGACACTTCGTAGAGGACTCTTGCCGATAATAGCGGGAGGCACGGGATTTTATATCGACACACTCATGGGGCGAGTGACTCTCCCGAATGTCCCTGCAAATCCGAAATTGCGCGCGCAACTTGAGAAAAAGAGTGCCGCCGAGCTTTTTGCTCTCCTCAAAAAGCGCGACTCGCGCCGCGCGAAAACGATAGATCCGCACAACAAACGCCGCCTCATTCGTGCGGTTGAAATCGCCGAAATGTTCGGCGCGGTCTCCAGAAATAACGATTTACGAAGTCGTTATGGGAACATTAACGATTTCGTAAATCGTTATAAGGTACTCTGGATCGGAGTTTCTCCTAAGATGAAGATGCTTGAGCGTCAGATAACTATTCGCTTATTCGCACGAATTAGCCGAGGGATGGTTGCGGAGGCGAAGCGTTTGCATACACGAGGACTGTCGTACAAGCGCATGGAAGCACTTGGACTTGAATACCGCTCACTTGCCCGCCTCTTGCAAGGGAAGGTGTCTCGGCGGGAATTCGAAGAAGAAATCTTTCGAGAGATACGCCGCTACGCGAAGCGGCAAATGACTTACTGGAGGCGCAACAAGGAAATTACATGGTTTAACCCAAACAGAAAATCTAATATCTTAAAACACGTCAAACGATGGATAAGGTCGTAGGCGGGCCCACTAGGATTCGAACCTAGAAGTCCGGTTTTGGAGACCGGCAGTTTACCATTGAGCTTATGGGCCCTCTGCACAGCTTTTAGCTGCCAGCTTCTAGCTTATAGCGAAATAGACAAACCTCAAAAGATTTTTCTCGAAACTCCCAAGCTGGAAGCTTGAAGCTACTTTTTAGATTCCTTATGAACAGTGTGTGCCCTGCACCACCAGCAGTTCTGGGAAACACTCCAAGAGTACTTGGATTTTGTTAGCGCTCCACGCTACAAAATCTGGGCGCCCACGGTTTTCCCACTCTTTCCTCCACGGAGAACCTTCTTGTTCCCCGACCCCCTCCTCCTGCAAATAGTGCAGGACTACTTCTTTGTTTCTTTATGTAGAGTATGTGCCCTGCACCATTTGCAGTATTTTTTGAGCTCTATTTTGCGCTCGACGAGCTTCTTGTTCTTGCGCGACCAATAATTGGTGCGCGAGCACTTTTGACACGCCAATTTTATGAGTTGGTCTTGGGACATAAAGGAGCACAATACCCTATTGATACCTGTCGGTCAATTCTCAGGGCTTACCTCGTTCAAATGCCTCCACGAATACGTCCGGCCGAGTCAGTTTGATACGTACATATCTTATTCCACGGACCAAATCCGTCGCTGTCCTTCACAAGCGTCTTCATGAGAGTATCCACGACGAGCCAGCCCGCGAGTATAATGACGAGTCCAATAAGCACGTTTGTGAAAACCTCACGAGCTTGAGTCGCTTTTCCTGGATTGCCTCCCGCCGTCACATACTTCCATCCCGCCCATGCAAAGAGTACCGCGGAGAGGAATATGGCGATATAAATGCCGGTATTGAGAACATTTTGCGCAAGAGTCGCTATGTCGCAGATGGTGCAATTTAAGCCATCACAGGGAACGATTTTATATGGCAATGCCGCAAATGCAAAAAGAGGAATAGCAGTTAAAAATACAACTAAAAAAGACACTAAGACGGTTTCGGTCTTTCTATGAGACATGCTTGATATGGGTTAAGAAGTTACTTCTCCAAAAATACGGACGCACCTTCCTTTGCACGCTCCGAGAATTTGATTGCAGCGTCGTCTCCCTTCTTCGCAGATGAGACATCTTTGTGATCGATCTGGAGAGAAGAGACGGTATCCTCAAATTCCTCGTCTCCTTTCTTTATCTTGACCTTGTCGCCCTTAGAGAGCTTTCCAGTCAACCTTACGACGGCAACACTGATCTTGTCATACCAGTGCGTGACAGTGCCGATTGGTTTCTCCATATGCAAATATACTAGTGATTAAATAAACGCCTTTCGACCAACTGCAATCATATCATCTTTGTGCGCCGGGAGGGATTTGCACCCCCGTAGCCCGAAGGCAACGCGTCTACAGCGCGTCGTAATTGACTGCTCTACCACCGGCGCAACGAGATTGATTATACCTAAATCGAGAAAATGAGCGAGGATCTACACCGCAGTGACCGTCTTTGTTCGAGCTCGAGACCGTGCTCCACGAACCCTTTCGGGGCCTTTGCGTACGTCGAACGTAAATTCACCATCTTTTAAATCAACTGAAACAGAACCACCCTCCATGACCCCTCTTGTTACCATCATGTTCGCAACCGGCGTCATTATTTTTGTCTGAATGAGGCGCTTAAGAGGACGAGCGCCATATTGAGGGTTGTAGCCCTCTTTAGCGAGATGCCCTAGCGCACCCTCGGAAAGCAAAAGTTTGATGTTTTTATCTTCCAGACGTTTAGCGACGAGCTCAACCTGCATACGAACTATGCTCCCGATCGCGTCAGGAGCGAGGATGTTGAAGAGCACTATTTCATCGAGTCGGTTCAAAAACTCCGGACGGAAAAACTCCTTGAGCGAGCTCATGACTTTTTCCTTCACGTGCTCATAACGCTCTATCTCGGTCCGCGAAACTCCACTTCCAAAACCAAGGCCCGACATTTTGTCTATGTGTTCGGCGCCAATATTGGAGGTCATAATGATAACGGTGTTCTTGAAATTAACAGTGCGTCCTTTGGCATCTGTGAGCCGCCCGTTATCCAAGACCTGTAGGAGAATGTTGAAAATTTCTGGGTGCGCCTTTTCTATCTCGTCAAACAGGATAACGGAGTATGGTCGGTGACGTACAAGCTCTGTCAATCCTCCGCCCTCATCGTACCCCACGTAGCCCGGGGGTGAACCTATCATCTTTGAAATCGAGTGTTTCTCCATATACTCCGACATATCAACACGAATGAGCGATTTCTCGGTATCAAAAAGAAATCCCGAAAGCGCGCGCGTCAATTCTGTCTTCCCAACGCCGGTAGGACCCAAAAAGAGAAAGCTTCCGACAGGACGATTTGGATCTGCTATACCCGCACGACTTCTTTTGATAGCGTCAGATACTTTCTGGACCGCCTCATCTTGCCCGACTACGCGCTTCTTTAATTCCGCCTCCATACGTGAGAGTTTCTCCGCCTCTTCTTCGAGCATGCGGGCTACAGGGACACCTGTCCAACGACAGACAACTTCGGCGATATCCTCTGCGGTTATTTCTTCCCGCAGTATCCGCCGCGTTGCCTGAAGCTTCTTCAAACGTTTTGTCGCGGCATCTACCTCTTTCTCAAGAGTCGGTATCTTAACGTAGCGTATCTCTGCGGCCTTTGTAAGATCAGCCACGCTTTCTGCGGCGTCGGCATCAACGCGCGCTTTATCAAGTTCACTTTTACCGCGCTTCATCTCCGAGAGTGTCTCTTTCTCATTCTTCCATTTGAGTTCTAGCTCTCGCGTGGAATCTCGCAAATCGGCTACTTCTTTCTCTATGGAACGCACGCGGGTCCGCGCCTTTCCTTCAGCCCCTTCCGCCTCTTTCTTCAGCGCTTCGCGCTCTATCTCAAGCCGCGTTATCTTCCGATGCGCCTCTTCGAGAATCGGCGGTTTGTTCTCAAGGGAAAGACGCAGAGCGGACGACGCTTCATCTATCAAGTCTATGGCTTTGTCGGGAAGAAATCTTTCCGTGATGTAGCGGGTGGAAAGCTGGACGGCGGCAACAATTGCATCATCTGTGATCTGGACACCATGGTACAGCTCGTAGCGCTCTTTCAGACCGCGCAATATTGCTATGGCATCCTCAATGGACGGCTCATTGACGTAGACGGGCTGGAACCGACGCGTAAGCGCGGGATCGTGTTCAATATGTCGCTGAAATTCCTTAAGGGTCGTGGCTCCTATGACGCGGATTTCCCCGCGTGCGAGGGCGGGCTTAAGCATGTTGGATGCATCCATGGATCCTTCCGCGGCGCCAGCACCCACGAGCGTATGAAGTTCGTCTATGAAAAGGATTATCTTCCCTTCCGAACGTTCCACTTCCCGCATAACGGCTTTCAGACGCTCTTCGAATTCTCCGCGATATTTGGTGCCTGCTATGAGAAGTCCAAGATCAAGCTGGACAAGCTCTTTTCCACGCAAGGATTCCGACACATCTCCAGAAGCGATGCGCTGAGCCAACCCTTCGGCAACAGCCGTCTTTCCCACGCCCGCCTCACCTATCAAAATTGGGTTGTTCTTTGTGCGACGCGAGAGTATTTGCACAACACGTATTATTTCCGTATCGCGCCCGATAACGGGGTCAAGCTTGTTTTCTCGTGCACGATCTGTAAGCGAGCGCGCAAAGCGACTCAATGCCCGTGGCTTTTTCGGCTCATCTACATCGCGTATCTTCCCTTCTTTTATGTCGGAAAGGACGCGCGCGAGTGCGGCTCTGTCAATGCGAAAACGCGTCAGAACATCAGAGGCCGGGCCGGGATGTTCGATAAGACCCAGGAGCAGATGTTCCGGCGAGACGAACTGGTCATTGAATGATGCGCTTATTCGGGGTGCCGCTTCAAAGACACGCACGAGTTCCGGCGTTAAATAGAGCTGGAACGACGGAGACACGGCGGTATTTCCCGAACCACCCTCGATGAGTTCTAAGACAGAATCTGTGAAGTGGGCAATGTCTATTTCCAGCTGTTCAAGCATCGGCAGAACCATGGACTCCTCCTGCATGAGGAGCGCCGCGAGGAGATGCGCGGTGGATACTTGATTGTGCCCGCGTTCGACCGCGAGTTGATGCGCGCGGTGTATCGCCTCTTTCGCTTTCGTAGTGTAATTATGAAAGGGGGCCATATACGAAATATATTACCTATATCTGTTATCTATACCACATGCAGTATAACCGATAAAAGCGCGGGACGCGAGATTGGCATTTTCTCCGCCGCTCTCCTTTGTCTTCTATTCTGAAGTTTTTGGAGACTCTTGAGTATCGCCAGCGGCCTGCTGTATGAGCGCCGATGACGCAAGAAACCCCTTCGGGGATGACGCGCGCGAGATGCTTGTACTTACACCGACGATCTCACCATTGGTATTTATCAAGGGAGAACCCGCCATAACGGAATCAGGAGAAATGTTTGTGTCAACGGCGTAACTCGCCGGAGATTCCCCTTCCCCCGGAATAAGCGCGGTAACTATGCCGTCCTCTATACGTACGACCGTTCGTCCCGAAAGAGCTATAACTGTCTGGCCTAGGATAGGATTACTACCCGTGACAACCGCAGGTTTCCATGTGACCTGCGCTTCATCCGTCGATGTCGCTTGAAGGAACGCAAGACCCGTCGCCGCATCCCGACTCGTTAGAGAGGCGTTCAAACGCGTGCCATCAAGAAGCGCGATTGCCGTTGTCGACGATGCGCCGAATACTGAAGAGTCACTTACAATGACGCCGTCTGCACTCATGACGATGCCGAGTCCTAAAAATGTCGCCTTTTCGGAAGAATTGCTATAAATACGTACGATACTCGGAGAAACTTTCGTGACCGCCTGCGAAATAAGCTCTGATTCTCGCACAATAACAGTGCGCTCGCGCACCGTAGCCGAGGCAGCCGCTTGGCTTGCGGGAGCGACCGTTTCAATGGTGCGTTCAACGACGCGGTTTACAGTCTGCGCGATGACCGGTGGCGCCTGATCCATGAGACTTACAGTGACAATGCCCGTCGCTATAGAGGTGACGAACGACAAGAGAAGTGCCAGAAGGACGAGTTGCGATTTAGTGAGTTGCTCAATGTTCATCCCGTTAGAAGTAGGGCGCGGAAGTACAGTGTACTTCTTACCCTGCTCGATTATGGCTCATAATTGCGACCTGTATAAGATTCTTGTGTATACCATCGTCCGCTACTTCTAACGGGATTCATGGAATGCAATATACCACTCTTATCAGTCTCACGCAAAAACCGGAGGTATGCTATTCTCAAACTGCATGGAGAGGGGTCCAAACGAAAGGAAGATTGGAGAAATTCTTAAACCCTTATCGGCAGCGGCTCTCGCGTCATTTCTTGCACACGCGGAACCTTCGTATAGTGCCGAGATACCGCCGGACGCATCGTGGCGCGATGGCATTGAAGCATTACACAGAGGCGTTGTGACCGATACGGCAGAACACGTGGGGTGGTATGTGATGGGTGAAAGAGAACAATGGCTTGCTCCTCCCACGCGCGGCGACCCCGACGAGCGCTTCTATGAGGGAAATCCTGCGGAACTCTTACCCTCGGATGAAGAAGTAGGAGTGATGTGCGAGATGCATAATCACGTCCTAGAATCTTTCTTACGCGCTCAAGAGCAAGGGCACGCGCCGAGCGAACCGTCCGCCGACACTATCCGTTCATTCCGTGAGCAGTTCGAGCGGGACCCTTTAGTGATACCTCCACCGATCGACGCACCGCCCAGCTATGGTGATGTGTCGATAGAGCGACATGAGATTTTGCGCTCGCAAATCCAAGAGAGGCTCGGGCACGAAATTGAAATGCGACACGGCGTAAAAACCGTACAGGGAATTTGGTACTGGGATTTTCTCCCGTCCGCAAAAGACCTGCAGGCCTACCCTGCTTTGCCCCGACTGGATGAGTCTGTCGCGCCACAAGAACCGCGGGCTTCTATTTCAGAAATAACGCTTCAATACGTTCGAACATTGCAGGCCGGAGAAGATGCATTCGAGGCGCGGGCTACACTTTCGAATGCGTACGAGCAGACGCTCGGCGTGCGGATTCGCTTCGTTCAGAATGAGGAAATCGCTACAGAACCTGTCTGCGCCGGCGCACACTATCAGGAAGACGGTAATTAAGAGCGCGTTTGAAAATCTACTACTGTCTGCCGCAAGGCCTGCGCGGTGCGTTCTACATCGCTTTGCGCCGTTTCTTTGCCGAGCGAAAAGCGCAGAGTGTTCTTCGCGCGCCAAGATTCTCCTCCTAATTCAGCCACTACATGCGAGGCCTGCTCCCCTTCGCGGCATGCGCTTTTCGTCGATATGGCAATACCTTCTCTGTCTAACGCAAGCACTATATATTCACTCGAGATGTTCGGAATGGAAATGTTGAGCATGTGCGGAAGAGCGTGTTTTAAATCTCCATTTATTACAAGGTCGGGAATGCCAGCAGAAAGTTCTCGGACGAGAGTGTCGCGCAGTTCAGAGAGGCGCTTCGCCTCCGCATCGCGCTCGCGCGCAACTACCTCGAACGCCGCCGCAAAACCGGCGGCAAGCGTGACACTTTCCGTTCCAGCCCGTATCCCCTTTTCTTGCGCGCCGCCCATGATAATAGGCGCTATCCCTCCGGCAAGCATGCGGCTCCCGATATACAACGCGCCGATACCATGTGGGCCGTACAATTTGTTCGCGCCAAACGAGAGCAGGTCGACTCCGAGACTATTAACGATTGTCGGAAGATAGAGCGGCGCCTGACCCGCGTCAGCATGGAGCGCCACTATCGTACCCTGCTCTTTCTCATACGCGCGCAGTATGTGAGCAATCTTCGTGAGCGGTTGGATTGTCCCTATCTCATTATTCGCCCATCCAACGGAAACAAGAACTGTTTCTTTCCGTAGCAAACGCACAATCTCCTGCGGCTTTATACTGCCGTACATGTCGGGATTTGCATGAGAGACACTTCCTCCAAGACGTTCGATTTCCGCAAAACATTCCAACACCGAATCGTGTTCGATTGCACTCACAATCCAATGAGTATCATCGAGATTTCCGCCCGACAAGAGCAATTTCCGCGCAAAACCCAAAATGGCCAGATTGTTGCTTTCGGTAAGGCCGGAAGTGAAAACGATCTCGCGCGCCTTTATTCCGAGGAGCGCAGCTATCCGCGCTCGCGCGTCTTCAAGTTTGGCTCTCATCGCAACACCCTCTTCGTGGATAGCGCCAGGATTTCCGATGAGATGCTCGGCCTCGCGCATAGCGCGGAGTGCCTCCGGTAAAACCGGCGGAGCCGAGGCGTAATCGAGGTATATACGTCGCTTACGGAACATTCCCATTCAGAAGAGTGTACATGAAGAAACTCTAAATTCTAATTCCTAAATTCTAAACAAATCTCAAATTCCAAGCACCGATTCAGAAATCACAAAACATAGACATATACAAAGCGCAAATAAAACGCAAAAATGCGAAAAACACAGAGTACAAACCCTTTGATACTTTCGGGTGTTTGTGCTTTTCGCCTTTATTTGTGTTTTGGTTCCTGTGTTTTGTGCTTTTGAGTTTCTGGACTATACTCCTTCCATCACTGCCTCTATGGCCTTCCAATCACTCTATGATCGCAAGAATCCCACAATTGACAGAGCGTCCTCCTATTGTTGCCGTCCTCGGACACGTTGACCACGGAAAATCAACGCTTCTCGATTTCATACGTAAAACGAATACCGTCGAAAAAGAAGCAGGCGGTATCACCCAGCATGTCGCCGCATACGAAGTAACGCACAAGGGTAAACGACTCACATTCATCGACACACCGGGTCATGCGGCGTTTGGAGCTATCCGTGCACGCGGTGCTACTATTGCGGATATCGCAATTCTCGTTGTCGCCGCGGACGACGGTGTCAAAGCGCAAACTTTGGAAGCGCTTGCAAGCATCAAAAGCGTAGACATACCATTTGTCGTCGCATTAAATAAGATAGATAAACCCAACGCGAACATCGAGCGCACACAATCCTCTCTCATGGAGCATGGAGTCTTCCTTGAGAAGCTTGGGGGCGATGTGCCCTGGACCGCCATATCCGCAAAAACAGGGGCCGGCGTTGACGAACTCCTCGACCTTATTCTTCTTGTTGCAGAATTACGCGAGTTGAAGGGCGACCCAATTCCTCCCGCCTCCGGATATGTAGTAGAGGCGCATCGCGATACAAGACGCGGAATCGCGGCAACCCTAATAATCACGAACGGGGTCCTCAAGCAAGGCATGGCGGTTCGCGCAGGTAGTGCCATCTCCCCCGTGCGCATAATGGAAGACCATACGGGGTCTACGATCCGCGAAGCAAATTTCTCGACACCAATACGACTCACCGGATTCGATGAACTCCCAGAGGTCGGTTCTGAATTTTCAAGCTACAAGAACAAACGAGAGGCGGAAAAAGCCCGACCGGATGCGATCGCCATACAGTCCGGCATTGCTTCCCGACAAACATCAAGCGCCGAGAATGCCGAGCCCGGCGGACACTTCGCTTTATCTATTGTTATCCGTGCAGACACGACCGGCTCCCTTGAAGCTATTGAACATGAAATCGCACGAATGGGCGATGAACATTCATCTGTGCGCATCGTGCAATCGGGAGTCGGCAATATTTCGGAGAATGACGTAAAAACGGCCTCCGCAAGCCCAACGCGCGTCAACGTCATCGGATTCAATGTGGGCGTGGAGAGAACCGCTGAGGAACGCGCTCGTCAGTGCGGCGTTACCATTGAAACATTCGACATAATATACAAACTCACCGAACGCATCGAGGAGATCCTGCGAGAAACTCGCCCCAAACGAGAGGTGGAGGAAATCGTCGGGCGCGCGCGAATCCTAAAACAATTCTCAAGTCAAAAGAATACCCGCGTAATCGGAGGTTCCGTCTCCGAAGGATATATCGTGCGGAATGCCTCGGTACGTATTCAGCGGCGCAAAACCACGATAGGTATAGGAAAACTCAAGAACCTTCAATCTCACAAACAGAACGTGGAGCGAGTCGATGCAGGAAGCGAATTCGGCGCGCAGGTAGAATCGGTGTTTGAAATAGCGCAGGGGGATATTCTAGAATGTTTTACTACATCTACCGTGTAGTTACGTGATGTACATAATGTCTCATCGTCAAATCAAGGCCGCTGAAACTATCGCGCACATGGCAGCCGATTTTTTCGCGCGTTCATCAAACACTCCGCAATCCGGGAGCTCACTTATAACAGTCACGCGCGCAGAGATTTCTCCAGACCTCAAGAACGTGAAAGTGTTTCTTTCCGTTCTTCCCGAACATCTCGAGAAAACGGCGCTCGCGTTCGCGAAACGCAATCGCACCGATTTTCGCGATTACTTGAAGGGTCACAGTATCATGAGGTATCTGCCAACAATTGATTTCGAACTTGATTACGGAGAGAAAAATCGGCAGCGAATTGACGAACTGACGAACTGACGAGAAAAAATGGATAGTGCGTGATATATTGGACCATGCGGTCCGGTGGTGAAGTGGTAACACGGGGCTCTGCAAAAGCTCTATGCGCGGGTTCGATTCCCGCCCGGACCTCACGTCCTCCTTATTGCGAATCGTACAGGTGGGCGATGCCGAGGTGGTGGAATTGGTAGACACGAGGGATTTAAGTCCCCTTGACCTAAAACGTCGTGCGGGTTCGAGCCCCGCCCTCGGCACATACTTCAAAGAAGCATTCTTTGATGTAAAATCACTTAACCCTCCATAGCTTAATGGTAAAGCAGTTGCCTCTTAAGCAATTGACCTAGGTCCGATTCCTAGTGGGGGGACATGAACAGAGTGAATGCCCCAACTAGGGTGAAAGGGGTCGGGAAAACAATTTGTTTTCCCGTGGAGGAAGGTAACGAGCGGAGCGAGTGTTGGAAAACCGTGGTGTTTCTAAGTACTAGACGGGGGGACAAAATAAAAGTTATACTCGCCTTTACGGGGCGAGTGGCGGAACGGTATACGCGCACGGCTTAGGACCGTGTCCCGAAAGGGGTGAGAGTTCAAGTCTCTCCTCGCCCACCAAAACTATGACGCGAAGAGCCCATTATCAATTTAAACGAGAGTGAGCATATGGAATTCAAATATTTCTCACATAATGGAACTCTCAAACCTGTTGAAGAAGCGGTTATTCCGCTTTCGAATATCGAATATCAGTATGGTTTCGGCGTGTATGAGTCTATTCGCGTCGCGGGAGGCACTCCGCGCTTTCTTGATGACCACCTTGTACGGCTTCAGGAATCCGCGCGCGCAATCGGGCTCGAACACTCATTTAGCAACAGTTCCATATATGGAATCGTGCAGGAACTCATTGAAAAGAATGCGGTGGAAACATGTAATCTGAAAATCCTTCTTATCGGTGGCCCTTCGACTTCCTTCGACCCATTCGACGGACTCAGGGTCGCCCCGAGGAATTCGAAGGGCGACAAAACTCAGGACAAGTCGCTCGGGGTAAACAAAACGAAAGAAGGAGCGACATTGTACATCCTGTGCCTCAACCCCGTCTTCCCTGACAAAAAACTATACCGTGATGGAGTAAAATGTATCACGCATAATTATGAGCGAGCTTTCCCTCATGCGAAAACCCTAAACATGCTCGGAAGTTATCTCGCATATAGGAAAGCCAAGCACGCGGGTGCATATGACGCGCTACTCATAAACCGTGACGGGTACATCACCGAAGGTACGCGCACCAACTTTTTCTGCATACAAGGCAAAACTATTATCTCGCCGAGAGAGGGAGACATCCTTCCCGGCGTCACACGAAAGATGCTTATGCGGGCCATTTCGGGGAACGGATACACGTTCAAGGAGGGTCGCGTCGCGCCATCCGATGTCAAAGACTATGATGGCGCGTTCTTGACCAGCACATCGTCCAAAATACTTCCAATCCGCATGATCGACGAAATAGCGCTCCCGGTAATCCCAGAGGTACTGCGAGAGCTAATGATTTTGTTCGACGCTTTTCTCGCACAAGAGGGCAAAAGTTCATAGGTGGAATTTTGTTCAAAAAAAGAAGTCTTATGGGGACTGAAATAGCGAAGATTCTACTCGGCTCATGTCGGGATTATATGAACCATCGGCGCCAATACCGAGCGAGAACGTTCCGCTCAAGAGCATGATAATTCCTTGAACAGAAACCATGATGAGCATGCCTGCGATACCCCATACCATATGGCTAATACCTTCACTACGATTTGCACCCTCGTTGAGTCCCCAAAGGAATTGCACGAGCCCCCATACGAAAAGGAAAAAACCGGCACCAAACACCAAAAGCATCGCCGGGGTAATCACGAATTCAATGAACCGTTCAAGAAGTTGCGTTCCTGCTTCTGCTCCCATACATAGCTCGCGGTCACTTTCCTGGCACACTACTCTTACAAGTTAATCTTGGAAGAGGATACATGCAACACGCGCCCTACGAAAGGACATCGCGGAAATCAATTCCCGCCGGGTCTTAAACCGCCAGGGCCGGTTTTATCGAAATTAATAAGTGCGGGAGTAATCGCCGCCCCACCTTGCACATTAAAGGATCTCTGAAGGAGCGCGATAAGGCCCCAGATAGAAACCATTACGAATATCGCGATAATGCCCCAGAACATTATCTTGAGACCTTCATGCGCGTCCTCATTACTCATGCTCCATAGGTACTTAACGAGTCCCCAAAAGAACACGACAATGGCGAGTGTTATAAAAAGACCGATGAGACCGTTCAAAATCGTACTTATGAAGCCGAGTGTGTTTATGATGGTCTGGGCGCTTGCAAGGGCAGGTAGTGCGACACTCGCTATCGCGAGGAAGGAACCTGTTATCGTCAGTCGCATAGTGATATATGGCTAATTAGCCTAGTAAGTATCTAAATGATAGCGAGTCTCCTGGAAAAGACAACGTTCGCTGTAATACTTGCTGTGGATAACCCGCACACTTATATTGGCTTTGTCGCCATGATTTTCCCCTACCTATACCTCACTTCGTCCGTTCGAAGATCGAGTTGTGCGATGTTTTCCTTACGCTGGATGGGCGACGAAAATCTAAGCCAATGTTAGTGTGTGGGCTTATTCCCGCACACTAACTTTGGCATCATTGCACCGTGTTTTCGAGATTTCTGTCTCCAGTTTCTGCGTATTCTGTCGTTATACCGATTTCGATGACTGACGCTGTATGAGCAATAAAAACACAATGCCAAAGTAAGTGTGCGGGTTTATTCTTTCTCTTTTTTCTTACTTCCCGTATTCGCGGCAACATAAATAACAAGACCGAGAATAACGAGAGCAACGATTGTGCCAACGACAGTGGTCGCCACCTTTGGATAGTTCTGAAAGAATTGGACAATAGCAAGAATGACTATCAAGACGAAGAGTACCGATACCCCCCACTCCATTATTTTGATGGCTAAATCACGATCGCTTGGCCACGTCCCGAGACGGGTAAAATACACGCCTAATCCCCCAAAAAACAAGAGGATGGACATCGTGAGCATGAGACCGGCGAAGATATTAAAGAGATCTGTTATTTGAACGAGAGTAAGCGCGGCAACCGAGCGCGGTGCGAGCAAAACGACGAAACACGCGGACATGAATATGGAAAACAAATGTGTGTTTCTGTCCCTCATGTGTCAATTATCCCCAATTCCGTAGTAGTTCCAAGGAGTCTCCGTTTTTCCTGCAGGATTTTCTCCTCCAGTACTGGGGTTAAAAAGGGTGCCTCCAAACAATGTGTTCTGAAGTAGACCGATAATTCCCCAAATAGAAACCATGACAAAGAGGACCAGGAGACCCCAGAAAAAGTATGCTTTGCGCTTTTCCGGATCGTCCTCGAATTTGAGGATATTTATCGAGATACCCCAGAAATAAACGACAAAGCCGGCTATAATGAGCGTCAGAGTCGCAAGATTAAGGATGTTGATCAGTTCCCCGGCCAGTTGTAGAAAATTCTTCGGCGCGGCCGCGAAAGCGCTTTGTGGAAGTGCAATGCTCGCGAGGAAAAGAGCGATGTGTCGAAGAAAATGCATGCGAGGTTACGAACTCGTACCGGTAAGCTGGGACACTGTTCCTCCTATAAGGGTTGCGATAATCCACGCGCCGAGAATGAGAAGTGCCCCCAAAATTACATACACGAAATTCATCTTGGCTTCTCCGAGCTTCTGCGGATTTCCCTGTGCCGTTATGAATTTGAAGCCCGAAAACACGATAAAAAGCGCGAGAATAGGGAGTGCTACCATGACCATGGCACGAAGAGCGCCTGCTATGAACCTCTCAACCGTACTAAACTCGGACTTAAGCGGGTTTTCGAATTGAGCGGCGGTTACATACACGGGCAAAGCAGAAAAAAGCATCATAAGCACGAAGGATGTCGTAAATCTTATGAAACGATGAATTGTTTGCCCTCTCATAGTTCTAATATATGTCCGATTTCCTGATGCGCGCGCGCAACAGCTTCTGAAAGACGCATTGTACCGGTCGTTACATTCTCAATCATACCGCGGAACACATCGTCTGTCTTTGCCGGGTCAGGATCGGTCCATGAGCCAGAAGCGATTGCTTGTTTTTTAAAGAGGTCGTCGTTGCTTGCCGCCGGTGTCGTCTGCGTCAATACATCCCTGCGTGCGCTTGGAATACCATACGCGTTCGAGAGCGCGCTTGAAGTTTCTGCTGACGCAAGAAGTGACGCAACCTGAACGGCTCCCGATGGATTCTTCGTCGTTCTGGCAACGGAAAGAGCGTACACGCGCGCGAATGTTAGCGTGCGTTCGGCAGAGCGGATCTGCGGTATGGATGCAACCGCAAAATTCAAGTTCGGATTCATGCGTGCTACCGCGCCATATTCACTTGCAAAGCCGATGTACAAAGCAAGATCGCCCGAGGCGAATGCAGAGCGTGACTCCGGCATAGCACGACTCCACGAATAGATCGCCTTAGATGGATCAGCGAATTCCGTATAAAAGCGCAGGGCTGATTCAATTGCTTGTCTTGGCGTAAAAACAGAAACCAATCGGCCTATGCTGTCCCTCGTAGTTATTAAGCCGCCTGCCTGGAGAATGAGGGTGCTTACTATTTCTTTTGCATGGCTGACGTTGCGGTACTCTCCGAACGAAATGGCAGATTTCTGTACCTGCCCTGCCTCATTCCTTTTCGTTATACTCTGGGCCATTCCGGAGAGCTCGTCCCAATAGCGAGGAGGACTTGCAAAACCAGCGGAGGCGAGCATGTCGCGATTCCAATAGAGAACAAGAGGGTCTGCCAGCAGAGGAATGCCCAAGACCCCCGCCTCCCCTAGATACGGATTGGCGGCTTCGATGAACGTATTGCGGAATTGTGTCTCCGAAAAGCCGTCGTAAGGAATTGGAAATACTTTTCCCGCATCGCGCACCGCATTCTCTTGTCTCAAAATGAATATGTCGGGACCGGTGCCGCTCGCAAGCGCTTCCGTTAGAAGATCGGCAAACTTATCTTCGTCCTTCTGTTCATAGGTCACCGAAAGAAGGCGGCCGTCCTGTTCGGCGGATTCTCGAATAATTTTTCGAAAAGTATTCTCGTCGAAGGTTCCCCATATCATTACAGGACCAATGTTTGTGCCGCTACCGGAACCGATGACAAGTGCGAAAATAAGTACGCCCGAAACCGCAAGGGCGCCGAACGCTGAAAGCAGAATCGTTTGGAATACGGATAGTTTGGGCATAGTAGATTATGTTGTCAATTAATGCGGATGCAATGTTTCTATTACTCTTTAATGGCAACCGGTCTGAATATCAGCCCATAGTGATGCGCCCCGGCGTCAAATTCTCTATAGAGCTTGAACCCGGCTTTCTTCGCAATCTCTATCGCCGCATTTTTCTTTACGGTATCTTCTTTCGCCGGGCCAAGTCTTCGCCCACCGGACGATGAGGAGTCCGACCAATCAATAACGGCAAGTCTGCCTACGGATTTCATGATACGCCGCGCCTCTGCAAAAAGCGCGTGTTTATCGGAAACTTGAAATAAAAGATTGGAGATAAGTACGATATCCATAATGCCATTTGAGAGCTTCGAGCCACGCGACTCTTCAACATCTCCCCACAATACTTCTACGTTCCTTAAACCGCGTCGTGCCGCTTCATTCGCAGTACGTCGTAAAAGATCCTTTTGTATATCTATGGCGTACACGTGACCTATTCCTTCCATACGCTCGGCGATCGCAAGCGTATACGCGCCACTTCCGCTCCCAAAATCGGCAACATACATTCCCGGCTCAATGTCCAAAGCGCCGATATTCCGCTTCGGGTGCGCAAACCCACCAGTTGGCGGACTGCCGCTTCGTAACGGTGAGTGCGTGTGCATCGTCCTTATTATACAAGATATAAACGTTCCAGAACTCATCTACCCCGACTTTGTGCACATAACGATTTACGAAACCGTTATGTGTGCGAGAATACACGCATGGAACTTTTCCACGCGTTAAACCGCGGTGTCGAAAAAAGAGACATCTTCATGGATGAACGAGATCGTTTCAGATTCGTGCACGGACTTCTTCTATTCAATACTCCGAGATCCGCAAATAATACGACATACCTCATCGAGAACGATAACGACTTCGTAAGTCGTTATCAGGAAAGCGAACGCATTGTCGACCTTCACGCGTGGTGCATCATGAAAAACCATTACCATCTCCTGCTTTCAGAACGAGTCGAGGGAGGATTGACGCTCTTTCTGCGCAAGTTGAATGTCGGGTATGCCAATTATTTCAACGAAAAATACCGGCGGAGCGGCTCGTTGTTTCAAGGAAGAACCAAGAAGATTGGCATTCATTCCAACGCCCACTTCCTGCACATTCTCCACTATATACATCTTAATCCGCTTGATTACCTCCCCGGAGCGCGCGAATGGCGAAACGGCCACGTCGCCGAAACAGCAAAGGCAAAGACACACATCGATACGTACCGGTGGAGCAGTTATGCGGATTACTGCGGGAAACGAAACTTTCCTTCACTCCTGACGACAAAGTTCTTTAAGGATTCGATCGGAAACATCGAGAAAGAAACATTGGGTTATTTGGGGAAGTCTAATGGTACACTCACCGATACAATTCCTGCACGCTTCCTTGAATAAGGGTCACATAACGACTTCGTAAATCGTTATAACGATTTACGAAGTCGTTATTAACTTATATACGGAGCCTACATTTTTGGCATTACACAGAGTAAAAGTGGGAACATTAAGATACCTCTACCACCTCTTGTTCAAACACGACAAAAGAAGCGACTTGATCTTCTTCCCTTAGCTTCATCACCCGAACTCCCTGTGTCGCACGGCTAAGCGTCGGGATCTCTTCGAGACTCATGCGGATGGTCTGGCTCTTTTTCGACATCGCGACGAGCTCTCCTCCTCCAAGAACAACAGCGGCGCCTACAAGCTGTTTGGTTTTCGCCGTTATTGACATCGTTTTTACCCCCGAACCGCCGCGGCCTTGGCATTTGTATTCTGAAAGCTTCGTTTTCTTTCCGTATCCGGTAGAGGATAAGACGAGAAGCCCCGCATCGTTCGCTCCCTTGGGAACAACTCCTGCCCCGACGATCATATCGCCGCTTCTCAATTTCATTCCTCGCACGCCCGTAGCTTGCCTGCCCATCTCACGCACCGCATCTCCCGCAAATCGGATTGCTTGACCTTTTGCTGTCGCAAGAACAACAGTATCGCCCTTTCGAACGAACTGCGCTGAAATGAGTGAATCACCCTTATCCAGAGTGATGGCAAGCAGACCGCTTCGACGCACTTCCTTGAACTTGTCCGCAGACGTCTTCTTTACTGTGCCTTTCTTCGTAACCATGAGGAGTGCCAAGCCATCCGATTCCTTAATGCTTTTTGGCATCGAGAGAATCGATGTGATGGATTCACTCTGCTCAAGGGAAAGAAAGTTCATAATGGACTTGCCTTTCGTCGCCCGCTTCCCTTCCGGCAATTCATACATTTTGAGCTGGTACGCTTTCCCGCGATCGGAGAAGAAGAGCAGGTCGGAATGCGCGGAAGCGGTTAAGAATTGAGTAACGAAGTCCTCTTCTTTCGTATCGAGATCAACTACGCCCACGCCTCCGCGCCTTTGACGGCGATACTCAGTCGGATTTGTACGCTTGATGTAACCGCCTGAGGTAAGTACGAGAACAGACTCTTCGTCCGCAACAAGATCTTCAGCAGAAAGAGATTTTACTTCACGCTTTACTATTTTGGTCCGACGCTCATCGCCGTACTTTTCCATTATTTCCTGCATCTCTTTCTTGATGAGGGTCATAAGCTTTTTCTCACTCTTGAGGAGTGCCGTGAGCTCGGTTATCAGCGCCTGCACCTCTTTGAGTTCGTCCTCTACCTTCTGGCGCTCGAGCCCCGCAAGCTTCGATAGGCGCATTTCGAGAATGGCATTCGCCTGGGGCTCGGAGAACTTGAATTTCTGCATCAGAGCCGCCCTTGCGTCGTCAACGGTTTTTGATTTCTTTATGAGCGCGATTATTGCGTCTATGTGGTCGAGCGCCTTCTTGAGTCCTAGCAGGATGTGCTCGCGGTCTTCTGCCTTTGCGAGATCGAATTTACTTCGGCGCGTAGCTACTTCTCTGCGATGCGCGACAAAGTTCTCAAGCAGAGCTTTGAGGGAAAGCGTTTGCGGTACACCGTCTACCAAGGCAACTACGTTGTAATGAAAGGTTTCCTCCAACTGCGTGTGCTTGTAGAGATAATTGAGGACTGTTTGCGCGTTTCCCGTATTTTTAAGCTCTACGACGACACGAATGTCTTTCGTGGATTCGTCGCGGATATCGCGAATACCATCCAGCTTCTTCTCATGTACCAAGCTCGCCATCTTCGTCAGAAGATCGGCCTTGTTTACGCGGAACGGAATCGACGTGATGACGATAGAGTAGTCACTTTTCTTTCCCTCCACTATCTCCGCGTCACCCCGCACGACGACACCCCCGCGCCCGGAAGAATATGCGTGCGTAATGTCTTTCTGATTGAATGCGGTACATCCTGTGGGGAAATCAGGACCTTTCACGAATTGCAGTAAATCATCCGTTGTTGCCTCCGGATTTTCAATGAGATGCATAGTCGCTTCACATACTTCACGCAGGTTGTGTGGCGGGATATTGGTTGCCATCCCTACTGCAATACCCAGAGTACCGTTCAGAAGGAGATTCGGAATAGCCGCTGGTAGCACCGTCGGCTCCTGCTTTGTATTGTCGTAGTTCGAACGAAAATCAACCGTATCTTTCTCGATGTCGCGTATCATCTCGCCCGCAAGACGTGACATTTTCGCCTCGGTATATCGGTAAGCTGCGGCGCCATCACCATCTATCGAGTTATGCACAAAAACACCGGCGGCAAGAGCGAAATTGTGCGTCTCCGGGACGGTGAGATCATAGACGTCCTCGTGCCCGCGCGTAAATTCAACGCGCGCGACTTTGTGATTGCCTAGTACTTCTGTTCGTACACGTGCAGTATTTCCATCATAATATTTCGCCATGCCAGTGTCCCATGTCGTAGCAGAACCATAGGGATATAGCTTTTTGCGAAACTCTTCGTAAGTCTTTGCGGACAACGCTTTACCTTCTGAAAGTAATTGAGTGCATATTGCGTCAAATTTCACCTTCCCGGTTTTGTTCGTCGTATGATTTTTATTGCCTTTGATAATTTTCTTTCGCATAAAACGCTGATATACAGGGTCCTGCCAGAGCCGTTTCAGCGTTTGGGTCGCGCGTTTACTCAATTCCTCCCTTTTCTCCGGATGTTGCTCTATGTATTCCTTGTTCATTACGCTTAGAAACTCTCGCATGCGTTCGCGATACGAAGGATCTTTCCAGTTTTCCTTGTTGCGCTCCGACAATCTTTCGGCCTGCGCCATGCGGTTCTCCTCTTTATCCCAAAATGCACTCCGACCGCGCGCCAGTTTTTCAACATATATGTGGTCATTCTTATGCCGATTAGCGGTCAAAAGCGAGTGGAGCCGCCAGTGTTCCAACCACTGCATGCGACGGATATTGTCGAGGTTGTTGTTCAGTTTGTTGAAATCGACATGGTGGCGAACGCGCCCTGCAGAATGCGTGTACGCACCGTGAGCAATGTTGTAGAAGTCGGCCAAATGATGGATGTATTCCCATTCACTGCGCATGGGCTGTAAAACCATCTCGTACCCTTCCATGTCAGACAAGGTGCTCTCGCCCTTTTCCGAAAGGCGCGTGTAAAGCGGCATGAGCGATGTACCGGGTTTCAGGTTCTGCGCTTCGACATACTCCTGATTCTTGAGCATGAATTTGTGATTAAGAGTGCACTTGATCTCCTCTCCTGTGTCGAGCACTACTTTCATTATCTCCGCACTCTGTCTCGTTAGCCGGGGCTTGAGGATGGGTGCTATCGCAATGTGACCTTCGGCATTCACCGTAAATGTGTAATTTTTCTTCTTCTCCGAATCTTCTTTTATAAGTTCCTCAAACGTGAGGTTCCGTCCATCAGCCAATCGCACTTTCGTGTCTTTCGTGAAGCATCCGAAGTTGCCTTGCCCCACTATGAGTGGGTAGCGCATAGTAAAATCCTGCGCCATCTTTACCATTGCATCGTAAACGGACGCGTCGCCATGCGGGTGATACTTACCTAAAACATCACCGACAACCGTCGCTGATTTCCGCGTCTTGGCATTTGCAGTAAGACCGGCCTCCAACATAGCATAAAGAATGCGCCGGTGAACCGGTTTCAGACCGTCACGTACGTCGGGAAGCGCCCGCGCGGTGATAACGGTCATAGCATAGTCAAGATACGACTCTCGCATCTCAGTTGTAATAGAGCGCGAGACAACTCTGCCCCCTACCGGCACCGCTTCCGACTTCTTCTCGTGAGTCATACCCGCACACTAACTTTGATATCGTTGCATAATGTTTTCGTAATTCCCACCATAGAGGAACAGTCCCCAGCACATTGTCTGTTTGATTTTCTGACCTTGGACGTGCAACAAAAACATAATATCAAAGTTAGTGTGCGGGCATAATTAACCTCCAGTATAACAGAAAAAGGGTCTTCTCGCGAACCTCAAAAGTGCTGTATATACGATCTTTACCGCTCTTTTACGGCACACTCGCCGTGTGGAAATGTGCCCTCTTGTTCTATAAGTGCAATACCTTCCGTATACCAAAAGATGAGTGAACCGTCAGGAGTTGCATACCGTACGCCTTCGCGCTCAAACACGGATGCGGGGGCTGTCCATGCGACACGCGCAGTGCGTCCGTCCGAGAAAGCTAGAGAGACTTCATTACTCCCAAAGAAAGCGACTATCGAGGTCTCGTCCGAACACAGGAATGTGACAGATCTCTCGTCGGATACAGTTTGCGTATTTTCTGAAAATGGAGATTTGAATCCATAAAGAAGGTATACGACACCACTGATTATGCCTATGCCGACGCATACGAACGCAATCACGATAATGGTGTGCACTAATCGCATACACTAAGCATTATACTCGTATATGAGCGATGTGCTCTCTTTCGCAGCACTTGCAAACTATTTGCATCTAGATATACTGCCGAATATGGAACAAAACATACGCAATCCTAAAGAATCTCTCAAAGCGGCTGGTCTGCGTGCGACGAAATCCCGCCTAATCGTTCTCCAAACACTTGCAGAAGAACCACGCCCTCTAAGTATTAGAGACCTCGAAAAATATCTGTCCCCTTCTCGCGTCAACTACGTGACGCTCTATCGCATGATGGGTACGTTCGTAACAGCTGGCATCGTCTCGAAAATTGAGCTTGGCCGCGGGCACGCAACCTTCGAGCTCAAAAAATCTGGAGAGCACCATCACATAGTTTGTACTGACTGCAATAGAATCGAAGATTTTGACGACACTATGCATACTAAAATAGCGGCGCGTATCATAAAGCGCTCCCACGCATTCGACCAATTAACAGATCATTCGTTCGAGCTCTTCGGATTGTGTAATTCTTGCGTTAAAACCACCGCAAATTCTTAGTTAGTATGTCTCCTATCCTTATATCCATCGCCGCCGCCGTTTTTGTGATGTCCGCATCGCTCACGGGCGTTATATTCACGAATCAGGCTATTGGCGCATGGATGCGGCAACGGCTTACGTACCTTGCGACATTTTCCGCAGGGGTACTTACCGTTCTCGCGTATCACCTCGTTGGGGAGGCGTTCCACGAAAGCACGTCTACGGTGCTCGCCGTCGCATCGGTAGTGGCCGGTCTAGTGATGCTCGAGGTTATACATCATGTTCTGCCAGACA
>Ga0209542_10003379_pt1 | contig 34160 bp, 36 predicted proteins | sample RifCSPhighO2_01_FD_184028 | JGI IMG/M metagenome (GOLD analysis project Ga0209542, IMG submission 184028) | Soil microbial communities from Rifle, Colorado - Rifle CSP2_plank highO2_0.1 (SPAdes) (version 2) | ecosystem: Environmental > Terrestrial > Deep subsurface > Rock core/Sediment ...
GGTACACCGATGGCTCAAATAACTTCGGCACCGGGGTGACTTGCAAAGGTGCCACTGCTCGATTTTATGTTCAGGCTACCGGCACTCCTGGTACGACTGGCACTCAGTTAACTACCGAAGATCATTCCAGTTTGGCAGATGAATCTACTGATGTATTTGAGTTCACTGCAGATTCACCAAAACAAGTACCCGGGTCGACCTCGTCTCTGGGAGATTTCGGCGACTTTTTCGTCTACCAGATCGAAATTGAAAGCACAGCTGCCAGCGGCGCAACGGCTTCTGAAACATTTACCTGGAAATATGATGATTCTTCCTCATAAGGCAGGAAATTAAAAGTATATGGCAACAAATAGGCATCAAAAATTGGCAATAGGACAAAGTGTAAAAATTGTGATCGATCCCCCCAACGGGGTTCCGATCGAAGGGATTATCCGTATAATTCAAGAAACGCCGGGAAAGAAAGTTGGCATTGAACTTGACCATTTTACTGACTACGCCCACTCGCTTGACGGACAAGTTGAACAAAAAACTGATCCGGTCAGAAGAATTACGGTGGGCAAGGGCTGGTGGACTTTAGAAGAGAATCTAGAAATCCTTTAAGGCCGCATCTTATGAATAACTTGCTAGTAGTAATAAGAATAGCGGCACAAAGGGTCGTAATCCTAGCATAAGCTAGGAACAAACCCTTAGCAATACAATGCTCGGCAAACAATATTATTGGGTAGCCAGATATTTCGATGGGACTTCTTTAAAACAAATTGATTCTTCAGGAATTAAACACGCCTACAAAGATATCGACCGCGATAAGCTTGCTGCTTTTGAAATATGGGAAGGTAACTCCCGTATCCTCTTTATCCGCTTCAAAAAAGGCCAACGACTTATTTGGCGGCGCCGAGTGGAAACTAGCCCGGGGGGAATTATTGAGGTCTGCCATATTATCGGTAAACAGGAAACGATTGGCGGCAAAAATTATCAGGGCATTATCGGCCTGTTTGAATCAGACGGCAGGATTGAAATCGCCGGCAAGTTTGAAGAAGGCCACCCCTGGTTTTTCCCGGTCAAAATTCATACCGAAGAGGGTGAGCAGTGGGAGTAAAATCGTGAAGACACAAGATTATATTCTCAGCAAATTTGATCTCAGTTTTGCTGATACCACCCCTCTGCCACTTGAGATACCCAATGTCGGCCGGGATAATCAACGAAGATAAAGAGTAATAAAAATACTCGAATGAAATCCGCATAGGAAGCAATTGGCAATAAATGTACAGGTTATGCTATTATGTCGTCCATGACAGATGAAATGTTCTCCCCGAGCAAGTATTTCGGTTTGATTGCAAAGTGCGCGCTCGATTCTATCGACTCCCCTCAGTACGAAAAAATAGTAGAACTGCTTTTTGACTGTTATAAAAGAGGCGGCACCGTCTACACCATGGGTTGTGGCGGTTCGGCTTCAACTGCCACACATTTTGCGGCGGATCTGGCTAAAACGATCATGGTCACGGGTAACCTCGGATTTAAGGCAATTTCTTTGGTTGATAATATCCCTCTGGTCAGCGCCTGGGTCAATGACAAGGGCTGGAGTTCCATATTTGCGGGTCAACTTAGGTCATGGATTACCAAGGACGATGTTTTAGTGGGATTTTCAGTCCACGGAGGAACTACACAGGGAGATGAAGCCGGCCCCTGGTCGCAAAATTTAGTCTCCGCCATGCAGTTGGCAAAAAAAAGAAAGGCTAGAATTATTGGCTTTGCCGGATTTGATGGTGGTGTCATGAAGGAAATGGCAGATGCTTTAATCATAATTCCCATAAATTCTGAGCCTTTCGCAACTCCCCTGATTGAAGCCATGCATGTAGTCTTACACCACGCAATCATTTATGACTTAAAAGAAAGAATTAAAAGTGGTCATGATAAAAAGACAACCGCTTAACTCATCCGGGATTTTTTACGATTCAGCCAATCTTGTTGATTTTAAAAAATGGTTTGATGCGCGGATTCTGGGCGGCGCCACCACCAATCCGCTCATTTTACAACGGGAGGGAATTTTCAATATCCCCGAATATATTGCCAGTATGATACGGATTGCCGGAAAAAAATTCCCCATCTCAATTGAAATTCCGGATTCCACGCTAACCATAAGCGAAATGGTACGACTGGCTAAAAAATACCGAAAAAGATTTCCCGGGAACGCGGTTGTTAAAATCCCCATGGATCCCCGAGAACCCCAAAAAGCTTTTGAAGTAATTTATAAGCTCGGCCGGGAAGGCATCCGGGTAAATGCCACACTGGGCATAAGTATTGGCCAACTGGTTAGCGCGGCTGAAGCCCTGCGAACCAGTCAAGCGCAGGGCGACAACTACATCAGTTTATTTTGGGCACGCCGCAATGAAGCCAAAGACCAACTCGTCAAAGATTTAGTCAAAAGCGGTATTAAAAAGAAAGAAGCGCTTGCACAAATCCCCGATGCGGCAACAAGTTTATCAATCACCCTCAAGTATCTTGAAACTCACAATTTGGCCACCCGGATAATTATCGGTAGTGTCAGAAATGTGGATCATATCGAAACCGCGTTTTCACTCGGCGCGGATATTGTCACCATTCCACCAAAATTAATTGCAGAATGGATGTTTACTCAAAGAGGAGTTGAAACAGTCGACCAGTTTAATGAAGCATATCGAAGTGTTAAGGATAAAATCAAATTGATCTGAATAGATTATTAATAATCGGTACTACTTCTGAGATTCTTTTTATTGTATAGTCTGCTTTCGCCTGTGTAGCTGCTTCCACTTTATCTGTAGTGTCTTCTGTATGAATATAAATAATGGTAGTACAATCAGTACTCTTTCCGGTTTCAATGTCTGTACCTTTGTCGCCAAGCAAAACACAATTTTCCAGGTCAAGTTTAAATTCTGCTGCAGCTTGCAGCAGTAAACCTGGTTTTGGTTTTCTACAATCACATACTTTCTTTAATTCGGGAACAATAGCCTCCGGGTGATGAAAACAAATATAGGTTTTATCGATAATAGCAGCCTTTTCTTCTAGAAATGAGTGAATTTTTTCCTCAATTGCGTCTGAAGTTTCCTGGGACATTTTTCCTTTGGCAACGCCCGGCTGGTTTGAAACTTCTATTACCAATACACTATTTGCATTTGCCCAGGAAATCACTTTTTCTATATCAGCAACGAGCCGTACATCCTGGGGCTGTTGCGGCGAATCCCAACCGGAAGGATATTTCACCATCCGATTCATTACTCCATCCCGGTCGAGAAATAAGGCCTTATTCATGAATTTAAAATCTTTTCGTGAATTCTGTCTTCAACGAGTTCAGTCAGTTGAGAGGAGCTCGTATAGCTTTCAGCCAGATCGGGATTTTTGTCTAGTATTAAAGAGAACAAATTACTTTCAATAGTTTTCATAATCTCCTCCAGTTTTTCCCAGGTTGTCATATCATAAAAAGGCCTCCCCTTCTCTCCTTCTTCTGCTTTACTCTGCTTAAACATCTCTATCCGTTGTCTCCATGGCAAAATTACTACGTCAGGTAAGTGTCTTGAATCGCGGGCGCCAAACCACACACCAGCAGTATCTTGTTTAGGATTTTCACCAACACTCGAATCAACATAGCGGAGAATAAACTCAGAAAGTTCCCAGGTATCAAAACCGGTAAAATTAGAACCTGTTGCAACAAGTGGTTTCTCCTCTCTGTTGAGTTCATGTGTAATTACCGCTTCTTTTGACACTTTTTCCTGCTGTCTGCGTTTATCAACATCGTGAATTAGTGATATATTTATTAGCCAATCTATTTCTTCAGGAGATCTGCCCAACAACTCTGAAAGAGTTTCAGTCATCACTGCTGATAAAAGTTGGTGTCTGGCCACATTTCTCCAACCTCTCGAACCTTCTTCAACCAATAGTCCGTTTTCTTTGTACATGCGTGCCTGAGAGAGGTGGCGCAGCATGAAGTCTTGAAAATACGCTGTCTTTTTTCTTTGGAACTGGGGATCTTGATGAATAGTTTCAGTACCCATATCAGCTAGAAATCAGCAATAACTTTTGCCCCTTCCGTGTCAAAATGAAAAAACAGTTCTGCCAAACCCTCTTTTTTCATTTCTGTTCTCAGTTGATTTCTATTTTCCAAGCAGCAAAACAAGATGAAGCCTCCTCCGCCGGCGCCCATAATTTTGCCTCCCAGAGCGCCATTTTTTATTCCTAATTCGTAAAGCTGGTCAATTCGCGAAGAACTAATGGAGGCAGAGAGTTTGCGTTTGCTCGTCCAATGCTCGTGCATTAACTTGCCGAAGCTGTAAATATCATTCTTGAGCAAAGCCGTTTCAATCTTTTGGCCGATGGATTTAATCAGATGCAGGCTTTCTATGACTCTTTCATTATTTTTTTCAGTTGCCTGACTTTGACTTTTGAGGATTAGACTCCCCTCACGCCGGATGCCGGTATAAAAAATTAACAGACTGCTTTCTAAATCCCTGACAAAAGCCGGCTCAAGCGCTAATTGTTTTACTTGTACTTCCCCATTCCTGTTTATTTTCAGCTTGGTGATCCCCCCAAAGGCTGCCATATACTGATCCTGTTTTCCCACCGGTCTTTTGAGTCTGTCTATTTCAATTGTACACGCTTCCTCGGCTAAATCTTGCGTTTCGACATATTCATTTTTAAAAGTGTGCAGCGCTTTTAAAAGTGCGACTAAGTAGCTTCCCGATGACCCCATCCCAGTGCCGGCAGGCAGATCGGCAATGGAATTAATTTCGATGGAATCGGTGATCTTTGTCAAGCGCAGGGCTTCTCTAACCAATTCGTGTTTCACCTCTTTAACAGAGTTAACTATTTCCGTTTGCGTGTATTTAACCCGGATCAATTTATCTAACAGCGGCCGGTTTACGGTGATAAACATGTAACGGTTAATGGCTGCCGAAATTAGTGATCCACCGAATTTGGAATAGTAGGAAGGCAGATCTGTTCCACCTCCACCCAAAGGGATCCGAAAAGGCGCTCTGACAAAAATCATGCGCTCATCTTACCGATTTAATGCACTGCTTGCAATATTGACAGGTAGAGGCGAGAATGTAAGGCTATAAATGAAAATCGGAGTCATTGGTCTGTGGCATTTGGGCGAGGTTTATGCATCCTGTTTAGCAGACTTGGGAAATCTCGTGGTGGGATTTGACGCGGATGAAGAAGTTGTCAACAACTTAAACTGCGGAATCTTACCGCTTCAAGAACCAAATTTGGAAAAAATTCTCAGGAAAAATATTAAATCCGGACAGTTAAAATTCACCACAGATTTTAAACTTTTAGCCACTTGTGATGCTATTTGGGTGACAATAGATACACCAGTGGATAAATTAAATAATGCAAATCCGAATAAGGTATTTGTTCAAATTAAAAAATCGTTGCCTTACTTAAAAAATGGCATTTTCATAATTGTTTCCAGTCAACTTCCGGTTGGGAGTTTTAATAAGCTCTCAAAATTGATCAAATCAAGTCGAAAAAATTTCAGATTTGACTACGCGTATCTGCCGGAAAATTTGCGCCTTGGTGAGGCGGTCAAAAGTTTCATGCAACCCTCCCGAATTGTTATCGGGATAGATAATATGGAGCGCAAAGAGGAAGTCATGCGTATTTTCAGAAAACTAAAGACCAATATTCTCACCGTAAGTATTGTCTCATCCGAAATGATCAAACATGCCACCAATGCATTTCTGGCCACCTCATTATCTTTCATTTATGATATTGCCGATATTTGTGAGGCAGTCGGAGCTGATGTGGTTGAGGTTTCAAAAGCACTCTATGCGGACGAGCGAATTGGCGGAAAAGCATATCTGGATGCAAGTGCGGGATTTTCCGGAGGTCATCTGGAACGGGACTTGCAATATTTGCGCAAGGAAGGTAAATCCAAAAAAATAAACCTGCCGGTAATAAATTCGGTGATTAGAAAAAATAAACACCGCAGTCAAATTGTTTTTAGGAAAATTACTCCCCTTTTGGGAACTTTTAAAGGTAAAACCATAACATTTTTTGGCCTGACTTACAAAAGCGGCACGCCAACGCTGGTGCGTTCTTTGCCGATTCGGTTGGCCAGGGAAGCGTTGCAACAGGACGCAAAAATTCATCTCTACGACCCGTGGATCAAAAAAAGTGAAATAACCAAAGAAATTGCGCCAGATAAGTTCAGTTATTTTGCAGATCCATATGAGTCGGTGAAGGGAAGCCAGGTAATTGTATGTATTACCCCCTGGCCGGAATTAAAAAAACTTGGATTTAGAAAAATTGCCAAGTTGCTGATCGACCCAAAAATATTTTTTGACGGCAGGAATTATTTTGCGGATGTAAGAAACATAATTGAAGCAACGGGTATAAAGTATATCGGAGTCGGACGATGACAAAGAAGTTTACGGATAAAAAGGTAATTATAACCGGTGGCAGCGGTGGCATTGGCAGCGCAATTGCGGCAGGGTTTTTACGCGAAGGCGCGCATGTATTGATTCTTGGAAGAGATAAGGAGAAATTACTTAAGAAACAAAAAGAGTTGGGAAAAATATCTCCAAAGATTGAGATTAGGGTAACAGATGTTTCGGATAGAAGACAAGCAAAAAAAATGGGTGTTTTTATTAAAAATCAATTCGGCGCACAGGTAGATGTTTTGGTAAATGCTGCGGGTATCTATGGACCAATAGGCAAACTGGAAGAATTGGATCTAGATCTTTGGCAACGGGCAATTGAAGTTAATTTGTTAGGGACGGTGCAGATGTGCGCTCTCGTCATACCTTTTATGAAAAAAAGGTGGCGCGGGAAGATTATTAACTTCTCCGGAGGCGGTGATGGTGCATTTCCCAGATTCTCGGCTTACAGTGCTTCAAAAGGGGCAATACTGCGATTCACCGAAAGTTTGGCTGCTGAACTTGTTAAATATAATATTTTTGTTAATGCGGTGGCTCCAGGAGCCGTAAACACCGGACTTTTGGAGGAAGTGTTAAAAGCAGGCATAAGTAAGGTAGGTAGAGATTTTTATTTGGCATCAAAAAAGCAGAAGACCCAAGGTGGTGTATCGCCGGATAAAGTTCGCGATTTACTATTGTTTTTGGCATCAGAGCAGTCTGGGAATTTAACAGGCAAAACGATAAGCGCAGTACGAGATAACTGGAAAGACATTCCGAAACATTTAAAGATGCTAACTAAAACTGATATCTATAATACACGCAAAATTAAACCTCAGGATCGCGGCTATGACTGGTAAACCCCGAACCAATTTTAATGAAAGTCTTTTGGGTAACAGCGAGGAAGTCCCAAGTCGTGATTCGTCGGAATTGGTACGGGGTAAAATTTATTTTGCTTTAATTGGTGCCGGGAGAATGGGCAAACGGTGGGCGTCGGTGCTGTCAAAATATGAAAGTGTTGCACTTGACGTCATTGTTGACTCCGGCTCAGGCAGAGCTGCAAATCTGGCAGCACTCATCCCCGGTTGCACTGCGACTAAAGATCTTCAGGCCGTATTAAACAATAAAGCTATTGACGCCGTTATAATTGCCACACCGCATAAGTTTCTCTCCCCCATCTCCACTCTCGCACTTAAATCGGGAAAACATGTGCTGTGTGAAAAGCCGGGCGCTATAACATCGGCAGAGATTAAAAAGAACATCGTTTTAGCACGGAAAAAAAAGTTGAAATATATGATCGGATATAATCATCGGTTTCATGATGCCTTTATCAAAGCCAGAAATTTTTATCAAAAGGGATTGATTGGCAAAATTATATTTATCAGAGCCAGGTATGGATTTGGCGGCAGAATGGGATACGATAAGGAATGGCGCTTAAACAAAACTCTTAGTGGTGGCGGACAATTGCTTGATCAGGGCGTGCACATGATCGATTTAGCGCTATCATTTATTGGCAAGGTTGGCAAAGTGCGGGGTTTTACAAGCGACACTTTCTGGAAATCTGGAGCAGAAGATAACGCGTTTCTACTACTGCAAGGTAAAAATAAAGTTATCGCCTCAATTCATGTCAGCTTGACGCAGTGGAAACCATTGCATAACTTTGAAATTTATGGCACTAAGGGTTTTTTATCTATAGAAGGACTTGGCCGCAAGTATGATGGTAACGAAAAGCTGGTCGTGGGCAAACGCACAGCTGATTTTACCAGTGCAGTAACAGAACAAACAATTGTATGTAATTCCAATGCTGATGATTCATTAACTCGGCAGTTGAAAGAATTTATTGCGGCAATCAAGCAAAAAAGGTCACCAGTCCCCGCGCCAAGAAACGCGTATGAAACGTTGAAAATTGTGGAAGAAATATATAGAACTAATAAATTATAGTAACCATAAAAAATGTCATCCCCGACTCCGATCGGGGATCCAGAAATTTACCTGGATTCCCGTTTTCACGGGAATAACAAAAACTAAATTTTTTTACTGTCTATATGAAACAAAAAGAACTCGTTTTAGTCACCGGTGGTGCGGGATTTATCGGTTCCCATCTGGTAGACGCCTTAATCGCTCATGGTTATCGAGTGCGTGTTTTGGATAACCTTTCGCCTCCCACCCATAATAGTAAGCTTCCTGACTGGTTTAATAAGAAAGCCGAATTTATCAAAGGCGATGTAAGTCTTAAAAAAGACTGGCACGGCGCGCTTATTGGCGTGGATTATGTTTTTCATTTAGCTGCTTATATGGATTATCATTTGGATTTTAGTAAGTACTTTGTTACTAACGTTTCAAGTACGGCACTGCTGTATGAGACAATCGTTGAATACAAACTCGTGGTTAAGAAAATTATCATTGCCTCCTCCCAATCTATTTATGGTGAGGGCAAATATGTGTGTGGCAAACACGGAGTATTTTATGCCTCACCTAGAACTGAATCTCAATTGCGAAAACATTTGTGGGACATTAGATGTCCTAGAGATAATAAGCTTGCAAAAGCATTACCCCAAGAAGAAACCGACCAGCTCCACCCACAAATTCCCTATGCTATAGCCAAGGCCGCGGCTGAACAGCTTGGTCTCACGCTTGGAAGTACGTACTGGATTCCCACAGTTGTACTGAGGTATTCCATAGTACAGGGCTCCCGGCAATCATTCCGTCATTTTTATTCAGGGGCCTTGCGAGACTTTTGCGTCAGAGCGCTGAACAGGCTACCAATCGTGATGCAGGAAGACGGACAACAGAAGCGCGATTTTGTAAATATACATGATGTGACTGATGCACATCTTTTAGTGCTGCAAAACAAAAACACCGACTATCAAGTGTTTAACCTGGGAAGTGGTATAGAAACCCGCGTAATAGAACTGGCCAAAATGGTTTGTGAAGTTGCTGGAACCACGTTTACGCCAGAGATGAGGGAAGAATTCAGAATTAATTCCCCCCATAATGCAATAATGAATATCGATAAATTTAAAGCTCTCGGCTGGAAACCAAAACGCTCTTTGGAAAATAGTGTGCGGGAGTATGCAACTTGGGTGCGCAATTACCCTGAAGCTTTGCGTTTCTGGAGAAAAACCTATAAAAACATGCGAAAGGAAAATATACTGAAGTAGGACTTGCGCAGATATTGATAATGTACTTACACTGTCATGCCGAACTCGTTTCGGCATCTCAAACGCTTGTGATCCTGAAACAAGTTCAGGATGACGCAAGATTGCGTAACTCTTACTAAAACTATGAAAGCAGTCATACTTGCCGCGGGAGAAGGAATAAGAATGCGACCCTTAACACTAACAATTCCTAAACCGCTGCTTAAGGTAAACGGGAAACCGATTATTGAATATATTCTGGAATCTTTTCCCCCCCAGATTGACGAAGTGATTATCGTAGTCAAATATCTGGGATTTCAGATAAAAAAACATCTTGGTAATAAATACCGGAATTTGAAAATAAAATATGCCCAAGGATCTGACAAAGGAACGGCGTATAGCTTTTTGGCAGCAAAAATTTATCTTCATAATGAAAGATTTCTCCTGGTTTACGGGGATGAAATTCCAGACCCAATTGACGTCCAAAATTGTTTAGCAAAAGATTTAAGCATCCTTACTTTTAAAACGCAAAGCCCGCAAGCTTGCGGTATCGCTTATTTGCGAAAAGACGGTACGATTGTAAAAATTATAGAAAAACCTCAAAAATCCAAATCAGATCTCGCGGTTGACGGAGTGATAGTTTTAAATACAGACATTTTTAATTACCTACCGCAACTCACTAAGGGTGAGTATTATTTCAGCACCTTGGTTGGGTCATTTGTCCGTGACTATCCAGTAGTTCCGGTACTGGCTAGGAATTTTATTGGAGATATAACTTCACCTCACGACTTAATGAGAGTTAGGAGGTTACTCAGATTAAGACATCAGTAATTAAATTTCCTTGCTTGTTTAATAATAACGTGGTATTTTTTTAAAAAGTTCGGAAAAAAATATGGCCATAGATTTATCAGTAGTGATCCCTAGTCGGAACTCTCCCTTTACTTCCAAAACTATCCAAGATATCTTGGAAAAAGCAGTTACCAATATTGAAATTATCGTTAATGTCGATGAGAACTGGCCAGATCCCTTGGTGGAAGACAAAAGAATTACCTATATTCATCCCGGTTACCCACGCGGAATGAGATGGGGAATAAATGCGTGTGTATCACTCGCCCACGGTAAATACATCATGAAATCAGATGACCATTGTCTGTTTGCTCCTAGTTTTGACCAGGTATTAATCGAAAATCATCGTGAGGATAATTGGGTGCAAATCCCCCGCCGGTATTCACTGGATGGGGAAGGCTGGAAAATCAACGAAAAGAGACCCCATAGAGACTATATGTCTCTTTCATTTCCGGGAAAAGGAAAAGCGCAAGATAACGGAATGCACGGAGTTGAATGGTGGAGTCAACAGAAAGAAAGAGTGGATTCTCAATATGACATTGACAATACACCTTCGCTGCAGGGTTCATGCTATTTTATGACTAAAAATCATTTTAATAGCTTTATTGGTGGAATGAGTGAGGTCGGTTATGGACAATTTGCCCAAGAGTCTCAAGAAATAGGACTCAAAACATGGCTTGGGGGAGGAGCGGTAAAAGTAAACAAAAAAACCTGGTATGCACATCTGCATAAGGGTAAACAATATGGGAGGATGTATCATATTGGTGGTTTCAATGACTCGATTAACAAAGCAGCACGCTGGAGTACGCTCTATTGGCTTAATAACCAATGGGAAGGTCTGGTTCATGACTTTGCGTGGTTTATTGACGAACAATTTCCTAATATGCCGGGATGGTCAAGAGATTGGAAAAAACAAGTAAGGAAGATGGGTTTAATAGATACTAAATAAGGAGAATTACTATGATACTCGGGAATGGAGACATTGCACTCGCGCTAAAGGAGCTTCCCCTGCAAGGCGCATTGGGAGATAAGCTTTTTTTTGCCTCCGGTGTCAGCAACAGCCGGGAGACTCGGAAATCAGAATATAAAAGAGAAGAAGATCTGCTGCTGAAGCAAAATAAAAATAAACATCTGGTTTACTTTAGCTCACTTGCATGTTTTTACAATCCAAATACGAGATATGCCCGGCACAAAAAACATATGGAAAATTTGGTAAAAACATATTTCAAACGCTTTACCATTATAAGAATGGGAAATATTACCTGGGGTACCAATCCCCATACGTTACTGAATTATTTCAAAAATGCCGCAAAAAAGGGAGACAAAATTGAAATTCAAGATACATACCGATATATTGTCGAAAAGGCTGAGTTTTTACATTGGATACATCTGATTCCGGACTGGAATTGCGAAATGAATATTACCGGTCAAAGATTGAAAGTAAAACAAATAGTTAAAAAATATGTCCGCTAAATACGATTTAAGCATACTAATTCCGGCCCGTAAGGAAATGTTTTTAGGCCGAACTATTGAAGATATACTTGAAAATATTGAAGGTAATACCGAAGTCATAGTGGTCTGCGACGGATACAAGCCTAATCCGGTACTACAAGCTGATCCCCGGACAATTCTGATTTATCACTCGCAGTCTATTGGCCAAAGAGCGGCAACCAATGAGGCAGCCAAGTTATCCAAGGCCAAATATGTGATGAAGTGCGACGCGCATTGCGCCTTTGATAAAGGGTTTGATGTAAAAATGATGGCAGAGATGCATGACGACTGGACCATGGTTCCCATTATGAGAAACCTGCACGCCTTTGATTGGGTGTGCGAAGCTGGCCACCGCAGATACCAGGGGCCAAGCGGACCGTGTAAGGCCCGCCTGCCGGACGGACAGGAATGTGGCAAGGAAACCAAACGGGATGTGGTCTGGATTGCCAAAGAGAGTCCGAAAAGCAGATCTTACTGTTTTGACTCTACCCCGCATTTTCAATATTTTGGCGAATATTCCAAACGGCCGGAAGGACAGGGCGATATTACTGAAACTATGTCGCTGCAAGGTTCATGTTGGCTACTGACACGCGACAAATATTTTGAGTTAAGTGTGTGCGATGAAAATTTTGGCAGCTGGGGCAGCCAAGGAATTGAAGTCGCGGTCAAAACCTGGTTATCCGGCGGCCGGGTCGTCTGTAACCAAAAAACCTGGTACGCCCATATGTTTAGAACGCAAGGCGGAGATTTCGGCTTTCCCTACCCCATATCAGGCGCGCAACAGGAAAAGGCTAAATCGTACGCCCGGGATCTTTTTTTCAATAACAATTGGCCGCACCAAGTCCGGCCCCTGTCGTGGCTGGTTGAAAAATTCTGGCCGGTCAGGGGTTGGACGGAAGCAGATTTGACCAAGTTGAAGGCAAATACGTTTAAATTTTCAAGTTCTCCTTTGAGCCCGAAACCGGGCGAAAGTGAACCTCAGCTGGATGGCGACTTCTCACGAGCGGCGAAACCGTATCCAGGTGAACCAACTGTAGATCAGCCAACTAAAGGCATCATTTACTATACCGATAGCCAACTTGATCTAAAAATCGCGCGGGCCGTGCAAAGCCAACTGCAAATTATTAGTGACGTCAAACACATTCCCATAGTGAGCGCTTCGTTGAAACGAATGACATTCGGTGTAAAAAATATCCGCTTCCCTTCCTTAAAAAAAGGGTATCCGGCTATGTTTAAGCAGATTATGTCAGCGCTTGAGCACAGCCGGGCTGATATTATCTTCTTCTGCGAGCACGACGTGCTCTATCATCCATCCCACTTTGACTTTACTCCGGATGATGAAAACACGTTCTATTACAATCAAAACGTTTGGTTTCTCAGAGTAGCTGACGGGCATGCCCTACATTATGATGTGAATCAATTATCAGGTCTTTGCGGGTTTCGTGATGCGTTATATACACATTTCAAAGAACGATATGAAATGGTTTCTAAAGAAGGGTTTAGCCGAAAAATGGGTTTTGAACCAATGACGCATAAAAGAATTAAATGGAAAAATGTCTATAAATGTGAGGCTTGGAAATCAAAATATCCCAATGTAGACATCAGGCACGCGGCTAACGTCACCGGCCAACGGTGGAAAAAAAGTCAGTACCGAAACCAAAAGTTGTTGAAAGGTTGGATCGAAAGCGATACGGAAATCCCCGGCTGGGGGGAAACAAAAGAGCTAATTAAGAAGCTAATTTGACCTTTTCGTATCATAAATGATACGATATTAGTTATATGAATGATACGATTCTATTAAACGAGAGGCAAAAAATGATACTTAATCTTCTTGAGGAAAAAGGAAACTTATCCCGTTTGGAATTAACTGAACAAGTTTCGCTAGGAAAAACCCTTTCTAGGATTACCTTAATTCGCGACATTAACCGGCTTCTTCAAACAGGCTTGGTGTCCTCAAGTGGAAAAGGTAGAGCTACACACTATCATCTGCCAAACAAAAATCCCCTCCTTAATTATTTTGATATTGAAGCCTATTTTGGTAAAGATCCAGAGACAAGAGGTGGTAAGAAGGACTTTGCAAAAGACATTTTTAACAAACTCGACAACTTATTTACAAGCCAAGAAGTAAATGAATGGACAGAAGCGTCAAAAGAACACAGAAAAAGAGTTAAGAATCTCGATAAAACTATTTACAAAAGGGAGTTAGAAAGATTCATTGTTGAATTTTCATGGAAATCTGCGCAGATTGAGGGAAACACTTACGACCTTTTGGAAACGGAAACTCTTCTTACCCAAAATATTGAAGCCCAAGGCCACACAAAGCAAGAGGCGATAATGCTTATTAACCACAAAAAAGCTTTTGACATCATTCTTGAACACAAAAAAAGCTTTCTAAACTTAAGTTTTGCAGACATTACCCAGCTCCATGGAACATTGGTAAAAGGGCTGGCCACTTCAGGTATCCGAAAACAAGTAGTACAGATTACAGGGACATCATATGTTCCACCATCAGTGCCTGCGGACTTAGAAAATTATCTGAGGAAAGCAATAAAATTGGTTAATAATACTGTCTTTCCGGCCCAAAAAGCATTTATCGCTTCTTTCATGATTGCCTATATTCAGCCATTTACAGATGGTAACAAAAGAACAGCAAGAATGCTAGCAAACGCTATTCTTCTGGATCATGACTATTTCCCGCTTTCATACAGAAACGTCGACATCAATGAATACAAAAAAGCAATAATCGTATTTTATGAAACTAACAACCTCTACCATCTCAAAAAAATATTTAACGGACAACTAGATTTTGCCCTCGCCAATTATTTTAAATAACCGATGATGCAATCCCGGCTGGGGAAAACAAAAAGAGCTAATCAGGAAATTTAAATAGAGACAAATGAATGGTTCAGCTGTAATATAATACAACCAAAAGGTAATTGATTGAGAAATTAAGTTGTTGAAATCAGTTTTTGTGCGGTTTCACGCACCTCTTTTTGCAGAAACCCGGTAACTTTTTCCTTTGAGTGTGTTTCTGTCACAAAGGTAATCGCCGTATCAACAATATCATTTGTATAGGCAAGTTGTTCCAGGAATAACTTGGGTGAAAATTCATTACCAAACCGTTTTTGTGCATCTTCGATAATGGTAAGGAGATTCATATTTGGCTGTTGTAGTAGAAAGTAAAAATCCACGTAATCACGCCAGACATTGCGGCGACCAAGAGTATATGCTTTATCAGTTGCAATATCGCGCATATCAAACAGTGATAATGAACTTGTTGATACGAGAGGATAGAGTGGTTTGTACCAATAGTAGAGAATCGTGATTTGTATCCCGTGTTTCAATTCAACCGTGAGTTGATCGGTAGAATCAGTACGTTTCACTGGTTGGTATCCAAAGATTTCAGTTAGTTTCCGGTACCAGTTGCGAGTGATTGGTTCAGTGCTGAATAGATCAAAATCATATGAAAACCGATGGCCAAGTTGTAATGCAAGCCCAGTACCGCCACCAAGCGGAAGTGATTTGGGAAGTTTCTGTAATGCTTCAAATACATTTTTTCTTGGTTCATCCAATATGTCGAGATAGAGTTTTGTCATAACGATGTAGATCAATTGGGTTCACTATGTCAAGTAATAATCTGGCAAAATTTAGGGAAGCTGGAGTATATTGTTTGATTGGCTGATTGAGGAAAACGTTTTTCAACGTTTTTTTACTATATGTTTTATATAACCAACGAAGTTCTTCTAGAGTTCCATATGCAAGAATTTGATTGATAATATACGCTCGGTCTTTTTCTGTATTCAGATTATTTTTTGACCAAGCAACCGACTGAACAATTGAAAGATGATTCATACTATTATGAGTATAGCATATTTTGTATGATGCATAGTACCCCGTTATTAAGAGAAACTATTGATTTAAAGAAGAAATTTAACTAAAGTTAATAGTAGTTTTACTGTAATTCAATACAGCTTAAATTGCAATATAATGCCCACCAAAAATTATCATATTCCCCTCTTTTATCCGTTTGTAAGCGACGAAATGAGACAGGCAGCGTATGCTGCTCTGGGAGAAAAAATTATCACCCAAGGCCAAACAGTAGACGAATTTGAGAGTCTGTTAAACCAGACCCTGGGTACCCGGAATCTGCTTACTGTAAATTCTTGCACTTCGGCACTGGAACTGGCGTATCATCTTCTTGATCTCAAACCCGGCGACGAAGTAATCACTCCGGTATTTACCTGTACCGCTACCACTGTTCCCCTGTTGAGGCGGGGAATCAACATAGTCTTTGCTGATGTAAAAGAAAATCTGCTCATGGATTGGAAAGACGCAGAGAAAAAAATCACAAAAAAAACCAGGGCAATTGTTGATGTCCATTTATTTAATCAGCTAAACGAAACCCAAGATTTAGGAATACCTATCATTGGTGATGCAGCCCAATATCTGGGCAAAACTTATGGAGAACAATTTACTGCCTATTCGTTTCAGGCAGTCAAACTTCTGACTACGGTTGACGGCGGAGCATTGGTTTGCGAACGGAAAGAAGATTATAAACGAGCCAAGCTACTCAGATGGTATGGCATTGACCGGGAAACAAGCAAAGAGAATATTAATGTCGATATCACAGAAGCGGGGTTCAAGTATCATATGAATAATGTGACTGCTGCAATCGGAATTGCGGGCCTGAAAATTTTGGACAAGTTAAAAAAGAAACGAGCTCTCTTACAAAACCACTATCAGCAAAGACTTAAGGATATTCCCAACTTAACAGTAATCGGCGGCTCTCCATATCTTATCCATGTTCCAAATCGAGATAAATTCATGGTTAAACTTGCCTCATTAGGAATAGAAACTGGTCTTGGACACCGCCGTAATGATATGTATTCCCTATTTGGCGGCAAAAGACAAAACCTACCCACAATGAACCGCCTCGAAAGTATGTATCTCTTGCTGCCCTGCCACAACAAAATGAGCGTAAAAGATGTGGAGTTTATCTGTACTGCCATAAAGGAGAGTCAATGACAGAAAAAGAAATAGATATTCATTATGAGGTCGTTGGAAGAATTCAAGCGGCAGGGCTTGACGCATTGAAAAATGCGCTTAAGAGAGTTCGAGACCTTGGAGAGTATGGAAAGCTAAAAGATAAGATGAACAGATTCGGCGAACAGGGTCTAAGAGCAGATTATGAAGCTGAGGAAGCAGTAATAAAGTCTCTAAAAGAGGCTGGGTTGCCAGGAACAATAATTTCAGAGGAGCATGGATTGATTGATCTTGTGGAGAATCCAACCATGCTCGTTGTTTTGGATGGAATTGATGGAACAGCTGCCTACAAAAAAGGAGGACGTTGCGGACCAATGTTGGCTATATTTAGCAATACGCGCCGGATAATCGATGAATTCACTTATGATGATTGTATTTTTGGCGGAGTTGCAGACATTAAAAGTGGTGAGATAACATATGCTGTTAAAGGACAAGGTTCATATATACTTTACGAAAATGGAAAAACCGATTACGCACACGTTTCTACACGCACAAGACTAACCAATGAAGTAAAAATATATATAGACGGCGGGGAAAACGGGATGGCGGTAAATGATAAAGTCTTTACTGGCCCGCTTGAAACAATAAAGTTCAAAACACCCCCCCTCTAATTCAGGTTCTTCCGCTGTCCATTATGTTGATCTTGCGACTGGTAAAAATGATGCCGTTTGTGAACACACAAGAAAAGGCAACCTGGAAATACCGACTGCGCACATATTAGTTACTGAGGCAGGCGGATTTATGGGCGCAGTTGTTGATGGAAAATTGGTTAATTTGACAGAACAAAAATTTGGGACATTCGGTCAAGACACAAATATTCCTATAATTGCCACTTCCACACTACAACTAACAAGAGCAATCGTAAAAAAAATTAAATATAATAATCAACTATGAATAGTAAAGTCGAAAATTTGTTGGCAGCAACAACAGGAGAAGTAAAAAGACAACTTCACGGCAGTGAGGGCGAAAGAAAGCCTGATGAATTCCTTAGAAGAGTCAGACCATATATTGAAAGGGGCATAACTGCTGACCCCAAAGGAATCGAACTAAACCGGCTAGAAAAATGGCTGCTGAACGATCCTGACGGTCTCAAAAATGACAAGCTAAACAGGTACCTGGAACTCTCTTTGGGAATATACAACGCTTCTGAACAGGAATCTGGCATTTCAGAAATTCATTTTGGAGTACCGGGTCACGACATGGAAAACGTAATTCACACTACTACAGAGATTCTCAGGATGATAGACTCGGCCGGTTCAGATTTAGGAGATTATACTAAATGGGAACTGCTTATTTGTGGTTTAAATGAAAATCTTGGAAGATTAATCGAAGGAGATGACTATACTCATCGAGCGACAGGATTTTTACTAGCTAGGAGCTTCGTAAAAAAGTTAGAGGTTGGTCCATATGATATGGTAACAAAGGTAACAGAAGAAGAAAGGCTTATTGCCAGACGAGTTATGGGTCGTATATATGACCACGGAGGTCAAAACTCCGGCGATCCAGTTTCTGATCTTGTTAGACAGAGCAACACAGTACAACAAGTCGAGCCGAGGCTTCTTAGAAGATCAATAGAATACGACGTTGCCCAGGTCGGTCTAGACATACTATCCCCAATAGACCCGGAAAGGCAAACCAGTCTGGCGCATGCGATAGCCGAAAAGCCAGATAAAACACCCACTTTAATGGATTGGGTAGAATTCTTCGCAAGAAATTTATATCCATTTATGTCTGAAGCCAACGAAAACAATGAAAACATATTTAAGACAGTTATGCGTGAGAACCAAGATATGGTCGATGTGAGAAGGGCAAATAGCGTTGCCGTGCTGGTAATCCTGGCTGGCGGTGAGGATACGGAACTTTTTCAACAAGTTTTTGCACCAGAGCTTGAATTAATTGAGCCTAATCAAGCGCATTGGACGAAAAAAAGATTTCCTGAACAGGTTTTCCAGGAAGGATTGAAAAAATACCGTGAATTTGTCCAAAACCATCCCAATTTTCCCGGGCTCGAAGGAATGGACGACAAAAAACAAATAGCCGCAATTCTGGAAGTAATGAGCAGTTATCTACCCGAAGACTTACTGGGAAAAATTTACAAAAAATATGACGGGTTAGATGAAGATGAACAGAAGAGACTGGTTGATGCTCTACGTCATTCACTATATCTGCACTACGAAGAACTGGATAAAGAGCTTGAGATGCTGGGAAGACAGGTTAAAAGTGATAATCCACATGTTGCAAAAGTAGCCGGGTTTGCTAAAGATTACCTGGACTCAAAAAATAGGTTAGATAAATCTAAAGAATCTGAAGGAGAATCTATAAAATTAAAGTTGTGTGGGACATTATAATTTTGTAGTAAAAAACAATGTATGACTTAACGGAAGGCAAATATACCAATCCTAAATTTGGTATAAAAATAAAACCAATGATAGTGAATGTTATAGGGACTTATGTTCCGCCAGGACAAATAGAAACATGTCTGACTGTTTCAAGCAAGAAAGACTTGTATGGTTATTATAATGAAAATAAGTTAGAAACTATTAAGTTTAATATAGCATGCCATAAACACTATAAGGCTAATGTCGATTATGAAATCGTAATTGTTGATAACGGATCTGAAGATGAAGCTGCACAAAAATATTTGGGACTCCTGGAAAAAGCAGGAATCAAGGTTTTGAGAAGAGAAAACATTGGTTTTAGTTTTGCTAGTTTTAAATACGCATGGGAACAATTGAAAAATGACTATGATTACTTCCTATTCAATGAGCAAGATGGAGTTCCAGCAAAAGAGAGTTGGTTACTTGAAATATTGCAGAAATTTCATTCTGAAAAGGAAGTTGGGGCAGTTGGAAACGATGTTGAATGGCTTGATTTAACTAAGGATGATAGTGAATTAAAGGAACTTTGTCCGTATATAGGAGAAAGAAACGCCATATATAGCCTGGATGGTTTTATGACATTTACCAGCTCTACAATTCTTAGACAAGTTGATAAAATAGGCGGATTATTTGTACTACCAACTAAAAAAGATGAATATGCCCAAGGAAATGAAGTAATATTTCAACAGCCCATTTTAGAACTGGGCTACAAAATAGTTTCATTCCATGATGACAATCATATCTGTTATACCGATATGAATTTTTTGAATGAGGATCCTAAATTCAAAGATTTACCAAAAGGAAATATCACTCCTATGGTTTTAGCCAACACCAGGTTTTTTGTACTGAAGGGGCATTTTAGTTGGTACAAAACCTGAGTTAAACTCGGGATTAAATCATGAATAACAATTTCAAAAATCCACCCTGGTATTCCTCGTATGAAAAAAATAACTACGGAGAGTTGTTCTACGGCCTCATGCGCGTGTACCAGCCTAAGCAGGTTGTCGAACTGGGAACCAAAGCCGGATATAGCGCGTATCATATGGCCCGGGGACTGAGGGCTAACGGAAAGGGTACGCTTGACTGCTATGATCTGTGGGAGAAGTATAAATTTAACTCAGTACCCAAGTCTAAAGCTCAAGAAAATTTAAAGCAGTATAAGGATATCATCCGACTTCATTTGCGTGATGCTATTGGCGTGGATAAAAAATATAAAGCAGTCGACATCTTACATGTTGACCTCAGCAATGAGGGCGGAATTTTAGATAAGATAATCCCTCATTGGATACATAAGGTGCGTCAAGTTATTATTATTGAGGGCGGCTCAGCCGAACACGACAGACTTCCCTGGATGATACGCTATAAAAAGAAACCGATAGTTACTTGGCTTGAAGAATTTCGTCATAAGCACTCTGATATTGAATATTTTACATTTATACCATTTCTATCGGTAACTGTTTTAAGGAAGAAATGAATCTCGTACGAAATTAAACTAAATGCAAAAGTCAAAACTCAAAATGCCCGCCTGCACTTGCCTGATGCAAGAGCATCTGGCGGGCAGGCAAAATTACAATTCAAAATTGTCATTCCTGCGCAGGCAGGAATCCATCAACAGAGTTTAAGTTGTTAGAGATTATCAGTTTTGCCTTTCAAGCATGGATCCCAGCCTTCGCTGGGATGACAATAATAAGGCAGCAGGGATGACAGACGTTTTTAACTTGAATTTTTGAATTTTGACCTGATTATGTTCTACACATATGTATTACAAAGTGAGAAGAATAATGATCGGAAAAATTTAACCGGTCAAAATTTCACTACAGGATGAACACCACTCATACCATTTCAAAGGAGCTGGAAACGATGCTTATTGATTTTTATTCGATGCCGGCCGAGAAAAGATATACTACAGATTACTGGATTAATACTATTAACAACCAACGCATTGCGCAATTAATAACGAGCGGATATGAAAATTTCGGGCATACCTTGGCGATTGAATACTGTGCCTGGTATGACAATCCGACTGAACCGAATATCTCAAAACTGACCTCCTCAAGGCTTGACTTTTTAATCCGCCACCTAAGTAAACATGAAGTCGCAAATGCTAAAAAACTTGCCAAAAGAATCCCAGTTTCACCATACACAGTCAAAGAATACAATCTTATAACCTTACTTATTTGGCAATATGTGAAAAATCAGGGGTTACAAAAAGAATCGGAAATACTTAGTGAATCAATGGAGGGAAACCCACCCGCAATACATTTCGAGGGCAGATTAATTTCGCAAGGCTTGGCGCACTCATTTTTGGAATATGACACGATACGCAAAAATGCTCACATCAATTCAATTAAATCTACCATGTCGATCGGCCCCGGATACGGAAGAACTACATATGTTCTTCAGCGTCTGCTTAACATACAAAAAAGCATATTGGTTGATGTACCACCCGCACTTTACATAGCCCAAAGGTACTTAGGAAACCTGCTGCCTGAAAAGAAGATTTTCAAATATAGAAAGTTCACCTCATTCGCAAAAATAGAAAAAGAGTTTCAAAATGCAGAGATTGTATTTCTGATGCCTTGGCAAATTGAATTGTTACCGGAAAAATGCGTCGATTTAATTTTGGCTATTGATTCATTTGACGATAATATGAATATGAAAGCAATAAAAAAATATCTGAAATATATTGGTATTTTGGGAAAACACTATTTCTATCTAAAATGCTGGAAGGAATGGAAAAACGAAGACGGAATAATAAAATGGGGGGGGGGAAAAAAATTATCCATACCGACAAATTGGGAAATCCTGGTAAATCGCAGTTGCAGGGCACAAACCGATTTTTTTGAGACTTTATACCAATTGCCAGAATGCAATTAGTTAGAATGTTTTGAATATCCTGTAACAAACAATATACAATTTATCTAATGAAGATACTTATAGGAACACCGATACACGCCAAGAAGAACTACGCTATGGAGAGATGGCTTGCAAATGTGGCCAAACTGCAAAAGAAGTTCCCTGCTGATCTGTTGCTTGTCGATAATACTCCCGGTATGGAATACGTGGAAAAAGTGAAAGGATATTTAGCCAAAAACGGCATAACCAATTACAAAATTGAGCATTTGGAGCTGCATCCGTGGACGGAACCGGATGAAAGAATCAGCCGCTCCCGGGAAATCATCCGGCAACACGTACTCAACCATAGCTATGATGCCTGGTTTAGCTGGGAAAGTGACCAGATTATTCCCCCAAATACCCTGGGCATACTGGCACGCATTATGGCAGCGGGAAATTATATGCTGATCCACCCCAGTTCCTGGTCGCGGGAAGTTCCGGCTGTCCCCGATGTCAGTTTTGGGGTCTGTTTAATTAACCGGGCGCCTTTGGAAAAATTCGGCTTTCTCTTGGAATTTGGTCTTGAACCAGGCATGCGCAAAGCGTGGAATAACAGTGATGTCTGGTTCAAAAAACAAGTACTTAAAGCCGGGGGCAGTTATATTGAAGTCTACGGACTCATTAAGCCTATTTACCATTTGGATAAGTAACATTACCTTCAAAAGGTAAAAGTGCATGTCATTCCTGCGCAGGCAGGAATCCATACAAATAATTCATTTTAAATGTTATATAGATCCTGAAGCAAGTTCAGGATGACAAAGTCACTTTTAGCTTTTGAATTTTGACTTTATTATGCGAGTCTTAATCGGCACGCCAATTCATATTTCCAAAGATTATTGCATGGAGCGATGGCTGGAAAATGTCTCCAAGATTGAGTATCCTGCTAATTTATTATTAGTTGACAATTCCCCGGGTTTTGAGTATGTGAAAAAAGTAAAGGCATATTGTAAAAAAGCCGATGTCAAAAATTTCCAAATTGTCCATCTTGATTTCGACCAGGGAATGGGCAGGGATGAGAAGGATAAGCGCATAGAAGCAGCGCAAGAAATAATCAGACAGTATGTCCTTACTCATGATTATGATGTCTGGTTTAGCTGGGAGTGCGACCAGATAATCCCCACTGACACTTTGGACCGATTAATTAAGTTGCTGAAAAGCGGAAATTATATGCTGGTCGTCCACAACGCTTGGGCCAGAAATAATCCTGACGAATCCAATCCCGATATGGGGATCACCCTAATTACCAGAGATTGCCTAAAGAAGCACGATTTCTTACCTAAACGCGGTTCTCCTCAGCGGCAAGGCGGTGAGCGCTGGTTTAAGGAACGGGTTTTCAGAGCCGGAGGCAACTATATTGACGTGTATGGGTTAATCAATCCAATTTACCATTTATCCTATTAGAAATCAAAACATCAATTCAAAGTCAAAATGTAGAATTATAACTCAAACATTGTCATCCCAGCATTTATATTGTCATTCCTGCCCCGTATCAAAGTACGGGGTAAACTCCGGCAGGAATCCATGATTGTAGTTACAAGTAGTAAAACGGAAATACGTCTGACCTTTAGTGATGGATCCCAGCCTTCGCTGGGATGACAAAAAAAGACTATAAGACTATGAATAAACAGTATTATGTGTACATTCTAGCAAGTAAAAAATATGGAACATTGTACATCGGAGTTACCAATGACTTAATACGCAGAATCTATGAACATAAACATCATCTAGTCAAAGGATTCACGCAAAAATATGATGTAACATTGCTTGTCTATTATGAAGTCTTTTATTCCATTGAAGAAGCACTTGTGCGAGAGAAACAGATGAAAACCTGGAAAAGAGATTGGAAGATAAACAGGATTGAAGGTGTAAATCCCGAGTGGAATGATCTGTATTCTAAGCTGGTATAACAACTTTATAGATAGATTCCTGCCTACGCAGGAATGATATACACTTTTGATTTTTGAATTTTGCATTCATTATGAAGCTTGGAATAACGACAATTCAACGCGATCGGGCACCATGGATAAAAGAATGGATTGCATTACATTATTTGGTGGGGTTTAGAAAATTCTACTTTTTTGCGCATAGCTGCCGGGACGATTCTGTTAAGATCATAACCAACCTGAAGAAACATTTCGATATTCGCCTCATTACGTTAGATATCGACGGCCCCCAAAGAAAATGTTATCAATTTTCCTGCGAGAACTTTTTGTCCGAAGTCGATTGGATGGCATTTATAGATGGCGACGAATATCTCTTCCCAACTGTTGACGATTCCATGACAACTGCCCTAACCCCGTATGCTGATAAACAAATTTCTGCCCTGGGGGTCTATTGGAAAGTTTTTGGCAGTAACGGATATATTCAGGAACCAAGCGGTTTGCTTATTGAAAATTATAGACGTCGGGCTCCAGACAACTACAGTAACAATCGGCATATCAAAAGCATCGTGCGGGGCAGACAAGGAGCATCAGTCAACATCGGCGGTGATGCACATTTATTCAAAACTCATTTGGGCACCGTTGATGAAAATTTAAGACCGATTACCAGCGGCTGGACAAATTATGAACCTACCTATGATAAGTTCCGAATCAATCACTATATCTGCCAAAGCCGTTCGTATTTTACGAACAACAGGAAAAAAAATTTAGACGTTGACGACGGAACGGTAAAAACAGAAGCGTGGGCGAAAGCCTGGTGGAAAGAACATGACAGAAATGATGTCCTCGATAACTCAATGGAAAAATTTATCAAGCCGGTAAAAAAGATGTTGGATTCTATCTAATACATAACAATGACATGATTCATGACTTACGCAGTCTTTTGTCATCCTGAACTTGTTTCAGGATCCTAAGCGCTTGAGATGCCGAAACAAGTTCGGCATGACAGGACAGCCTAAATAGTTTTTAACCGCGTAACTCCTAATGATTAATAAAATAATAAAATCAACAATTAAAGCTTCAGGTGGATCGGTAGATAAAATTAATCTGAAGAAATTTATGCATTCAATAAATGACTCTTTTATATTTAACCCGTGGAACTACTGGTTAGGAGTAAGAATTCAAAAAAATCCATTGGACATGATGATTCTGCAGGAGATTATGTACGAAAAAAGGCCGGACACTATTATCGAGTGTGGAACGGCTTATGGCGGTTCGGCTTATTATATGGCAACTCTCATGGATTTAATCGGCATTGACGGTAAAATAATTACCATAGATCATCACGAGTATCCGACGCCGACTTATCCTAAAAAAGATTTCATAAAGACCGATGGAAAAATAGTTGTTGTTGATTTGGATCTCTATCAAACACGAACTCACCCAAAAATAGAATATATACATGCTGATTGTTTGGTTGCAGATATGCCAAAACTAGGCGCCAAAACTATGGTAATTCTTGATTGTGACCACTCGGCCGCGCATGTTTATGCAGAGTTAGAAAAATATTCAAGAATGGTAACTGTTGGTCAGTATATTATTGTAGAAGATACGGTGATCCCGGACAAAAGTAACGGCCCTGCCGGAGCAGTTGAGAGATTTTTAAGTAAAAATAAGAAATTTATAGCCGATAAAGCTCGTGAAAAATACGAAATATCCAGTAACCCAGGCGGGTATTTGCTCAGAGTATCATGAAAATACTCATCGGTACACCAATTCATGTTTCCAAAGATTACTCCATAGAGAGATGGTTGGAAAACGTGTCTAAACTCACCTATCCGGCTGACTTGCTTATAGTCGACAACTCCCCCGGCCTTGAATATATGAAAAAAGTTAAAAAGTATTGTTCGAAATATGGAATTCGCCCCGATAGAAATCTCGGACAGAGTCCTATTTCTAACGGGGTAAAAAATTATAAAATTAAGCACCTAGAACTTCCTCCGGAACAGAAATTTTTTGAAAGATTAAACCGTTCACGGGAAATCATCAGGCAGGAGGTGCTGAGCAAAGGTTATGATGCCTGGTTTAGCTGGGAAAGCGACCAGCTTATCCCGCCTAATGCCTTAGACGAACTCATCAAACTTATGAATGCAGGTGATTTTGCTATGGTTGATCATAACAATTGGACCCGCGAAATCCCGAATCTTCCTAATTTCGATTGGGGCGTGGCTTTAATTTCCCGGAAAGCTTTAGAAAAATACAGTTTTATACTCGACTTTGGCACCGATCCAGAAATGCCCGATACCTGGGAACCGAGTGAGGCCTGGTTTCGAAAGCGAGTTATAAGAGACGGAGACGGTTTTCTGGAAGTAGACGGAGTCATTAAGCCTATTTACCACCTGAATAAATAAGGTAATTTTTAATTTTGCGATTTTCAATTTTCATCAAACCAATGGCGTTTCTTGACTATCAGCATTTTTTATACTTACAATCAGTTTGCAAAAATGTATGTCCTTAAACTATCCAAAACATCATTTTGTCAATGACGGACACCAGAACCGCTGCCAGGTTTGTAATTCCGATAAGCTCCATCTGGTTTTAGATTTAGGCTACCAACCACTCTGCAATACACTTTTAACCAAAGATGCGCTTAATCAGCCGGAAAAAACTTATCCTTTAAGGATGCTCTCGTGCCAAAAGTGCACTTGTGTTCAACTTGATTATTGTGTGCCGGGTAGTGAAGTTTATCATCCAGAATATCCCTATCGGAGCGGGATTACGAAAGAGTTGACGCAATATCAAAAAGATATAAGTGGGTCACTCATCAAAAAATTTGACTTAAAACCTCACGATTTGATTGTCGATGTTGGCTCAAACGACGGTACCCTACTGAGCGGCTTTAAGAATAAAGGAATTAGAGTACTTGGTGTTGAACCAACCAATATAGCCAAAATTGCCAAATTTTCCGGCATTGATACTATCCAGGCATTTTTTGATATTAAACTTGCCCAAAAAATTAAAAAGAAATATGGAGAAGCTTCTTTAATCATAACAACCAATACCTTTGCCCATATGCAAACACTGGGAGAATTTATTATGGGTGCGTATAATTTACTGAGGAAGGATGGTGCTTTTATCAATGAAACCCACTATCTGCTCGATGTCGTAAATGGTGGGCAATTTGACACCATCTATCATGAGCATTTGCGTACCTATTCTCTCAAAGCGTATATAACATTATTCGCACCATACGACTTTACGGTGACACATGTAGAACGAGGCGACCGCTACGGCGGCAACATCCGGGTTTTTGCCACCAAGGAAAAAAACAGAAAAGTAAATGCGTCAGTAAAAAAACTATTACAATTGGAAAAAAAGCAGGGCTTGAGAAAACTGGCTACCTATCAAAAGTTCGCTGATCGAGTGAAAAAAGCCCGTTTTGAATTTATGGATTTTTTGCTCGAAACCAAAAAGGCCGGCAAATCAGTTGTGGGTGATGCCTGTCCTGCTCGAGCCGCAACTCTTCTCAATTATTACGGAATAGACAGTGAACTTATGCCATACATCACTGAGCAGCCAACCTCCCTCAAACTTAACCGGTATCTGCCTGGTAAACATATTCCTATTGTCAACAATCAGAGGTTAATTGACGAGCAACCGGATTATGTAGTGATCCTTGCCTGGCACTATGCCAAACCAATCATGGAACGCCTAAAGGCACGGGGATTAAAATCAGATTTTATTATTCCCCTACCGGATTTTAGAATTATAAGAAATTCACTTGACAATAAGTAAAGAAGTTGATAGTATATCTTTACTATCATATGCAAAACTTTACTACAAGACAAATTATATCTACCATTAGCAGCAAAGGTCAAATTACTCTTCCGGTTGCGGTGAGAAAACACTTGGGAGTTAGTATTAACGACAAAGTGGCTTTTGTTATTGGATCAAACGGTGGAGTAAAAGTTACCCAGGTCAAATATCCGACTATTGCCTCATTAAGTGGCGCTGCCGGGAAACTGAAGCAATCCCTTTCATGGAAGGAACTACGAAAAATTGCCAGGGAAGACCGCTTAAAAGAGAAATATGGGTAATAGTCTCGTTAATTCATACGTCGATACCGATGTAATCATTCGACTGTTCACTGGTGATGACGAGCAAAAGCGCAAAGACGCAAAAGCTCTTTTTGAAAAAGTTGAAAAGGGAACACTGGAGATATCTGTTCCAGATACTGTTATTGCTGACGCCGTTTTTGTACTCTCATCTCCTCACCTCTACGGCTTACCTAGAAACCAAATCAGGGATCTTTTAGCAGTGTTATTACGTTTATCTAACTTCAAAGTAGAAAACAAACAAGTGGTGATTAAAGCCTTGGATTTTTACGTAGATAAGAATGTAGATTTTGGAGATGCTATGCTGGCTGTTTTAACCCGGGCATCAAAAAATAAACTTATTTATTCCTATGACCACGACTTTGACAAGATCGAAGGAATAATCAGAAAAGAACCATGAACTAATTTTTGTCGCTTCCTTGATTGTTTTCTAAAGCTTGAACTTATATTATCTCCTTAGAGAATTCGGCAAGATTATCTCTAACGGAATGAAAGTTTTAATCGGTACACCTATTCATGTATCCAAAGACTATTCCATGGGACGTTGGCTCCAAAATGTATCCCAACTCCGAGCAGAGTACCCAACTGATCTGCTGCTGGTGGATAATTCCCCCGGCCTTGACTATGTAGAAAAAGTAAAGGGGTACTGTAAAAAACTTGGATTGAATCCCATTGGAAACTTGTCGCGGGCAACAACCGCAGTTTCCAGCGAAACTAGCGGGGTAAAAAACTACACGATCAAACATCTAGAGATTCCTCAAGAGCGACAAGTTGACAAAGGGATAGATGAGCAAATCCATGAAAGAATTGTGCGCTCAGAAGAAATAATCAGGCACAAATTTCTTTCTGCGGACTATGACGCCTGGTTCTTCTGGGAAAGTGATATCTTATTACCGGTTAACGCGCTTAGTAAGTTGGTTGGCCTGATGCAGGCAGGAAATTTTATGGTTATCACCCATAATTGTTGGGTAAATAACATCCCTAATCAGGTCAATTTTCATTTTGGGATAACTTTATTTAAAAAAGAGTGTCTGAAAAAATATAGTTTCATACCTACCTTCGGTACCGATCCTAACATGTCTGACAGTTGGTACAATGCTGAAAGCTGGTTTAGAAGACGATTGGATAAGGACGGGTGCAACTATCTTGAACTTCAGGGAGTGATTGAACCAATTTACCATCTAAAAGAATAAATTAGTAACAAATTTCTAATTTCGAATTTATAATTTCGATTGAATTAGGAATTACGCAATAACATTCCGTTTTCATTGTCATTCCGGGCTTGCCTGCCCGCCTCTGGAGGGACCCGGAATCTATATAGATTCTGAATCAAGTTCAGAATGACAGTGGACTGCGTAAGTCCTGTTGAATGTCTGAATTATCAAATGATTAAAATACTCAATTATTACATTTGAAATTCAAGCTTTGATTCAAAATTAAAAATTCAAAATTCGAAATTGATTATGCGTATTCTCATCGGCACTCCAATCCACATTTCCAAAGATTACGCTATGGAAAGATGGCTTGAAAACGTATCTAAGTTGGAATACTCTGCAGATTTATTAATGGTGGACAATTCCCCTGGCCTGGACTATATGGAACGGGTCAAAGCGTCTTGCATTCAGCATGGAATAAAGAACTATAAAATAAAACATATTGAGATTGATCAGCAACTCGGACCGGACTTAAGGATTGAAGCCGCACAAGAAACTATACGGCACTATGTCCTTTCTCATAATTATGATACCTGGTTTTCCTGGGAATGTGATCAGATTATACCTACAGATGCCTTGGATAAATTGATTAGGATAATGAAAATGGGAAATTTCATGATGGTTGTTCACAACTCCCAGGCTCGGTGGGATCCTAAAATACTTAATACCAATATGGGAATCACCCTAATAAAAAAAGAGTGTTTGGAAAAGAGTTGGTTTTTACCCCAAAGAAACGGCAAAATAAGTCTGGATGTTTCCGACAGTTATGATATTAATAATCCTAACGTATTTAAAAAGCGGGTTTTGGCAAGTGGCGGCCACTATTTGGAAGTTTTTGGAGTAATAAAACCAATTTACCATTTAAATAAATGAAATCAAGTCAAAATGCAAAAATCAAAAGTCAAAAGTACAAGTAAAAATTGTCACCCAGCATCTTATCATGTCATCCCAGCGAAGGCTGGGATCCATGGTTGAACAAGAATAGACTATATGGATAGACAGTATTACGTATACATTCTTGCAAGTAAAAAATATGGAACATTGTATATTGGCGTTACGAATGATTTACTACGAAGAACGTACCAACATAAACATCATCAAATTAAAGGATTCACTCAAAAGTATGATGTAACCTTGCTGGCTATTATGAAGTTTTTGATTCTATTGAAGAAGCGATTATAAAAGAAAAACAGATGAATGCATGGAAACGGGATTGGAAGATAAATAAGATCGAAGACGTAAATCCTGCGTGGAATGATCTGTATCCTAACTTGGTATAATTTGTCATTCCTACCCTGATATGCATCAGGATAAACTCCGGCAGGAATCTATACAGATGATTTATTTTATAGATCCTGAAACAAGTTCAGGATGACAAAGTCACTTTTGAATTTTGACTTTACTATGCGAGTCTTACTCGGTACACCCATCCACGAATCAAAAGACTATGCGATGGATAAGTGGATAGCTTCGGTTTCAAAATTTGATTATCCTTTTGACCTACTTATGGTAGATAATTCGGGTAATATTAAATATGTAGACCGACTGCATGAATATTGCAAAAAACATGGAGTAATTAATTACAAGCTGGAACATATCGATATTGACCATGATGCGATACTTGATGAAAAGCTTGCCCAATCAAGAGAAATTATACGACGAGAGGTACTGGATAAGGGTTATGATGCCTGGTTCTCACTTGAGTGTGATGTGATTGCTCCGCCTGATGCTCTCTCCAAACTTGTTGGTTTGATTGCTGACTATTGGATGGTAAACCACGTATATCCTACCAGAGGCAATCCAAATGAAAGCAATCAGCAATTAGGCATCACCTTAGTCAAACGCCACGTGCTTGAAAAATACGGCTTTAGCAACGGATACGGCTATGTCAATCCGCTGCAACCTGACATCTGGTTTGGCGGCGACGTGTGGTTCATCAGGCAGATAGACCTGACCTCTGAGGGGAAACGCATAACTGTTTCCGGGATGATTAAACCTATTTACCATTTAGATAAATAATGACCTCTTGTTAAGAGGTATAAAAAAGCGTCATAATTAAAAAAGCTGTAATACAATACAGCGAAGTGTTAGTTCTAAACCAATACAATGGCAACAACACTCTATTTATCCAGCCAAACCGCCCCAACCACTCCTACTCTTAAAGGGGGCTGGACGGATGCCGGAGCCAGCCTCATCTATCGGCAGCTGGGGGTAAAAGACGGCACCGGTTCCCCTGCTGAACAAACCCCGATCAGCGAAAGTGATGCGGGAGCCAGCAAAACCTACGGCTGTATGGCTTTTGTGTCTGAGAGTCTGGATACGGCGGTGACTTTTGCCGCCGGCGGAACATTCTCCTTGAGGGTTGCCTTCAACGGAACCAATGCTATGTTGGATGTTGTCAGGGCGTACGTCTGGATAGCTCAAGGTGATACTAGCACTATGGTTGGTGGAGTTCCGCTTTTATCCGCCAATTTAAGCGCAACTAACTCAAATGGCTCTACCCAAATAATTGTTGATATCGATGCCGAAGTCTATACCAATGCCATAAGCGCTGCGCTAGGTGACCGCATTGTCGTTGAGCTGGGTTTCCAAGCAGACGTTGACAGCACCGACCCAAATACCGGAGCGTTTACTTTCGGCGGATCCGGCGGAACCGACCTTGACACCGGCGGGAATATCGCTGCAGACCCGGCATGGGTATCATTTAGCACTAATTTTGCTGCGAGCAGTCCTTCCTTATCTCCCTCTGCCTCTCTTTCGCCATCTGCTTCGTTATCTCCGAGTGCTTCGGAGAGTGCTTCTTTGTCTCCATCAGCATCACTGAGTCCGTCGGCGAGTCTGAGTCCGTCTGCCAGTACAAGCGCTAGTCTTTCACCATCGGCTTCTCTTAGTCCGAGTGCATCAGAGAGTGCCAGTTTGAGTCCCAGTGCCAGTCTTTCACCATCGGCTTCTGTTTCTGCTTCCCTTTCACCATCGACTTCTTTGAGTCCGTCAGCTTCAGAAAGTGCGAGTTTGAGTCCGTCAGCTTCCTTAAGTCCGAGTGCTTCGGAGAGTGCATCTTTGTCTCCATCAGCATCACTGAGTCCTAGCGCATCAGAGAGTGCGAGTTTGAGTCCGTCAGCGAGTCTGAGTCCGTCTGCCAGTACAAGTGCTAGTCTATCTCCTTCAGCTTCGTTAAGTCCGTCTGCTAGTATTTCACCTTCGACTCCAGGTTCAGCCAGTCTGTCTCCAAGTGCTTCCATAAGCCCATCGGCCTCTTTAAGTCCTTCGGCTTCCGAATCAGCATCACTGAGTCCATCTGCTTCACTTTCACCTAGCGCTTCGGGAAGTGCAAGTCTGAGTCCGTCTGCAAGTCTGAGTCCTTCGGCTTCCGAATCAGCATCACTGAGTCCGTCTGCCAGTCTTTCACCATCAGCTTCGGTCAGTGCCTCTCTTTCGCCATCTGCTTCGTTATCTCCGAGTGCTTCGGAGAGTGCTTCTTTGTCTCCATCAGCATCACTGAGTCCTAGCGCATCAGAGAGTGCGAGTTTGAGTCCCAGTGCCAGTCTTTCACCATCGGCTTCTGTTTCTGCTTCATTATCACCAAGCGCATCACTTTCCCCATCAGTGAGTGCGAGTGCATCTTTGTCACCGTCGGCATCTACCTCCCAAAGTGGATCTCTATCACCCAGTGCCAGCGCTAGTAAATCTTTGTCTCCTTCGGCTTCATTGAGTCCGTCTGCCAGTGAAAGTCCATCAGCCTCTCTTTCCCCATCAGCATCTCCCTCACAAGGAGGAGAAAGTGGTTCACAATCACTATCACCATCGGCCTCCCCGTCAGCTGGAGTCAGTGGTGCTTCCGCATCCGTTTCTCCGTCAGCCAGTTCTGCTTCCCTTTCACCATCAGCATCGCTTTCTCCATCAGCTGCTTTTAGAGCAGGCATACCACTGCGCCCGGCTGTAGATGGTCCGGAACTGTTAAAAAATGCCCCGTACTTAAACGTTACCACCGACACGCTGGTTGGACCGAGCCAGATGGCTACCTGGAACATCTTGGGTAGACCAGTGAACCCCAAGAAAGGTACTATTGGATTTAACCATCAAACAGACGAATTAGAAATCTGGGATGGATTTCTCTGGTACAGTATACCTATGGATCAATTTTAGTGGCTATGAAACATCTACCTACTGCCCATACGAGCGATGCCTACCTGCGCAAAGCGTATGCGCTCGCGCACGCCACCGAGACCTTTAAGCTCAACGGTCCGATTGTTTCGTCCTCAACTGATAGTAGCAAACGAAAAGAAGTCCGGCTGATTCAGACTACCGATATTTATAAACTAACAGGTCCAATCGTTGCTCATGCCACCGATGCTACCAAGAGGAGAGAAACCAGCCTGACTCATGCTGCTGATGCAAGTAAGAAAAGGTCGCCTCAAACTATCCATACTGTCGATACATACCTGCGGAAAGCGTATGCGCTCGCGCACGCCACCGAAACCTACAAGTTAAATGGTCCAGTCATCCTGCACGCAACCGATACCAGCAAACGGAAAGAGGTACGGCTTATCTACACTACTAATACGAGTAAATTCGCCTACCCACTCGCCATTTTCACTACCGATGCCAGCAAAAGAAAAGAAATACGAGTTATTCACTCAACCGATGCCTTCTTAATTATACCGGGAGAAAGCCAGGATATTCTTGCGGGTAGTGAGAATGCCACCGGCGGAACCGGGGTGATACTGCCTGGTAATAACGTACTCGCTGCGAGTACAACCAACAATCAGCTTGCG
>Ga0209542_10003380_pt1 | contig 34158 bp, 31 predicted proteins | sample RifCSPhighO2_01_FD_184028 | JGI IMG/M metagenome (GOLD analysis project Ga0209542, IMG submission 184028) | Soil microbial communities from Rifle, Colorado - Rifle CSP2_plank highO2_0.1 (SPAdes) (version 2) | ecosystem: Environmental > Terrestrial > Deep subsurface > Rock core/Sediment ...
CAAATACGCCAAACGCAGTCGCCATTTCCGTCATCGGGACTTCGCCGCCGCCCAAAGTAAGTGATAAACCAAACCGCGCCGGATCGTTTAACGTCGAAATCCCGAAGGCGGAAGCTGAAGCGGTCATCGTTTCCACCCCATTTAATTTCAGCATTTTGACTGCCGGAATATTATATGAATTACCGAGCGCAAATCTGACTTGCACTGGTCCGTGAAAGCTGCCATCATAATTTTTCGGACAATACGGCTCGGCAAATGTGCCAAAACAACTTGGTTCGTCAATGAGGACGGTTGCCAGAGTTACCGTTTTATTTTCCAGGCCGATGGCATAATTGATTGGTTTAATTGAAGAGCCGGGTTGCCGCTCGGCAATGGTGACATTAAAGTTTCCTGATTCTGATGCGAAATAATCGGTTGATCCGACCATTGCCAGAATTTCTCCGGTATAGGGGTGGGTAACCAGAGCGGCGCCATTTCCCACTTTGTACGTTTTAAGTTTAGCTACTTCCGAAGCCACCGTTGCCTGCGCAAAATCCTGCAGTTCCAGGTCAAGAGTGGTGGTGACTCGAAGTCCGCCCTGTTCAACCAGTTTTTCACCGTATTTTTCAACCAGTTGCTTTTTGACATACATCACAAAATGCGGAGCTTGAATTGGAGTAGTTGGCTGTTGAAATACAAGTTCCTGAGTTGCAGCTGCATCAGCTTCTGCCTGAGAAATATAATGATCTTCCACCATGCGCTTGAGAACCGTGCGTTTACGTTCCTGCGCAAATTCCGGATTGGCGCCAAAAGGGGAATAGCGGGTGGGTGCTTGTGGCAAACCCGCAAGTAATGCCGCCTCAGCTAAATTTACATCCTTACTACTTTTGCCAAAATAGCGTTGCGCCGCCGCTTCAATACCCCAGGCGGTTCCACCGTACGGAACTTGATTTAAGTACATTTCGAGGATCTGGTCTTTGGAGTACCTGAGTTCAACCAGGAGGGCCAAGATAATTTCTTTAATCTTGCGCTGTGGTGTCCGTTCAGGCGTCAGGAGCGCAGTTTTCACCAGTTGCTGGGTAATTGTTGACCCGCCCTGAAGTTGCTGGCGTAACACCAGTTCTTTTAAAGCCCGCACCATGCCGCCAATAGGGCTAATCCCGCGGTGTTTATAAAAATCCTTGTCTTCAATGGCGATAGTTGCCTCACGGATAGACTTGGGTACGTCATTTAGACTCACGAGTGTCCGGTTTTCATCAACAAAAATATTAAACAGGAGTTTACCGTTTCGGTCAAAGATTTTTGTAGTGAGTGGAGAATCTAAAGTTGACAACTTGTTGGGAGACGGAATGTCTTTCAGAATAAACCAATAAATACTGGCGATAAAAATTCCGATCAATATTAAAGGGATTGCCAAGCGTTTGGATCGCAAACGTTTGGTTAACAACAAGCGCTCGCCAAGCGAAGGTCGGTGTGCAGGTAGCAAAAGTTGAAAAGCTGATTTCGGTTTATCCCGAGTAGTGCGGTTGCGTTTATTGTTCTTTACACTTTTTTTGCGTGTTTTTGGCATGTACGTATTATATACTATAGCTAGTTTTTTATGAGTAATTTTGCATTTGGCGGCAACTGGGTTGATTTGCTGATCATTCTGTTTCTGCTGTTTTACATTCAGGATGGGTGGCGCCGGGGTTTTATCGAACTGTTTTTTGACCTCATCGCCTTTATTGCCGGATTTACGCTGGCTTTAAAGCTATATCCAATAGTTTCACAGTTTCTGGTGGCCCAATTCTCATTTCCAATTGGACTGGCTAAAGCCGGCGGGTTTCTCATTCTGGGGCTGTTTTTTGAACAAGTTCTGGCTGTGATCGGTAAAGCGATCCAGGGTAAGTTACCAGGTAAGTTTTCCTTAAACCGGGTTAACGCCGGTCTAGGTATTATTCCCTCGAGCATTAATGCGCTGATTATTCTCGCCTTTACGCTGCCAATTCTGATGGGATTGCCGATGCAGCCGCAGTTTAAGCAAGCGCTCTCCAATTCGAAAATTGCCGGATTCATTATCTCCCGCACGCAACAACTTGAAACAGCGTTTACTTCAGTATTTGGCGACGCCATTTCTGAATCACTGAACTTTATCACGATCAAACCGGTTTCCCACGACTCGCTGCGTTTAAATTTTACCCAGTCAGAATTGACAATTGATGAAGGTAGCGAACAGGAAATGTTGGCCCGAGTCAATACTGCCCGCCGTGATCATGGACTTAATGAACTTGTACTGGATGAGCAATTACGAAATCTAGCCCGTAACTACGCTACCGAAATGTTTGAAGGCGGATTTTTTTCGCATTACACTCCGGAAGGTCAGTCACCCTTTGACCGGATGGAAGCAAATAAAATTAAATACCTGGCAGCCGGAGAAAATCTGGCCCTTGCCCCCAATATCACGATTGCACATCAGGGACTCATGGATAGTCCGGGGCACCGCACCAATATCTTATCTCCTGACTTTGGCCACGTGGGGATTGGCGTTGTTGACGGCGGTATTTACGGGAAAATGTTTGTACAGGAGTTTACTGACTGATAATAATTTCTTCAAAAGTCAGTATTTGAAATACATATATCTGTGATATAGTAAGGCAGTATTATTGAGACTTAGAAAGGAGCAGTCCTATGTTTACCCTTCCAGAATTGCCCTATAGCTACAACGCGCTTGAGCCGTATATAGATGAAGCGACGATGAAGTTGCACCATGATAAACATCATGCGGCATATGTGAAAAACTTGAATGACGCTTTGGTTGGACAGGACAAATTATTGAATTTATCAGTTGAAGCATTATTACAAAAATTATCGGAAGTTCCGGAAAATGTTCGCACCAAAGTTCGTAATAACGCCGGCGGACATGCCAATCATAGTCTATTTTGGCAACTTCTAACGCCGAAAAAAAATGGTGTGCCGCACGGCGAAATTGCCAAAGCGCTTACCGAAAGTTTCGGCGACTTCAAATCATTTCAGGAAAAATTCGCGGCCGCAGCTATGGCGAGATTTGGTAGCGGTTGGGCGTGGTTGGTAAGTGAAAATGGAAAACTCGTAATTACCGATACTGCAAATCAGGACACGCCGCTTATGGATAATAAGATTCCGGTTTTAGGGCTCGATGTCTGGGAACATGCGTATTACCTCACGTATCAGAACCGGCGGGTTGACTATATTGCTGCCTGGTGGCACATCGTCAACTGGGAAGAAGTAGACCGCCGGTTTTTAGAGACGATCTAGTGACATGGGAATGCTTAATCCGTTCCCACACGCTCCACTCAAAGAACTGGAGTTACGGATTGCCAGTTTCGAAACCGAAACCCATGATTGGAAAAGCGAAGTGCGGACTTTTCCTCAGGAATGTTTGCTACTGGCTCAAGGATTCGGGCCTGACGCGGCCATGATTGCCACCGAGATTGCCGAGACGGCACTGCTTGCCTATAAAATTCAACGCCGGAAACAATTTTATTGGGAGTTTCGGGAGCGGTTGGTTTCGCAAATCATTACGATAACCGCCCGTAAACTGATGCGTTTACCGATAAGTACCGCAACCCGGTATGGCAGTTTAGCCATTCTGGCATTTTCAGATCGGACCTGGTGGTTTGGCGCAGTGGGGGAGAGTGTTCTGGTTATACTTAGAGAAAATGAACCACATATGGAAAAAAATGTTGGGCCTGCATCTACACAATTACTGGGACAGACAAAACAAATAACCCCATTTCTTACTAGTGGTGAAAGTAGGGTAGGTGACTGGTATTGCCTGCAAACCAGGGGAGTTATTTCCGAAGCCGCGCTCAAATCCACAGTTGATACAATTTCTCCAGCCACAAACCCGACCGCGCTGGTAACTGGATTGAAAGATTTAATGAGTCGTGAGTCAGTGCAAAATGCCGCAGTCGCCGTTGTTTATAAAACATTTATGTAAGAGTAAGCATGCAGACGCGAGTAAAACCATTGGTTGAAGGAGAAAATTTTTCTCTGTCAGACCCGCTTCGCTAAGGTTTTTTGCTGCCTGTAACTGTGATATACTGTCTGTCTGCGCATGCCTTATCGGCAGGATTTACTTATGGAAACAGAAAAGAAAACTCCGGCACAAAAAAACAAAAAACTAAAGAAATTTGAGTTGCGGCTTAACCTCAGTACGCGCACGCTCTTCTTGGCAGTATTTATCGGGTTTTTACTGCTGTCTTTTGCGCTATCACTTTCCCAGTCCAGCTCGATGATTAAAGAAAAGCCGTTGTCTGAAGTGCTAACAGATGTGCAAGCGGGAAAAGTGGCCAAAATTGAAGTAGAGGAGGCGCGGCTCGTGGTATCTTATACCGATGGTTCTGAAGCTATGGCTCGTAAAGAACCGCAGGAGTCAGTATATCAGCTCTTCGATGCGGCTAAAATCGACGCTTCAAAAATTGAACTGGAGATTAAAGATACATCGCTTGGACAACTCGGAGTTTCCCTCTTAACCAATATTTTACCGCTTGTTCTTATGGTGGTGTTCTTTTTATTCCTGATTCGGCAGGCCAGAGGCGCGCAGGACAGCATTTTCTCGTTTGGCCAATCGCGAGCCAAGCTATTTAACAAGGATCATCCGCAAATTACTTTCGCCAATGTTGCAGGAGTCAATGAAGCGAAAGCGGAACTTGAGGAAATTGTGGATTTTCTCAAACACCCAGGTAAATATCGCGCGCTGGGGGCGCGGACGCCCAAAGGGGTCATCCTCGTAGGTCCAGCCGGCACCGGAAAAACTCTGCTGGCCCGAGCAGTTGCCGGGGAGGCAAACGTCCCATTTTTCTCAATTGCCGGGAGCGAGTTTATGGAAATGCTGGTCGGCGTGGGTGCCGCGCGGGTGCGAGATTTATTTTTAACTGCCAAAAAAAGCGCGCCCGCAATTATTTTTATTGATGAAATTGATGCCATCGGTAGGACCCGCAGCGTGGGAATTATGGGCGGACATGATGAGCGCGAACAAACCTTAAATCAAATTTTAGTCGAAATGGATGGATTTGCTCCGAATGAACAAGTAATTGTAATTGCGGCTACCAATCGAGGAGATATCTTGGATTCAGCACTACTTCGTCCAGGTCGTTTTGACAGAAGAGTCATGCTGGATTTACCAGATATTGAAGGCAGAAAAGAAATTTTACAAATTCACATGAAAGGCAAGCCATTTGAAAAAGATGCAAATTGGGACAAAGTAGCCCGCAGGACGGTGGGGTTCTCAGGCGCGGATCTAGAAAACATGCTTAATGAAGCGGCTATTGCCGCTGCTCGCGCGAATAAAAAAGCCATTGATATGGAAGATTTGGAAGAAGCAGCGACAAAAGTAAAACTAGGCCCGGAGAAAAAACGCCTGCAATCAGAACTCGATCGCAAAATGACTGCATATCATGAAGCCGGACACGCGATCGTAACCTATATCTTACCGCATCTTGATCCTGTACATCGGATTTCGATTGTTTCCCGGGGTATGACACTTGGATTTACCTTGATTCCGCCGGCCAAAGACCGGGTGCACGAGACGCGGACCAGGCTGATCAATCAAATTGCTTCGATGCTGGGGGGCCGGGCAGCAGAAGATCTGATTTTTAACGAACTGACAACCGGTGCCTCAAATGACATTGATAAAGCGACGAGTATTGCCCGGCAAATGGTGATTGAGTTTGGCATGAGCGACATTGGTCCCATTAATTTTGGGCCACAAATAGATTTAGGTCCAACCGGCAGAGCGTATTATGATACACCGCAAATTTCACCAGATATGATGGCCAAAATTGATACAGAAGTTAAAAAAATTCTGGATACGGGATATAAGACAGCTTTGGAAACATTGAAAAAAACAAAAACAAAGCTTGATAAAGTCGCGGCGGAACTCGTCAAAAAGGAAACCTTAGAGGGAGACGAGTTTGACACGATTATGGGTGGCCCGCGGCCGGCAATTCTCCCGCATCCGGCTAATTCGTAATAGTTTAGAAACTGCCAGAATCTACTAAAGTTAATCTGTTACAATCAATACAATATGTCTGTTAGACCGAATATTTATGTCTTCGATCTTATAAAATTTAAAAAATTATTTGGATCGAGTGACCAAAAATTTGTAAATACTATTTGCAGAGCGTACGAAAAACAATTAAGTATTATTGATAAAGACAAACAATATTGGATAAGTAGAAAAGAAGATTTTAAGTTAATACGAGAAGCTTTGATGGACGGTGGGGAAAAAGTGGTATTGTTGGAAACTAGTCACCCTGAAATATTTATAGACTTAATAATGCTTCAACCGGAACTTATTGACACAGACTCTGACGGCTGGAGAACAAATTATTTAGAATATTTTCAAAAAATACATAGAAATTCAGCGAATCCAGTGCTTGACTTGTTGGACTATTTTATTAATGGAAGGTCATTCTTTAGCGACAAACCAATAACGTTAGAATTGCCATACATGTACCTGACAAATCATGAAGTCAAACTAATTCTTCAGGATATGAACAAGAGTTGGAAAAAGTATGATGATTCAGACGGTTTTGGTAAAGACTTTAGAGGTTGGTTAGAAAAAATATCACTGGCAGGCAAAGATTTATTATACTTCGCGAACTAATCTTCGTGATACAATTACCCCATGTCCCGCTTAGTTTTAATTGACGGAAACGCCATTTTACACCGCGCATTTCATGCGTTGCCTCCGATGACCAATTCCAAAGGCCAGGAAATAAATGCAGTCTATGGATTCGTTTCCATGCTGTTTAACGTGATTAAAGAACTGAAGCCCACGCATCTCGCCATTGCCTTTGACCGGCCAAAGCCGACGTTCCGCAAAGAATTATTTGCAGCCTATCAGGCACAGCGGCCGAAAATGGATGATAGCCTCGTCGATCAAGCTAGTTTAATTCATAAAGTGGTGGCTGCTATGGAGGTGCCGATTTACGAAAAAGACGGGTTCGAAGCTGATGATATACTTGGCAGTATTGCCAAACAAATCCAAATTCCAAATTCCAAATTCCAAAAAGAGAGCGGAAAAATTGATGAGGCGGTGATTGTCACTGGTGATCGGGATTTATTACAACTGGTAAATTCCCACGTCAAATTATTTATGCCGGTAAAAGGTTTATCTGAGGCAAAATTATTTGGAGAAAAGGAAGCAGAAGAACGGATGGGCGTTGCGCCAAAACAAATTGCCGACCTCAAGGGGTTAATGGGTGATGCTTCGGATAATTATCCGGGTGTAGCTGGTATCGGACCGAAAACTGCAATAACACTACTCAAAGAATTCGGTTCAGTAGAAAATATATATAAAAACCTGGATAAAATTAAAAATAACCGGGTGACGGAGAAACTGGTTAAAGACAAAGACAATGCGCTCATGTCTCATAAGTTAGCCACCGTCGTAACTGATGTACCAATTGAGTTTAACCAGAAAAGCGCTGAGTTGCATGACCTGGCGACCCGGAAAGCGGTTGAATTGTTTAGCGAACTTGAATTTAAGACGCTCTTGAAGCGGTTATTAAATCTGAATCATGCACAAATTGAAAAGTCAGCCAGGATGACTAAACCGGTTATCAAGAAAGATGATCAGTTAGGATTGTTTTAAATGAAGAAAACTAATCTTTCTGTACTCCTGAATTTTATTAAAACCGCTGAAGGCTTAAAAACTTTGACCCGGCATAGTTGGTTATCGAATGGGAGACGGGAAAGTGTCGCTGAACATACCTGGCGGATGGCTATTATGACTTTGGTCTTGCTTCCCGAATTAAAATTAAATGTATCTTCTGAACGGTTGTTAAAAATGGTACTCATTCACGACTTGCCGGAAATAGAAGTGGGGGATACGCCGGCTTTTAAGCAAAAACCAGCCAATAAACATGTACTTGAAAAAAACGGTCTTGAAAAAATAATTGCAAAATTACCAGCTATAATCCGGCAAGAATTAATGGAATTGTGGTTGGAGTATGAAAAGAATGAAACAGTTGAAGCGCACATTGCGCATGCATTAGACAAACTTGAAGTTTTAATCCAACACAATCAGGCAGCCACCAAAACCTGGAGTAAGAAAGAACGGACGCCCCAGTACAGTATTCAGTACGGGGATGAATTTTGCGAATTTAACCAAACGCTTAAAAATTTTAAACAGTTAGTGAGAGTTGATACGGCTCAGAAACTTGAGATGAAAATAGACGCATGAAAGTTGCACTGGTTCATGATTATTTACGTGAGTACGGAGGAGCCGAACGGGTAGTTGAAGTGCTGCATGAACTCTATCCGGAAGCGCCCCTTTATACTTCATTTATTGACTGGCGCGCCTTGGGTGAACACGCCCACCGGTTTAGAAATTGGGATATCCGCACGAGCTGGGTGCAGGGAAACTGGGTCATGCGTCGATTTCATTCCGCTTTGCGCTTTCTTACTCCTTTGGTTTGGGAAAGTTTGGATCTTCGAGGATTTGACGTGATTATTTCTTCCTCAGGTTGGTTTATCTGCCGCGGGATAGTGACGCGACCTGAACAAGTACACATTTCCTATATTCATCATCCACCGCGTAATCTATACGGGTATCCGACCGGATCTCCTCCAAATGGTTTAATTAAACTGTATGGCGTAGTCGTTAATCCGTTTTTACGCATGTATGATTTTTCAACCGCCCAGCGGGTAGATTACCTGATTGCCAATTCCAAAGAAACACAGTCGAGAATTAAAAAATTCTATCGCCGTGAGTCGACAGTGATATATCCGCCAATTGACTTATCAAATATTAGGCATCAAGCATCAAGTAAAAAAGATAGTTATTATTTGTCAGTTGGTCGGTTGACCTATGCCAAACAGATTGATGTTGCAATTAAAGCCTGTAACGAATTAAAAATTCCGCTCAAAGTTGTGGGTACAGGTAAAGAGGAAACATATCTGCATTCCATTGCCGGGTCGACGATTGAGTTTACCGGAGCAGTTTCAGACGAGGAGTTAAACACCCTCTATGCAAATGCCCGGGCGCTGATTTTTTGCGCCCTGCAGGAAGATTTTGGCATGGTACCAGTCGAAGCCATGGCGCATGGAACGCCGGTAATTGCTTTGCAGCAGGGTGGAGTAGTGGAAACTGTTCTTTACGGTAAAACCGGGGTATTTTTTGACGAGGTAACGGTTTCAAGTGTGGTCACGGCAATTCAGAAATTCAATACTTTGAATTACTCTGAATTATCGCGTCAGTCCATAAAACAGGCAGCGAAGTTTTCCAAACCGGTATTTTTGCGGAGCATGCAGGACTTTGTAGATACGGCCTGGAAAAATTCGTTAAAAAATAAAATTCCTTAAAGAGTAGTCACCGCCGGCCGGGTCGCCCAATCCGGGACTACAGGTGAATCTAACGATGATTTTGCCTGCGCGCTCACTGTACCTTCCCAGACAATTTCATCCAGCTTAAACGGTAATGCGTTAAGCGGGTTCATAGGGGCCCCATTTTGGCGAATCTCAAGATGTAAATGGTTTCCGGATGAGAAGCCGGTTGAGCCGACTTTGCCAATGAGTTCGCCACGACTAACGCGGGTGCCGGCGACAGTTTTCACTTCTGACATGTGACCGTATAAAGATTGAATCCCATGTTCGTGGTTAATAATCACGTGCCGGCCGTAACCCAGGAGCGAACTATCGGCAAATTCAACCAGACCAGCCTCTATTGAGTAAATTGGCGTTCCCAAAGGCGCGGTCATATCAAGACCCGGATGCCAGAAGGAAAAGCCTTGAGAGATGCGGAAGTTAACGAGTGGTAGTTCGTAGGTAGTTAAAGTGGTGGTCGTGGCCTCAATCTGGTTAGCACTGACCTTGGTTTCCAGGGTTAGTTGATTGAGCAGCTTGTCAGTTTCCGGCGAAATGACGCCGGTGATGAAAACAGCCGCCACCAGGTTCACTCCAAAAAAGCGCTTTATCCCGGTACGCTCAAAGAGCCGGCTTGCCCAGAGGCTGAAAACGTGCCTGCCTTTGATCGTTCTGAAGAGAAAAAACCCGCTTGTAGTTCTTCCCATAGAAACCATTTAAAAACCCCCGAGCAGGGGGTTAAACGATTTCTCTGTTAAGAACAAGATCTCTATCTTACCATACCAGTCAAACCGGGTCAAATTAGCCCATTCGCTTATTTTTCAGGGGTGGATTGGTTGCATAAAGGCGCAAGAATGTGTTATATATTCGAATACCAGCATGAAAAAATTTATCCTGATTTTCGCGTTTATTTTAATTCTGGCCGCAGGCGGATTTTTCTTTTTCCAGCAAAAATCTTCTGGCAGTAGTGCAGGCGAGGCGATGTTGAAAGTTGATGCAAGTCCGGGTGCGCAAATATTCCTCGATAATGAAAATATCGGTAAAACACCCTACGAAGATAAAGTAGCTGCCGGCGAATATACCTTAAAATTAATCCCCGAATCGACAATTGAAAATGCGGTGTCCTGGGAGGGTAGAGTGGCGATAGTACCGAACCAGTTAACCTATGTCAATCGAGAACTGCGTGATACTGAGTTAACCTCAGCAGGTGAAATTCTGACACTTGAAAAAATATCCGGAGCCGGAGGAGAATTATCAGTAGTTTCAACTCCTGATAGCGCTACGGTAACAATTAACGGAGAAGAGAAGGGGAAAACACCGCTTATTCTTAAAGATTTGCCGGCCGGAAATCATGAACTTTCAGTTGTTGCTCTTGGATCTGCTTCCCGGTCTGTGAAAATAAAAACTACGAATGGATACCGGCTCAACGCCGTATTTAATCTTGCAGCCACCGGCAATCAGGTGGCCGTAACTACTGCTTCGCCGTCTCCCGAACCATCGACCAGTCCGGGTGAAGGGAAAGCGTCGCCCTCACCAAAAGTTTCTCCAAAAACTTCACCTAAAGCTTCTGCACAAACGTCGACTTCACCTAAGCCTTCCGGATCAACCAGTCCGACTAAACCACCAGCCAAGCCATATGTAGAAATTCTTGATACACCAACCGGATTTTTACGCGTACGAGCTGAACCGGGTGGATCAGGTGAAGAGGTGGGACGGGTCAATCCCGGCGATTTTTATTCGTTGCTTGATGAAGAATCGGTATCCAGTACACCGTGGTATAAGATTGAGTATGAATCTGGTAAAGAAGGCTGGATTTCCGGTCAGTATGCCGATAAGACCGAGTAAGAATTAGGATATTAATCTTGACCTAATAAAGTAGTTTAACCTCAGGTGATTTTTACCCCCCAATTCCGTAAATCACACCAATTACAAATACACCCCAAAGGATGACGGTGCTCATGAGGGGAATGTCGGAAGTCAAAATTTGCTCAGGTGATTCACCTTTACCTTCATAGATGAGTTGCATGTAGCGCATGATGCCGTAGAGGACTATAGGAATTGTGGCCATCAGCCACTTGCGGTCTGCGGGAAATAAATCATCGAGAAATACCCGGTACGCCCATTTCGATTGCGGTGGTTTTTCGAGAAAGGTATAAAACGCATACGTAATCCAAGTGGAATTGGCAAACATGGCGGTATACGTATCGAGCAGCCGTTCAGAGTAGTGCCCGAGAGTGGCGCGCGTATCTTTGGGATTAGTACCGGCATAATTTTGAATCAACGTCAGTTCTGCCCGCCGTTTTCCAATTGCGAGAAATAAGGAGAGCGAAAATACGGCGAGTGAAATCCAGATAGACAAGTGGTATCCGGTAGCTGCTTCTCCGGCATATACCCGCAAAAAGTAGGCAAGGGCGATAGTCAAAATATCTACGACGGCCATATGCTTGAGAAATAATGTGTAGGTAAACGCCAGGAGAATAAATAGCAGTGACATAAAGAAGAATGAGGTATTGACTGTCAGACTTAAACTAAGACCGGCAACGACGAGTGAACCCGAACAAAGTAAGGCAAACGGGATGGAAATTTTGCCGCTCGCTACCGGGCGAAACCGCTTGAATGGATGTTTCCGGTCTTTGGCCCGATCGAGGACATCGTTAAATAAATAATTGGCTGAGGAGAGTAGACAAAAAGTGATAAACGCTTTGCAGGTGAGAATAAAAAGAAACGGATTGAAAAGTTGGCCGGTTAATAATATCGGCGCGAACAAGGCAAAATTTTTCAGCCATTGTCGAGGACGCAGGGCTCGGAGTAAAGTAAATAGAAACATAAATAAAATATTACGTGTCGTTTTTATGTTCCGGACTTAACATTTGCGTTAACCAGTACAAAATACCAGCAAGTATAACCCCGGTCATCATAAACACGAACAGTTTTTGCTGACTACCCACGTTGAGCGCAACCAGGCCGAGTATAAAAGAAACGCACCAATAAAACAATGCAATTTTTTGTTTACTCCAGCCGACATTAAGCAGCCGGTGGTGAAAATGGAACCGGTCTGCCTTAAACGGCGATTTTTTGGAAACAAGACGGCGAAACAGGGAGTAAGCCGCATCAATCATCGGAATAGCGAGGACTAGAAGCGCTGATCCGACTTTGCCACCGGAAAGAATTGCAATAACGGCAAGCAACAACCCGGCCAAAGTTTTTCCGCCATATCCGGGCATAATTTTTTGCGGATAAAAATTCCAGGGCAAAAACCCCAAAAAAGTCCCGGCGGTAATAAAGGCGAGTGTAGTGACAATTGCCTGGGTCGCGTCGTGTACATTAAAGCGCAAACTAAGTATACCGAGGGTGGTCGCGGCAATCACCACAAATCCCGGCATTTGTCCGTCAACACCGGATGACCAGCCAACGATGTTCATAGTCCAGACAATCCAGAGAATTGCAAATACACTTGACCAGACACTGATTTCTCCTAAACCTGGAAGCACAAGATGCCACATATCAAGGCGCAAAATACCCCCAAACGGATTTGTGATAAAAGGAATGTCAATACCGGACAGCACAATCAGCAGCGCAACTGCGATATTAGCGGCAAAACGGATATACGGAGAAATATCTTTTCGATCATCAATAAGTCCGATGCCTACAGTCACAATGGCTGCTATCATAAGTCCGGTAACGGTTCTGGTGAGTGGTAAAAACCAGAGTAGTGGCAGGAGAAATCCAATGAGAAGTGCCAATCCGCCTGCCCGGGGAACAATTCCGTGATGTACGTGGGCTGGATGCTTGCGTTTGCGCGGATCATCAACCAGTTGCAATCGTTTCGCAAGTTGGATAACAAGTGGAGTAACCACAAAACTGACAATGGCTGCAACAGCCGCCGGTAATAAAAAATTATTCATATACACCAAAATTAAGTTACCAGTAAGATCAGATTAATGAGTGTATACCCGAGCAGTAAAATCAATGCGGTCGTAGCACTGGTCACAATATGAGCAAGATATGAAATCCGCGCGTGCAACGCATAGGCAATCAAAGTGTTGATTCCATAGCATAAACAGCCACCAACCAGAAGTAAAACAAGTGCCACTGGTTGCGTCAGTTGTTCTTCACCCCAGGGAAGTGAATAGAGTAATGGGATCACGGGTGGCAGCCGGTTCCAGACCAGGACGATAACGACGCCACACAAAAGTAAGGTAGCAATACAAATGCGGAACGACCAGGTGACAAACGGGTCTTTACGAAATTCCTGAGTTTGAGTTGCAAGATTGGTTACTAGTGAAAATTTCATAAGGGTTTAAAGAGAATACTGTTAATAGTATACGAACCGTTTTCCGCAATCGTAAAGGCGCGATTCGGAAACCTGGGAAATTCGCTCTTCCACGTGTCCGGCGGCATACCGATTGAACCGACATAACGGGGCATACTAATCCCATCTGGATTATATAAAAACACCGGAGCTTTTGACACGTAATACAATGCTTCATAATAAATCAACGGAGAGGCAGCATAGACTGAATCACCAGACTTGAGAAGCATGCTGATTTCTGCAAACGCAGTTCGGATTGGAGTTTTACGATGAAATGCAACGGTCAATACGTTTGCGCCAATCAGCAGAACCATACAAGTGAACGTAATCAACTTTTGCGCGCGCGTATTTTTTAGAGTCGTCAAGAAATAGGCGAGTAAGAAAATTTCACCTACAGTACAGTAAATCAAATAACGATGGACATAAATTGGTTTAACCAGAGATACGATTAAGACAGCTATTATAGGTATGAATGTCCAGCTCATAAACAGCCGGAATTCCACTTTTTTTTGTTTTTGCTGCCAGAGCCAAAAAATTACGAGAAGCAGTACTACGGAAACCAGTTTCGTCACCCACCACAAGTTTCCAGGTGTACCTTCATAACCTAAAAAAATATTTCCCAGGACTGACTGCACTAAATTAAAATCAACCGGATACATCCACATCGGTCCACTTTCTTTCAATTGGGTGAGAAGTGTCGGCACCCACGGTAAAAATAACAAAAACACGGTTGCTGATTGAACTATCGCTCGTTTGAGCTGTCGGTTTACTAAAAGATAAAAATTCTGGGCCGCAAGCACAAACAGCATATACGGTTGAGTGTATAAGCCTAATGTGGTTACCAGCACATGCCAGCGCCACTGTTTGGTCCACAAAAAATACATCGAAAGGGTACTGAGCAGCACCAGCAATGAATACATCCGCAGTTCAAAGGCAAAATAGAGGAGCATTGGATTAAGCGCGGCAAGCAGCGTGGTTACTGTTGCAAAACGCTGAGTTTTGAATAAACGCAACGCAAAATAATAAATAGCGATTAAAAACAGCAAAAAGAAAAAAACAGACAGTCCGCGTAACGCGATTTCGGTTTTGCCAAAAATACGCATCCAGACATTAAGAAGTAGATAGTAGAGGGGAGGATTAAAGTCACCACTCGTCCGCCGGATGACTTCGGCCCACGAATCCTGGGAAATCCAGACTGAAAAGGCTTCATCACGCCACAGACTTTGAGTCCAGTAAAAAAGTGGCGTGTGATTGAGTAAAAAGTTAATAATTGTTTGCATTTTAAATTTTTTCCGTTACCCGATATTCCAGCCGTTTGCCCAGCATGAGGCGCGTATGTGCATCCAGTCCAGGCAGAGCTGAAAGAAAAAACGAAACTACGGGTAAACTAAACCACTGTAAGTACAAAATCGGAATTTTCCATCTGGGGTAACTTGCCGGCCGGCTGGGTCGGTTTCGCAAATCCACAATAATCATAATCAGCAGGAAAACGATAGAAATAGTCAAAATGCCTGAGGACATTTGCGCGAGGTTATGTCCCAACTGAGTCCGGGCAAAATTTTTGTTAACCAATGGGGGGATTGTTGAGCCTAAGGTTAAGATGAACCAGTTGGTGGGCCAGAGAATATGGTTTTCGAGGAGATGAAATACCCGCATGGTTTTTTTCCAGAAGGGAATGGTGGTATTGGTAAAATACTGTTGTAACACATAGGGAATATCTGAAACACCCCAGGCCCAGCGCTTATGCTGTTCATACTGGTTGACCATCGTGCGCCAGAAACCGGTTGATTCAGCCGCATCAGCCAGAGCCGGCAGAAAAATCGGAATTGCCTGAACTTTTTCACCAAGCTGAAAATAAGTTTTAAAAAACAAATGATAGTCTTCGGGAATTACATCAACCCCCCAGAAACCGACCTTTTCAACCGTCGCAAAGGGTAACGAATAAGTTGAAAAATTAATCAGCCGGTCATTTTGCGAAAGCAATGAAAGATTAAGTACACTGCTTATGGTATTAACCACACGGCCGGGCAGAGGAATCCGCCAGATATTGGCATAAAACAGGATGGCCGGCTGGTAAAAATGAAAGTATCGGTCCGGATCAGACAGAAACGCGTGGGTTAAATAGGCATAGTATTTGGGGTGCAGCAGGACATCGGCGTCACACGAGGTAACGGTCACGTTATCAATAGTAATATTTTCGGCCCGCAGTTTTTTGGCGACTTCTTTGCCAGCCCAGGCCATATTAGAAGACTTTCCGGCCACTTCGCCGAGAATTACCGGGTGTTCAGTTACCCAGAAATGTTTAAACTCATGGCCGTATTTCTTTTTAAGAAATTCTGCAGTTTCATGACGGTTGACGTCTTTTATTTCCGTTGCCAATACTACAATTAAATTTTTCAGTGGAAAATCCTGTTTCAGGAGATTAATCAGCGTATCCTCAAGTACGCTAACCGGTTCTTTGTATTCCGGAATAATAATTACATGAAAAATCTGCTGCCAGGAATCCGGGAATTTTTCCTTAATGAGCGTCAGCCAGTCAACTTTGGTATGCGCGGTCAGGGTCAAAAAAGCCCGCGTACCTTTAAACGCGAGTGTAAATGACTTGTAAAACCAGTAGACATCAAAAGTCAGCACTGCGTAGGCAACCACAGCCGGATGCCAAAACGAAAGCCAGAGGGGAAAAGTGATTAAAATCCACGAAAACAGCGGAATGATAATTTCAAACAGCCTGTGGGAACGCTCCGGATATCGTTCGATTAACCGCTTCATATTCTAGATTAATTGTACCATAGGAGCCAGGCGAAGAGGGGATTTGCGATGATGTAAAAGTCTGATTTTTACAGTTGCTTAGGAAATTTTGAAAAGAGCTTCGGCATTTTTTGTCGTCATTTCGGTAGCTTCGGCAAGCGAAGCGCCGGTGTACTCAGCCACAGCTTGGGCAATGAGTGGAATCTGCATTGGTTCATTACGCTTGCCGCGAAATGGCACCGGAGTCAGATACGGCGCGTCAGTTTCAAGGACAATGCGAGATAGCGGGGCAGAGGAGACAATCGTTTTCCAGTCTGGTGAGTAGGTGATGTTGCCGTCAAACCCGATGTAATATCCCATAGTAATTAGCAGTCGTAAGTGTTTCTTGCTACCGCCATAGCAGTGAAAAACACCCGGCGGGCGTGAAGGAGCCTGCCTGCCGGCAGGCAGGTTTTCACGAATGCGGGAATTATTTGATATAGTTTGTATCAGGTCATCATGGGCCTCACGGCAGTGCAGGATTGTGGATAAGTTTAATTCGTGTGCAAGTTCGTACTGCAGCAAAAATAACTCCTGCTGTTTCTGTTTCAACTCCTCTGTGATTTCCGTGTTTTCATATTTTGAATTGCGGTACACATGATAATCAAGTCCGATCTCCCCTATGGCCACTACCCCGCCCGCGTCGCCATGCGAAGCGTTGCGGGCGGGCCTATTTTGGATAATGAGTTGTTTAAGTTGATCTCGTAAATTAGCGTCAATTTTGAGATTTGGGTCTTTTGCGTGATGAGGATGAATTCCAACTGCTGCGTAACAGCCTGGATAAGCACGGGCAATTTCAATAGCCCTCGTACTTGAGGCTACATCAGTGCCCGGAATCACAATCTTCATGACTCCCCTGTCTTTAGCTCGCTTAATGACCTGGGGGAGATCATCTTTGAAAGCCTCAAAATTCAAATGACAATGGGTGTCGATGTACATATTTCCTAAATATTATAAAAACGGAATAATAATTCCAAAGGAATTTCAGTTATACGTCCTTTAAGTGGAAAGTAATCACGGATATCTGTGCTTGATAACATATCGACATTAGTAATTAGTTTTTTTGATAAATCTCTTTTCAGTTTGCCATTGCGGTTCACAAACTGTCCCCAGTAGGTATTGTCCTGAGTTAAGTGTTCTGGCCACAACTGGGTTTTTTCTTTAAATTCTTTTGGAAATAAGCGGGTAAATGCTTCGGTATTTAATAACCATGTTCGGGCAAAAAATTTCGCATTCTGTCTATTCTCTTTATGTATGTATTGAAACATTAATGCAAGTTCTTTTCTTCTTTGGTTAATTCTTGAAGAACTTAAATTTCCTTTTAGATCACTCGCACGAAAATGTAACTCGTACGAATTATCTTTTTCATGGTAATGATATCGAAAACAACCGAACCATTGTTCGGTTGTTTCAGTTTTACAATGTTCATGTTGCAGGTGTTGTCTATAAAAAAAATCAACCTGTTCGTTATCTCTTCGCGGAAGTTGTTTCAAAATTGACTGCCATTTTGGATTGATTTCTGAAATCGATTGTTCATCGGCAAATCCTAGTAATCGTACATAAATCGGCGTATAAGCAAACAATACTTTATTATATGATAATGTGTGTTTACGTTGAATTTTATCGGCAAATTTAACGACTAGAGAGAAAAAGTCTCTTTCAAAAATAAACATAGTTAACTGATTCTCGGAAACAATGGCGGTTGGGAAGTGATTTTGAGAGCGGTAAATTGAGTGATGATTTTTTCTGCAGTCGCAGGAAGAAAGGGTTGTAAGTGATAGGCAATGGTTAATATTTCACCTGCTGCGTGAGTTAGCACTTCGGTCAGTTTTGCTTGATCTGAAATTTTCCAGGGCTCATTATCGTTAATAAATTTATCCGCCTCCCCTATTTTTTGCCACAGGACCGCAAGCGCTTCATTAAATTTATATTGTGTAAGTAGGGAAATATATTCTGTGGAGAAGACTGGATTCCCGCCTGCGCGGGAATGACCCTGCAGGGTCACTTTCTCAGACAGTTTCGCAACCCGTGCGACCAGATTGCCCAGGCCGTTTGCCAGATCAGCATTATAGACAATTTTAAAATCACTTTCTGAAAAATCACCGTCATTAAATGGTGAGAAACGAGCGAGAAAATAGTAGCGCAAGCTATCGGCACCGTATTTCTGAATGAGTTCAATCGGGTCAATCACGTTGCCCAAAGTTTTGGACATTTTCTGGCCATTGACCGTGAAATAGTCATGCACAAAAATAGTTTTGGGAAGCTGGAGTTTGGCAGAAAGTAAAAACGCCGGCCAATATATTGCGTGGAAACGGAGAATGCCCTTACCAATCACATGCACATCAGCTGGCCACCATTTGCTATAATTTTCTTCATCCCAGCCATATCCAATACCCGACTGATAAATATTTAAAGCATCGAACCAGACATATATCCGTTGTGAACTATCGCCCGGAACCGGCACGCCCCAGTTTTTAGCGCGTTCATTGGACCGGGAAATGCTGATATCTGCCAGCGGTTGCTTTAAAAAAGCCAGGACTTCGTTTTTGCGGGTTGCCGGAACTATTTTCAGTTGATCAGATAAAACGACGTCAATTAATTTCTGTTGATATTTAGACAGGCGGAAGAAGTAGTTTGATTCAGACACCAGATCAAGTTTTTTCCCCGGATGCTCCCGGCATTCACCATTTGCATCGAGTTCATCTGCAGTATAGAACACTTCACAACCGACACAATATAAGCCTTGGTATTCTTTTTTATAGATATCGCCTTGTGTATTACACGATTCCCAGAGTTTTTGGCTGGCAGTAAAGTGATGAATAGTATCACTCCCCTTTTGAAACACGTCAAACTGGACATGGAGTTTTTCAGCCAGTTCCTTAAAGAGTTGGGCGTTGGTATCGACAAACTGTTGAATTGGAATACCGGCAATTTCTGCAGCCTGGACATTTTTCAAAGCATTTTCATCAGCTCCTGAAAGGAGAATGACATTATCACCGAGTAATCGGTAATAGCGGGCGATAGTGTCAGCCTGCACAAACTCCAAAGCGTGGCCCACATGCGGTTTGGCATTAACATAGGGAATTGCGGTAGTGATGTAAAATTTCTGCTTCATAACGGTCTAATTATAGCAGGAAACAGTGGAATTTAACGCTTTTGACTTTTCCTTACAAACAATTCAACGGCGAAAACCAGGGCTATGATCAAAAACGGATAGAGCCAGGAACGCAGTTCCAGCGCGCGTAAAATTAAAATGAGTATTACTCCCCCGCTCATAAGGAGGGCCAGCCGGCGTTCGTTAAAAAGAAAACTGAATACATAAAATGACGCAGCCAGAATGAGCAGGAAAAAAATGCCCATCCGGATGATTCCGGTTGGCGGAACCGCCAAAATATACAACACTAAACCCAGAAGGAGGGCAAGTCCAATAAAAAGGGTCGTACGTTTCCGCGGGTTGGAATGGAAATAAATGGTGGTCACTGGGGATAATTGTAAGTCAAGCAGACGGGTGCTACAATGACGCGAACCTTATGTCTCTCGAACTGCTCATTGTGTTGGTAATCATGATTTCCGGGTTTGTCGCCCTTGCTTTCCTCATTCGTCAATGGATTTCAACTACTGCCCAAAAGCCGGATCAGTTTTTAAGCGAATTTCTGAAATCATTTGATTCACGATCCCAGGAGCAAAGCCGCGAGACCAGGGAACTTTCCAAAACGTTTAATGAGCGACTTGATAACGCGGCGCGGATTATCGGCCAGGTGCAAAAAAATATTGGCGAGTTTTCCGAAATCGGCCGCAGTATGCGCGATCTGCAGGAATTTTTAAAAAGCCCGAAACTCCGCGGCACCATCGGTGAGGAAGTGCTGTCTGATTTAATTACCCAGATGTTTCCGCGTTCCTCTTTTTTCCTGCAATACGCGTTTAAGTCCGGAGTTAGGGTTGACGCGGCTATTAAAACCGATGCCGGAATTTTACCGATTGATGCCAAATTTCCCCTTGAAAATTTTGAAAAACTGGTAAAAGGCGAAACTGAAACAGAACGGTTAGCAGCCAAAAAAGAATTTATGCGAGACATTAAAGGCCACATTGAAACAATTGCGCAAAAATACATTTTACCTGATGAGGGCACGCTTGATTTTGCCCTCATGTACGTACCATCTGAAGCGGTTTTTTATGAGCTCGTACAAATTGGTGAAGTGATGCGGTTTGCCAAAAGTAAACGCGTGTATCCGGTTTCGCCAACCACACTCTATGCACATTTACAGACAATACTGTTATCTTTTGCCGGCAAACAAATGCAGGAAAAATCCCGTGAAGTATTTCAGCTGCTACGGTCAATGCTATCTGATTATGAAAAACTGCAGCAAAATTTAGGGGTGTTAGGCAAGCATGTAACCAATGCGTATAACCAAATGAGCCAGGTCAATCAGGGAGCCACTATTTTGGGACAAAAACTTACTTCCACACAATACCTCGGCGAAAAAGAAGAGCATGCATGACCATCAGGAAAAAATCTTAAACTCAGAACAGGAAACTGCGGTACATTTTGGCTCCGGGCCACTCCTCATTATTGCCGGAGCCGGAACCGGGAAAACCACCGTCATTACCGAGCGTATCAAACATTTAATAGTTTCGGGACTTGCCAAGCCCGCAGAAGTGTTGGCGTTAACTTTCACCGAAAAGGCTGCCCGGGAAATGGAAGAACGGGTTGACCAGGCTATGCCGTATGGGTATACGCAAATGTGGATTTCAACCTTCCATTCATTTTGCGAGCGACTACTCAAACAAGAGGCAATTCAAATTGGGTTAAATCCCGGATATCATTTACTGTCTGATGCCGATGCGACCCAACTTTTGCGTAAACATCTGTTTAAACTGGAACTTGATTATTTCCGCCCCTTAGGCAATCCCACGAAATTTATTGGCGGCATGCTGCAACATTTTTCCCGGCTCAAAGATGAAGACGTTTCATCCACACAATATCTTGCGTGGATTCAAAATCAAAAATCAAAAATAAAAAATCAAAATGAGGAAGAAAAAACTTTGGAAATTAAGAAATGGCACGAATTGGCTTATGCATATAAAGCTTATGAAGATTTAAAAATGAAAGAAGGACTGATGGATTTTGCAGATCTGATTGCCAATACCCTGCTGTTATTTCGCACCCGTCCTAACGTACTTGAGAATTACCGGACAAAATTTAAATATATTCTGGTTGACGAGTTTCAGGATACCAATATTGCCCAATATGAACTGATTAAATTACTGGCTCAACCACTTAAAATTCCTAACTTAACTGTAGTAGGTGATGATAACCAGTCTATCTACAAATTCCGGGGAGCAGCAATTTCCAATATTTTACGATTCAAGGAAGAATATCCAAAAGCCATGCAGGTAGTTCTTAACCAAAACTACCGCTCCTTTCAATACATTCTTGATGGTTCATATCGTCTAATTAAACACAATGACCCGGATACATTAGAAGCTAAAATGGGGATCAGTAAGAAACTACAGAGTGTAAGAACAACTGATGAAAACCTACAGATCCAACTACTGCAGACTGACCGGGTGGAAAATGAAGCTGATGCGGTTGCAAAGGAGATAAAAAAACTTTCAGATAAGAATGAAAAACAATACTCTTGGAGCGATTTTGCACTATTAGTCCGGGCCAATAATCATGCTGAACCATTTGTCCGGGCGTTTGAGCGCCACGGAATTCCGTTTCAGTTTTTAGGACCTGGACAACTGTTTCGCCAGCCGGAGATAAAAGATCTCATCGCTTATTTACAGGTGTTGACTGATTTTACCCACGACCCGTCGTTATACCGGGTGCTGGCAATGGAATATTTTTCTTTGTCTGCGCGTGATTTGGTTGCGGTAGCTGCTTTTTCCCGGCGTTATGGCATATCGCTGTTTGAGGGAATTGAGGTTGTTGTCGGCGAGAAACAGATTGAAAAAATAAACGCGCCGGAAGTGAGCGAAGCATCAAAACAAAAATTAACCACGATCATGCAGATGATCAAACGCCACTTATCACTGTTAACCAAAGAAACTGCCGGGCAATTACTCTATTACTTTTTAGCAGACACCGGCATGATTAAAAATATTTTGGAGTATAAATTTCCAATTACTGAGCGCAGCGCCCAAAACATCATGAAGTTTTTTAGTAAGCTAAAAACTTATGAAAGCGAACATGACGATGCCAGTGTGGCTACAGTGTTTGACTGGATTATGCTCAGGATGGAACTCGGTGATTCGCCATTAGCAACTGATACGGACTGGACGGAAAATGACGCGGTCAATCTTCTGACCGTGCATAGTAGCAAAGGTTTGGAATTTCCGGTCGTGTTTCTGGTTAACCTTGTTTCCCAGCGTTTTCCGACGCGTGAACGCAGCGAACAGATTCCGATTCCAGAGGCCCTGATCCGGGAAACTTTGCCGGAAGGGGATTTCCATGAAGAAGAGGAGCGGCGGTTATTTTACGTTGGCATGACGCGGGCGCGCGACCGGCTGTTTTTTACGGCAGCCAACTTTTATGGTGAGGGCAAGCGCGAGAAAAAATTATCGCCGTTTGTTACGGAAGTATTAGGTGAGGTGACTACTGATGTAATAAAACCGACTGAAGAACAACTCAGTTTACTTGACTGGCAGAAACTGACGCCGCAGCGTCATCCCGAGGTGTCTCCCACCGAGGGACCCCCTCGTAAACAGCCGATTACCTATTTATCTTATTCGCAAATCGATACGTTTCGTATGTGCCCCTTACACTATAAATTACGTTATCTCTTGAGAATTCAGCCCTCCCCTGCTCCGGCTCTGTCATTTGGGACAAGCATGCATGCTGCACTCAAAGATTTTTACGAATTAGTAAAATCTGGCGAAAAAGTTAATCAAAAAAATTTGGAAGAGTTGCTGCAAAAAAACTGGCAGCGTGAAGGTTATAAAGACAAGCAGTATGAACAGGCAATGTGGCAAAAGGGTGTGCGGTTCCTGCAGGAATTTTATACAACTGAATTTCGGCCGGAAGCCAAAATTCTCGCACTCGAAAACTCATTCACCGTCGCAATTACGAAAACCAGAGAATCTTTTCTCAAAATCGGCGGGAAAATTGACCGGGTTGACGATTTGGGAAATGAAATGATTGAAATTATTGATTATAAAACCGGCAGAGTGCCGTCAAAACGAAAACTCGACACAAATTTGCAACTCTCAATGTACGCACTAGCCGCAACTCAGATTGAGGAAGCTCCCTTTAACCGTACACCCGAACAGGTCAAATTATCTCTGTATTTTTTTGATACGCAGGAGAAAATTTCCACGACTAGAACTCGTGAACAGCTTGAGAAAGATATTGAAGCTATTCGTGAAATTGCCAAAGAAATCGAAGCCTCAGATTTCAAATGCAGCGGCAGCGAGTTATGTCTTAACTGCGAATACAAGTTGTTTTGTGGGGTGCAATAAGAATTGCGAGAAAAGAGTAAATATTCTATTGTGTAATTATGCGAACACCAGAAAATCCGCTACTTGAACAGCTGTCGCAATTTAATCCACAGAAGTTGGGAAGATTAGAAGTTAAAGTGTTCCGACTTGACTTTGTATCCGGAAGACATGATCATCCATACAGTATAAGAGCAGGAGCTTTGCTACTCACTAATCAATTTTTAATATCATTTGAAACGGCTTATAAAGCAGAGTCAATCTTTCGCGAAACGATCGCAAAACCAACTCAAGCCGAAAATGCCGTTAAACTGTCGGCTTATCATCTATTAATAAGTCGAGCATCGGGTTTGGGATATGATCATATGGCTGTAGCCCAAAACGAAATGTATTTTAGGGAAAGGGCAGGTAAACCCACTTGGTCTGATACAGAAGAAGTTGACTTATTATGTAGCCAATTTTCGCTGATTTATGGAATTCCAAAATCAGGTTTTATAAAAGCAATGGAGCAGAGAGTTTATGCATTTCGTGATTTGAACAAAGAACCGTTAAGGATTGGTGCCTCGATTATTTTTGGTGAAGGAGAAAAGAAACATATAGATTGGCATACTGCTGAAAATAACTTTGCTCTTTATTATTCTTTGTTGAGAGGTGCCATTAGGCCGCAAAGAGTTATTACCGCTTAACTTGAACCGGTTGAGGATAGTAGACTTCTTTTCCCCCAAACCCTTGTTTGAATTTGGTAAATCCCAGCCAGTTTTTGTTTAAGTTTGGATACCGTTCGTCGTAAATGCCTTCAAAGTCAAATTGTGTGCAGCCTTTTTGTTTTGTAAGCTTCAGCGCTTCCCAGACCAAAAGTGTCGGTGCAAAAGATTTTTTACCAAGTTCAGTTGCCGCCGCGATCCAGTAGTAGGCGGTTTGGTTATGAAAGAGTAATAATATGCCCGAAACTGGTTTATCTTTGTTTGTCATCCTGAGTCCCGCTAAGCGGGACGAAGGATCTAGCGAAGTGTTGTTATCTTCGTGCGGCCTTCGGCCTAGATGCTTCGGCTGCGCCTCAGCATGACAATATGCTAATAATATACTTGCTTGGTCTGGCGAAAATGTTTGCCAGAGTGGTTTTAAAGTAGAAGTCGTGAGAAAGCCCAAAAGTCCGGCGGTTTTATTTTTTAATTTTATAAATTCGTTAATGTCCTGAAATTCTTTTACTACTACTCCGGCTTTTTCTGCCCGCCGAACTGCCCGATGCTTCGCTTCGGAAAATCGGTTAAAGATCGTAGATTCGGAAGCAGTTACGTCGATGAGAATAGTTTTCGTAGGTAAGTAGGGATCGCTCAAAATTTGAAATTTGAAATTTGAAATTTGAAATTTTTCTGTAGGTTCGAAGGAGATTGAGCGGCAATGATATTTTTTCATTAGCTGTCGCAATTTATTTACATCTGGTAATTTGTTAGCCCGTTGGATTTTAATAGTGGCGCCAATCAAGGGAAAAGGTTTAATAAAAATGTTGACACCGTCAATTTTTTCCACGAGCCAACCCAAACTTTGCATAAATTGGGCATAGCGAGTAGTTTGGCGAATATCCATATCAAATTGAACGTCCATGTCATGCTGAACTGTCCCGAAGGGATCCCTTTGGGATTTCAGCATCTATTTTGCTATTTTAGTTAATAGATCCTGAAATGAATTCAGGATGACGAGGAAAAGAAATTCGTTTTTGTTTTAAGTTTAAGTAACAGCCAGCGTAGTTTATCAATTACATTAAACAATTTATAATAAAATGGTTTGAGAATCAGGTCATACGTTCCTACAAATTCAATAAGTTTTGGACCATATCCCAACTTAAACCGGTGAAAACCGTAATATGGATCAGTTGGTTTTGGATCAGGTCCCGGTGTCCCCCATAAATCAAAAATCTTGGCGCCGTGGGTTTTACCCCAGCGCATCGCTTCCCACAGCATCAGATTTGAAGCCATAACTTCACGGTGTTCACTTGCAGAGGCGCCGTACGGATAGTAGAGTTTATCGTTAAACAAAAATACAATCCAGGTGACGAGAATTTCGTCCTGGTAGCGAGCTGTCAGCAAATGGGTGGTGAGTTGTGAGTTATGAGTTGTGGGTTGATGTGAGAAATGACCCCACATTTTTCGATGATAGTTCTCATCATGGGCATAAAAGCCCTGCCGTTTAGTAGTTTCCTGCGTTAATTCCAAGTATCTAGAAAATGCTTCTGCGGAATTTTCTTCTTGAATGGTAACCCCGTGTTTTTGCGCAACCCGGATGTTGTAACGGGTTTTCGGGTGCATGGCTTGCAAAAGTTCTGCTTCGGATTTGGTTAAGTCCAGGTAAAAAGTGTATTTCGTAAACAACGGCTTTGGGGAAGGTTTTAAAGCTGTTAGCAGATAGCTGTTAGCAGATAGCTTTTCTACATTTGGCTCAAGTTTGATAAAAATAGCCTGATGTTTTCTTCCCAGTTCAGTAAGCGCTGCAATCATTTCCTGAGTTGGTGACGGCCCTTTGGGTAAATAGCCAATGGTAAAAGGGAGAAACGGCAGGCGATGAAAGGTGACCTGGAATCCGGATGCCAGTTTTTTACCAGTAAAAGCTCCCATCCGGACTACCTCGATTCCGGTTACCCGCCGAAATTCGCCCCATTCCCAGGCTTGCAGCGGATGGGAAACGATCTGGTTATGCGCACTCCGCTCAGAATCAGTAAGGACGCGATACGGTGACATGAAGTCATTATACTAAAATAACGGGTCTTATGAGAAAAAAGGAGATCCTTCGTCCCGCCTTGGCGGGACTCAGGACAGGCAGTCCAAAGAATACTGCCTGGTTGCATTTTGACAAAAGTGGTATAGTGGAGGTTGATGAGCAAAAAGTCATCATCTATGCTGCCTTTTGATGAGCGACTGATTCCTAATATTTTTTCTTTCCAGTACCCGAAGAATAAATGGGTGCGCTTTATTCTTGCCATCGAAATGGGATGTGCCATCCTTGCAGTCATCGGCACCCTTCTCCTTGTTTTACTTCCGAAAACTGCCTCTTCCCCCGAATCAGTCACCGCAACATCATCAGCTACCAGGTAACCAGACTTTCCGGATCCACTTCCACTTTCAAAATCCGTTCCGGGATATCAGCAATAAAACGGGAAACCGAATTTTGCGTGCGCGTACCAAAATACAATCGCCGGCGCGCGTACGTTAAAAATAATGATTGTTTGGCACGGGTAATCCCGACATAACACAAACGGCGTTCTTCTTCGAGTTCATCGCTTGAAAGCAGCGACCGACTATGCGGAAACAAACCTTCTTCCATGCCGACCATGAAGACTGCCGGAAATTCCAGACCTTTGGCTGCATGCATGGTCATGAGGGTGAGGGCGTCGGTGTTAAGTTCGTGTTTATGCGGACGATAGGCTGATTCGGACAACACCACGTTTTCCAGAAATTCGTTAAGAATCGGAAATTGGCTGGCAACACTGCGCAGTTCCTTAATATTTTCCAGCCGTTCCAGATCTTCTTCAATTGCGGCATTGAATAAGTCAAGATAACCGGTGGTGACCAGGATTTTTTCCAGGAGTTGGAGCGTAGTCTCTTCGGAACGTAGTGACTTCCTCAACTCGTCAAAGGCCTGTGCCCGTTTTTTGCCAATTTTCTCAATCCGCAATCGGGCAATTGTATCCTGGGGATTGAAAACATACTTGAGATACGAAAGTACATCCTTAATTTCTTTGCGTTCATAAAACCCGACTCCTCCGACCAGCGTATACGGAATTCCTTCGTGTAATAATACTTCTTCAATCGCCCGGGACTGCGCGTTGGTGCGGTAGAGGACGGCTGCGTCACGTAAATTCACTCCCAGGTCCGCAATTTTAGTGAGAATTTCCTGGGCTTCATCTTGTTCGTTGCGTGCTTCATAGAGTGTGACTGGGTCACCACCGGTTTTGTCAGTCCACAATTTAAGTACCGGATGCGACGTGTTTTTGGAAATTACCGCAAACGCCGCATCTAAAATTACCTGGGTTGAGCGATAGTTTTGTTCTAAGTTAAAGACTTTAGTATCAGGGAAGTGCGCTTTAAAGTTTAAAATATTTTTCACATTCGCGCCCCGCCAGGCATAAATAGACTGACTGGCATCACCTACTACGCACAAGTTGTGATGTTTTGCGCTTAAAAGTTGTGTCAGGATAAATTGGGCATGGTTGGTATCCTGATACTCATCAACTAAGACAAATCGAAATTGCTGCTGATATTTTTCCGCTACTTCGGGTTGGGTTTGCAGGAGCTGGACGGTGCACATAAGTAAATCGTCAAAATCAAGTGCGTGGTTGCGGGCAAGTAGTTTCTGGTATTCAGAGTAACACTGAGCCACTGTGGATTGAAAATGGCCACGGGCATATTGCGGATATTGGGAGGCGCTTATCAATTCATTTTTAGCTTGGGAAATGGTATTTAAAATGGCTGCCGGGTGATACTGTTTAAGTGAAATGTTTAATTTAATGAATACTAACTTCATCGCATCTTTTTGCTCATTACTGTTATAGATCACAAAATCCGGCGGAATGCCAATACTTTGGCCGTCCCGGCGTAAAATTTTGGCACACAATGCATGGAATGTGCCGGCAAAGGGCAGTTCATGAGTTACGTTGAGCGACTTATGGTTGCTGGTGAGTAGTTGACGGATGCGCGTTTTCATTTCCAAAGCCGCTTTATTCGTAAACGTCAACATGAGGATGTGTGAGGGGGGAATGCGTTTTTCGCTAATCAGATATGCTACTTTATGGGTAAGAACCCGGGTTTTGCCTGAGCCGGCACCGGCAAGTATCAGGATCGGCCCATCGGTCCAGTTAATTGCTGCCTGTTGTTGAGGATTCGGTAGATGTTTCATAGTTATAAATGTCATTTGATGATAGCATACGCAGTATGGGTAAATTGTTGCAAAAATTACTGCTTGCAATCATTTCCCAGAACTTTTACGATAAAGTAAGATAGCTCCAAGCGTAGGGAATTTGAGGTGCATGAATAAAACTGCTCAGTATGTTGTTGTTGGACTCGTAAGCTTTGTCCTTGGCGGATTGCTGTTGCTGACCGTCTACCGAGTAGCACAGCAGCGGCCAGTGGCGCCAACCGCACCTGAGTCTAAGCCGCAGGCGCTTGAAGGCAGCCCGGTGCCTGAATGCGTTGTCAGTTTTACGATTACCCTGCCATCACCAACACCGACCCCCACACCGACTGCTTCGCCCACGCCTACGCCGTCACCAACTCCAGTTGCAACACCTTCACCATCACCAACGATTCCGCCAACTCCAACACCTACCGCAACTCCCGTGCCGTCACCATCGCCAACCCCGACGCCAATTCCGACTCCGTCACCGACTGCTTCGCCCACGCCTACGCCAACTCCGATTGCGCAGTGTGTGAACATCAAAATCTATCAGATTGTGAGTGGACAATGGGTTTTGGTACAGAATTTAAGTTCGCTGCAACCGGGAGATACGATTTATATCGCGGTCCTGGGCTCCACGACCAGCGGTACTTTTGAGCGTGCTCGCTTCCGGATTAACGGTTTACCGGTAAACTGGCAGGAAACAACTGCACTAAATCCCAACGGAGAATTTTATATCCAGTATGTATTACCGCAGGGAACCGTGAGTTACACCATCGAGGCGGAAGTATTCCACAGCAGTCTTGGTTGGCGTTAACAGATAATCCTATATGGTACGCACTACCCCTTTTTTCATCATCGGTAACTGGAAAAGCAATAAAACGGTGGAAAGCGCAGTGCAATGGTTTCAGGACATGCAGACGCTCTGGCGCAAAGAGCCGCTCGACATGACGGGGGTGACAGTAATTCTTTGTCCTTCACTATTACACCTGACAACTCTGACTTCACTCGTCAAATTATTTAAATTACCCCTGCAATTCGGGGCGCAGGATATTTCAGCCAACTTAAGTGGAGCTTATACCGGAGACGTGAGCGCCGAGATGCTTGCGCCGTTAGTTGAATATACATTGGTCGGACATTCAGAACGAAGAAAATATCATGCGGAAAACGAAACTGAGTTACAGAAAAAGGTTGATCAGGCGGCAAAAGCCGGGATTGAGCCAGTGTACTGCGTACAAGATGCAAAAATGACAATTCCTGACAACTGCAAAATTGCCGCCTATGAGCCGGTGTGGGCGATTGGAACCGGAAAAGCCGAAACTGCGGAAAATGCCGGGCAGGTCGCTGGGCAACTTAAGGCGCGCCATCCTCAGATCACAACCATCATCTATGGCGGCAGTGTCACCCACGAAAATGTTGTATCATACGTTCAGACTACGTCGCTTGATGGAGTGCTGCCAGGTGGCGCCAGTCTTGAAGCCCAAAAATTCTATGAACTCATTCGACAGGTTGCCCAGACAATCAGAACCCCCACGTAAACGTACTATAGTTTTCCGGATTTTGTTAGGCATCTTCGCGGTGGTTCTTGTAGCTGCAGGTTTTGGGCTTTTTCAGCTACAACGACATTTTTCTTTGACCCCCGCACTCATTTGGGCAGTTCTGACTAACGATACTTCAGCGCTTAAGCAAACTGACGGACGAACTAATGTGGTGCTGTTTGGGATCAGCGGTGGTAACCATGAGGGGAGTAATTTAACTGACACGATTCTGGTTTTAAGTTTGCGCCTTAGTAATAAAGATAGTGTGATGATTTCGGTGCCGCGGGATATCTGGATTCCTTCGTTTAAAGACAAAATTAACGCGGCTTATAAATTTGGCGAGGAAAAAAATCCCGGGGTTGGTGGATTGACACTTGCTAAAGCCGTGGTTGAAGAAGTGGTTGGCGCGCCGATTCACTACGCATTACTCATCGATTTTTCCGGTTTTACCGAATTGGTAGATGCGCTTGGTGGTATTAACGTAACCGTTGACGAATCATTTACGGATACCAGATACCCAATTGCCGGCAGGGAAACTGATTTGTGTGACGGTGATGTGGAATTTAATTGCCGATACGAAACGATTACCTTTACCAAAGGCGCAGAACAAATAGATGGTGCGCGGGCGCTCAAGTATGTCCGCAGCCGGCATGCTGACGGAGAAAGCGGCACAGATTTTTCGCGGGGTAAACGCCAGCAGGCAGTCCTCGTGGCAGTGAAAAATCAAATTCTGTCACGGCAACTGTTGACTGACCGCACTAAAATTTCAATGCTGTTACCTTTGGTAAAAAAAACAGTCACCACAGATATGCTGTTGGGCGAGGAAGCGATTTTTGGTAGAGCCTTGCTCGCAAACACTCAATCGATCCGTCAGGCAGCAATTACCCAGGATGAACCGGAAAAGGGTAACCCCGGGTTACTGATCAATCCGCCCCAGTGGCAATATAATGGACTATGGGTATTAGTGCCAAAGAGTGAGGATTTTAGCCAGATACATGCATATGTTGGCTGTGTTTTGGAAAACACAGGAGATTGTGAGAGGTTAGTTAAATGAATTACCATGCACTGTTTTATTTTTGCTGATTGAAAATAACACCGCAGTAGTTAACAAATTAACATAGTGTCATTTCGAACGAAGCGAAAGCTGAGTGAGAAATCCAGCGTAGCGCTTACGCTAGATTTCTCGTCCCGCCGTAGAGGACTCGAAATGACAATGTAAACGAAGGAATGTGCGTTATCCCCTTGTAAGTTAAACTGTTCCCCGTTATAGCTTACAGCGCTAATCCGAGGCCGAGAAGGACGATGCCGCCGATGACTACAAAGACAGTTGGCCACATGGTACCGGCTTTGGGCACTTGTGGGGTGGTAGCGGGTGATTGAGATTGTTGCGTGCTGGCAATAGATTCACAGTTACAATCAGTGTTGGTGTCATTTGTGCTGGTTGGACATTGTTTATTCCGACACACTCCCTTAGTTTTACCTGCTTCTACGAAACATACAAGATTATCATTAAAGCAATCATTATTACTTGAACAGTCATTGTTGCAGTTTACGACTGGACTTGGTGAAGGAGATGGAGTTGGTGTCGGTGTAGGCGATGCGGTAACATTCGTACCACCAGTGCCACCATTGTTTCCTCCATTACCACCATTATTCCCACCTCCTGAAGTACATTGAGTACTGGAACTACAGGTGTCATTGTTTCCTGTGTCACAAACACCTGCCGCATTATCTACTGTGACACACTGGCCATTTTGACATTCACGATGCCGAGTGGCGTCAAGATTGCCATTGCATGCGTATGTCTGCGCGCGCTGGCGAATATCCTGGGGTTGCTGGGCCACATATACAACTAGTGGTACGGTAATTACCAGTATGAGAAGTACCGCAGCAATTAAAAAATTATGGGATTTTTTGGGTGGCGGACTTACTGGCTGTGGTATATCAGTCATAAATGGCGGCGGTGGTTCAGCAGCCGGTGGAGTTACCGGTTCAGAAGTCATATCTGGAGTAGATGGGGTATACGTATTTGCCTGAGGACTGTCAGTAGTTTGATTATCCATGTCTTAATTCTATGCTAGATACTATTCATGTTGTTGTCAATAAAAAACTTAATGAGATTGCATCTCCCGCCTTCATAAAGAATTAGTTGGGCGGGATCGCAATGACAAGCTATTTTTTCTAAAATGCCAAGCCAATTCCCAGGAGCACTATGCCGCCGATAATTAAGAATAATGTCGGCCAGGAAGTACCAGCCTTGGGTACCTGCGGCGTGACAGACGGTGTCGGACTGGGACTTGCACTCACTCCGGCACAGATACAGTCGGTTTCGCCGGTGCAATTTGGCGCGCGACAGTTACCCGTGGTCTGACCGGAGGCGACATAGCAGACCAGGTTGGATGGACATTGTGAACTGGCGGAACACGTAGTGTTGCAATATGGAACCGGAGAAGGAGAGGCGGCGATGGTGCTTACCGTTACGGTCGTGTCATCGGTATCAGTCAGTTCTGTTTCACCGGTTTGGTCGCCGTTCTGACTGTCAGCATGTCCGGTGACGACATTGCGGATTGAGGTGCCACCGCTCACATTATTATTTACCGTGACCCGATAGGTACAGGTAATATAGTCATTCAAATCCAAATCCCAGGTATTATTCGCTTCGGTGAGATCTCCGGCCACCCGGAAAACATCAAAACTTGCTGATTCACTGTCCGGAGTCGTATCAAACCCATCACTCAAATTATCAATTTCAAAACCCGTATTCGTGGTTTGACCGGTGCTTACATCGGTAAATGTACACGCCATGCTGGGCGCTTGATAGTCAGTGTAGTCACTTAAGTTTTCATCAAAATACGTATCGTAAATTGGCGCCTGACCGCTGTTTCGCAAACGCACGGTATAAGTAAGCATGTCTCCGCGATTGGCAGTCGTATGATCAACAAACTTTTCCACATCAAGTCCGAGTTGCGGACCACCGATATTTGAAGGTGACGGTTGCGGTGATGCTGATGCACTCGGCGATGGTTGCGGAGACGAACCTGGTGATGCTGAAGCAAGCGGTGATGATCCGGGTGAAGCAGAAGCAGAGGGTGACGGTTGCGGCGACGCAAGCGTGAGCACAAACGTCAACTGGCAAGCGGGAACAGGACTACCTTCAATTGCCCGCTGTGGTTGCGGTGCAGTGGGGGCAACCGGTGAAAGTTGTTGTAGACGCAGCGCGGTAAGAACTGCAATTGCGCCTAAAACTAAACTCACTGAGCCGATTGCTAGGAATGTCCAATTTCGTTTTAAAGAATTCATACTTTGTTCATGTCATCCCGAACTCGTTTCGGGATCTCAAGCGTTTTTGTCATCTCCAGCCAGTATTCGTATCCCACGGATTTGTATTACTATCAAATTGCGGTGAATACACTTCAGCTCCAACGGTAAAGTTAGCAGTTCCATCAGTTGGAATCGTGTACACGACATAATATTCATTCACTTCATTCTGGTTGGCTTTTGGTTTCAAATTCACCGTATCATGCAACGCCTGGGTCCAGATGGTGACATTAACTCTGATCCGGGCCCGGGTAATGGTTGCGCCATTGCTGGTGCCGCCGAGAGTTGAAATATAAACGGTTGCGCCAGGTTGGAGAGCTGCCAGTTGTTGCGTGGTCAACAATTGCCAGGAGGCCGCCAGAAGTGGATCTCCAACAACCTGGTAAATTTTGATATTCGTACACTGCGCCACGGGTTGCGGGGTTGGTGAAGGATTACCTCCGCCACCACCGCATTCCGAATCAACATCGCAGTCGTTATTCCCTTCCAGATCACAAACTCCCGGCGCATTATCTACCGTGGCACAACTATTACCGACACATTCCCGGTGGGTTGAGGCATTGGGATTAC
>Ga0209542_10003383_pt1 | contig 34151 bp, 31 predicted proteins | sample RifCSPhighO2_01_FD_184028 | JGI IMG/M metagenome (GOLD analysis project Ga0209542, IMG submission 184028) | Soil microbial communities from Rifle, Colorado - Rifle CSP2_plank highO2_0.1 (SPAdes) (version 2) | ecosystem: Environmental > Terrestrial > Deep subsurface > Rock core/Sediment ...
CTGATCTGGTTTGGAAAACTAAACAGAAGTGGCGGCTCTGCCAGGTGGCCATTCCGTTCCGCAAGACCAACCAGAGAGTTAAACCTGGCCAGATTCCAACCGCAGAGGTTAATTATTCACCAAACTCACCCTACATTTATTTGAAATATCTCGGGTATTATGGTATAAAATAATTGATAGATACCTACTTAGCCGGAAACAAAAATACTAACTAACGACAGATGATTAGAAATCTCTGATTTATAATGAAGTTTGAAATAAGCTCTTTAAAAGAGTTTGATTACCACGAAGAAGTGATTTTTTTCAGCGACAAGAAAAGTGGCCTGCGCGCGTTTATTGCTATACATAATACTGCCTTAGGGCCGGCAACTGGCGGCACACGCTATCAACACTACCATTCGGAACAAGAAGCACTAGAGGATGCTCTCAGGCTATCAAAGTCAATGACATACAAGTGCGCCTTGGCACAAGTCCCTTTCGGGGGTGGAAAAGCTGTGATCACTTCTGACCCGACACAAAACAAACGGTTAATTCTTAAAACTTTTGCAAAAAAAATCAACCTTTTTAATGGCCATTTTACAACCGGCGAAGACGTTGGACTTGACCAAAAGGATATCGAACTCATGCAAAGCGCTTCACCATTCATTAATGGCAGGCCTGGTTTGGCGGGAGATCTGTCTCCTTGGGCCGCCCTTGGTGTGTTCGCAGCAATACAGAGCGCGTTAAAATTTAGATTTAATTCTGCAACAATTAAGAACAGGAGCTTTGCCATCAAAGGAGTAGGAAAAGTGGGTATGGAACTTTGCAAGCTGCTATATAAAGTCGGAGGCATCATCACAGTAACCGACGTCGATGCGAACAGATTGAAATTACTGAACAAAATGTTTCCAAAAATAAAAACTGTACCACCACGCGACATACATAAACAAAAAGTTGACGTATTCAGTCCATGCGCCCTTAACGGAGATCTAAACTCAGGAATGATCGCTAAACTGAGATGTAAAATCGTGTGCGGTGCTGCCAATAACCAACTGGCATCACCAGAAATGGCAGAGATACTAAATAAACTGAGGATAATATATATTCCGGACTATATTGCAAATGCCGGAGGCTTAATAAACGCTGTGGCTGAATTGCGTAAAGAAGGATACGATCGCAATTGGGTCAAGACAAGGGTCAGCAAAATTGGCTCAACAGTAAAAAATATTCTTGCACTATCAAAAAAGCAAAAAAAATCGCCACTGGTAATAGCAAATCTTTTGGCAGAAAAAGTAATTCAGAAAAGACATGCTTAACATGGCAAAGCTAAGGGCCGGCATTAAAAATTTCTTTGATCAAGACAATGTCGAAGCGACATTTAATTACTTGCAATCTATCAAAGAGGACGATTGGGATAAAATTTCAGAAGATTATCTCTTAAATTTGTTTAGAGAGACGTTTGAAAGAGTGCGGGGGTATCATGATTTTATTGAAGCCAATAACTTCCAGCCGTTAAATGTAAAATCCCTGGCCGATTATACAAAAATCCCTGTGACCAACAAAAATAATTACCTCAGAAGTTATCCCTTGGAACATTTGGTATTCGACGGCAGGCTAGATAAAACTATTTTAGCAGCCACATCCGGTTCCTCTGGACATCCATTCTATTTTCCTAGAAATGAGGTCATAGACTGGCAATCTTCAATATTCCATGAACAATTTCTTCGATATGATCCCGAGAACAGAAATAAGTCCACATTGGTAATAAATTGTTTCGGCATGGGCGTTTGGATCGGGGGATTAATAACGTATCAAGCCTTCCATAAAATTGCAGCTCGTGAATATCCGTTAACAATTTTAACCCCTGGCCCCAACAAAAAAGAAATTTTCGAAGCACTTAAGCACCTTGGAAAGAAATTCCAACAAATAATTCTATGCGGCTACCCTCCTTTCATAAAAGATGTTATCGATGAAGCAGAAGGATATCATATTAACTGGAAAGAACTGAAGCTAAAACTAATTTTTGCGGCCGAGTCATTCACAGAACAATTCCGAGATTATATCGTAAAAAAATGCGGCATCACCAATCCATATATAGACACTGTGAATATCTATGGAAGTGCTGATCTTGGTACTATGGCAATAGAGACTCCGCTTAGCATTTTAATCAGAAAACTCGCAATCGAAAATAAAAAAATTCATAAAGAGCTGTTTCATGAATCTGGTCGTTTACCTACTTTAGTACAATTTAATCCGCTTTTCGTAAATTTTGAAGCTCAAGAAAATGAGGTTCTGTGTACCGGTTACAATTGCTTACCTCTAATTCGCTATGCAATAGGTGATAAAGGTGGAGTAATTCGATTTTCTCATATGTTAAAGGTGTTTAACGCTAATGGTGTCGACCTAATTACGCTAGCAAAAAACTTAGGTTTCGAACAGCATATCTACCAATTACCATTCGTTTACGTTTATGAAAGAACCGATCTTTCTACAAAATTATACGGCGCAATCATATATCCGGAACATATTAGAGAGTCTCTTCAACATCACATTTTAGAAGACTTTGTAACCGGAAAGTTCACAATGTTAACAAAGCACGATAAAAAGCATAATCAATATCTTGAGATCAATCTCGAACTCAAGCCACGTGTAAAGGAAACTCATGATCTGACCGAGATCGTGAAAAAAATAATTGTTGAAAATTTGCTCGAAAAAAATGCTGAATACAAAAATAATGCTCAACTACTGGAAGAACGGGTAGAACCAAAAGTTGTATTTTGGGATCACGAACACCCGACTTATTTTAAACCAGGAGGTAAACAAAAATGGGTAAAGAATAACTAATTCATGATAGAGCTTGAACTACTAATAAAAAAAAGAATGTCGGGAACTGAGATATTAATTCCCGAAGTTCTTGATATGAACAAAAAAGCTGATCAAAAAAGAATAAAAAAATTATTTGCGCAGAAAAAGATCCATCACATAAGCGATGATTACGAAGAGCATCTGAAAGAACTTTTTTCTGTACAAAACCCTCATCTAATTTTTTCGGAAAATTATTCCACGTCATTAGAGCAGTTTCTAAATAAATTGCGGCATAGGAAGCCTTTTTTTCTGCAAGGCAAATGGATATATTTTTCTTGGCTCTCCTCATTGGTGCATTTGCTTTCTGATCATGAATTTCAAATGGTCCGAACCGCCAGAAATAAAAACCTTATAAATGCTTCCGAGCAAAAAAAATTCTACAGTTCGGTTATCGGAATTGGAGGGTTAAGTGTAGGAAACAGTGTCGCGCTCGCAATCGTTTTACAGGGAGGATCTCGTGTAATACGCATCGCAGACTTAGATAGACTTGCGCTCTCCAACATGAATCGTATCCGTACCGGAGTGCAAAATTTAGGATTACTAAAAACCGAAATGACTGCAAGACAGATTTATGAAATTAATCCATATGCTCGCGTAGAGGTTTTTCCATTGGGTTTAACAGAAAAAAATATTGAAAAATTTTTCAAAGGACCGCCCAAGCTGGATATTATGATTGATGAGCTTGATAACCTCGCCATTAAATATTTGGTTCGTAAACAAGCGAAAAAAAACAGAGTCCCTGTTCTTATGGGTGCTGATGACGGAGATAATGCCGTAGTTGATATTGAGCGTTATGACCTAAATCCCAAAACAAAATTTTTTCATGGAAGAATGGGTAATGTCTCTTATGAATTTCTTAAATCGCTCGATAAGCGGGGTATCGGTAAAATGATAACCAAACATATAGGCCCCGAGAATGTGACCGAAAGAATGCAAAGTTCACTTTTACAAATTGGTAAGACAATAGTCTCCTGGCCTCAGCTTGGAGGTGCAGCGATGCTTAATGGCTCGGCTGTAGCGTTAAGTGCGCGCATGGTTGCGACTAAAACAAACTTTACCAGAAATCGTGCATTAATCTCTCTGGATGAAAAACTTGTTCCAAACTACAATACATCGCCTTCAAAGAAGAAAAGAAAAAAAATCGCTAACAGTTTCAGAAAAATTTTTGGACTATAACTATACTCGTGGAAAATATAATAGAAAAAATAATCAATCTAGCAATCCAAGCCCCGTCCGGTGAAAACTGTCAGCCGTGGAGATTTGAAATTGGCAATAACGAAATCGATATTTATAACGTTCCCGAACGGGATCAATCACTTTATAATACAAATCAGGCAGGGTCATACGTAGCTCATGGAGCCTTGGTAGAAAATATGATTATTTCAGCAAAAACCCTAAGTTACTCGGCAAGCATCACTCTATTTCCGAAATCGAGCGAGCCCGATCTGGTTGCGTCGATCACTTTGAGACAATCTGCGCCTCAAGAAGATTCACTGCTAGATAGCATCGCCAAGCGAACAACAAACCGAAAGCCGTATATGAAAACACAGCTACCTACAGAGCAGTTAGAACGTCTCGCTGCTACATCTTCTCAAGTTGATGGAGCGAAAGCAGAGTTCGTCACTGATCCAGATAAAATTAAGGCGCTGGCCGAAGCATGCAGTGTAAACGAAATTGTGATGTTCAGCAATAATACATTACATAACTTTTTCTTCAATCATATTAATTGGACTCAGGAAGAAGAGACAAAAAAACGTTTTGGGTTCTACGTTAAAACTTTAGAGCTGCCTCCGCCAGCACAACTCGGAATGAAAATGTTTAAGAATTGGCCATTAATGAATCTGTTGAATAAATTTGGTTTTGCTAAGCTAATTGCCAAAGGAAATGCAAAGATATATGCAGCTTGTTCCGCAATGGGCGCAATCGCTGTACCGGACAATGATAAAAATAACTTGATTGCTGCAGGTCGGTCTTTCCAAAGACTCTGGCTACAAGCCACACAGATGGGACTGAGCATTCAACCTCTGACAGGTGTGCTCTTTCTTATGAAAGCTATCACAAATGGACGTGCGTCCAAATTTTCTGACAAACAAATTGAATTAATAAAACAGGCCTATAAACAAATCTGTGAAATTTTTTATTTCCCCGATAAAAAAATCGCATTATTGTTTCGGATAGGCCGTGGCGACAATCCAAGTGCACATTCACTAAAGCTTCCGGCAAAGATAACAAAAAAAATATAAAATGGATTTTCTAACAAATTTAGATTTATTCTCTGTTGGCATAACCGTAGCGGCAATCGGCATCCTTGGTTTCACTGTATTTTTCACTGATCGCAAGAGTTATACAAATAGGGCATTCCTTTTATTTGCCTTAGTAACTATTTTCTGGGGCATCGTGAACTATTTGAGCTACAGGGTGAGCTCGCCAATACTCATTCTGTGGTTACTGAGATTAGTAATTGCTTCTGCGACGCTCCACGCGTTCAGCTTCTTTACTCTATTTTACATCTTTCCAAAAACCCAATTAACTTTCCCAAATTGGTATAAGTTTATTCTGTTTCCAATTTCTATCCTTGTTTTCTTAATAAACTTAACCCCTCTTTCCTTCAGTCGAATCACCCAGCTCTCTTTGACAGGATCAGTATCGACAGTCGAAAAAGGCCCCGGAATGCTCCTGTTTGTCTCTCTAGTTATCTTTCTAATTGCTGGTGGACTATATACTCTAATCAAAAAAATGCGATGTGCGATCGGGCTTGAAAAAACTCAATTCAAATATATTTTTTTCGGTACCATATTAACATTCACTTTAATCTTTGGGTTTAATTTCTTTCTTCCAGCTGCTTTCGATTATGTGCGGCTTATTCCCTTAGGCGCGGTATTTATTTTTCCCTTTGTTGCCTTCACAGCTTACGCCATATTCAAACATCACCTTCTAAATACAAAAATCATCGCAACAGAAATATTGACTTTCGTTCTGGCAATTGTGACGTTAATGGAAGTTGTACTGTCAAAGGATGTTCCAATATTAGTATTCAGGGGAAGCACTTTCCTTCTAATCTTAAGCTTTGGAATCTTACTCATAAAAAGCGTTTTAAACGAAGTCAGACAACGAGAACAGCTGCAAATCCTTACCGGTAAACTGAAAGAAGCGAACAAGCAATTGAAAATTCTTGATCAAGCCCGCGCAGAGTTTATCAGCATGGCCAGTCATCAGCTGCGCACTCCCCCGTCGAGCATCAAATGGTATCTGTCGGCGCTGCTGGCTGACGAGTTTGGGAAGCTTCCGCCAGAGATCAAAGAAGCCCTGGTCCGAGTCAATACCACGAACAACTCTATGATTTCGCTCATCGACGCGCTCCTCAACGTATCTCGTATCGAGCGCGGAAAGCTGGAATTTGTGTTTGAGGAGGCAGACCTGGCTGAAATTACCCAGATTACAATCGATCAGCTTGCGCCGCTGGCAAGGGAAAAAGGACTGGAGCTTGTCTACAATAAACCCGCTGCTCCGTTGCCAAAATTGATCATGGACAAAGAAAAACTGCGCCAAGTCATCAACAACATGATCGATAACGCCATAAAATATTCCAAAAAAGGAAAAATAGAAATTTCAATAGAAAAGACTAAAAGAGACGCTACTCTCAAGGTAAGGGACAATGGCAAGGGCATGAGCGCCAAAGAACTAGATGTTTCCTTCTCCAAATACGGCCGCGGCAAAGATTCAATCAAATATTCTGCCGGCTTGGGGCTTGGCATGTATTTGGCCAAGGTCATTGTTGAGCAGCATAACGGCAAGATCTGGGCCGAAAGCCCTGGCGCCGACAAAGGATCAACTTTTGCTTTTTCTGTCCCCATTAACAACAAAATCAAACCAACGTCCTTGATCTTTGATCTCACCAAAACGCAAAACGTAAAATGACAGACATAAAAACAAATACGGAAACAAAACCGGTCTGGCATGCGCTCGAGCTGCCGGAAGTTTTGAAGCGATTTTCAGTCAAACCTGAGGTTGGGCTTGCTGTCACAGAGGTGGAAAAACGGCGGGAAAAACATGGTCTCAACGAGCTTCCCCAGGGCAAGCAAACCACAGCGCTCGAGATGTTCCTGCGACAGTTTGCCAGCCCCCTGGTTTATATTTTGCTGGTCGCCGCGGGACTGACCTGGTGGATTGAGGAATACTCTGATATGGCTGTCATTCTCGTAGTGGTGTTTGTGAACGCAATCATCGGGCTTTACCAAGAATATCGTGCCAACGAAATTTTTGAAAAACTCAAAGCAGTTGTGAAAGTTCAGGCCCTGGTTATTCGCGGCGGCAAATTGGCTGAAATTGACTCTGCGGAGCTGGTGCCTGGGGACATAGTGATGCTCAAGGGCGGCAACAAGGTCCCAGCTGACGCTCGTCTCCTGGAGGCCTCAAACCTGGAGGCAAACGAAGCGATACTCACTGGAGAATCAAAAGCCACCAACAAAACTCCGGGCACGGCCGAACCAAAATCATTGGTGGGTGATCGCAAAAACATGGTATTCATGGGCACGGTTATCGAACGCGGTGAAGGTAAAGCGGTTGTTGTCGCGACTGGCGGCGAAACCGAGATCGGCCAAATCTCCGCTCTTACCCAAAACACGAAAGACGAGCTCAGTCCTCTGCAACAGCGCATGACCAGGCTTGGCACCTTCCTCACCGAACTGTTTGTCGTGGTTTCTCTCGCCATTTTTGTTGTCGGGATAGCGGAGGGGCAGCGGCTGGTTGACATGGCAAAAACCACCATTGCGGTAGCTGTCGCTGCTATTCCCGAGGGGCTGCCCGCGGCCATTTCTATTATTTTGGCGGTATCGAGCCAGAACATTCTCAAACGCAAAGGACTGGTGCGCAAGCTGGTTGCGGCCGAGACTTTGGGCTCGACATCTGTCATCTCCACGGATAAAACCGGGACTCTGACCTTGGGCATCATGAAGGTGGAAGAGGTTGTGAGCGACGACCCGCAAAGCGCACTGAGCGCTTTGGCTCTCGCCAATGAAGCGGTGATCGAAGAAAAAGACGGCAAATTTTTAGTCCGCGGGGAAGGCACGGACAAAGCCAAGCTTGAAAAATTTCTTGATGGCGGGGGCGATTTCCAAAAAACTCTCCAGGAATTTCCGCGCGTTGCCATACTGCCGTTTGAAGAGTCTCGTAAATACATTGCTTCATTTCACAAGCATGGCGATTCTTTGAAAATTTTTGTTTCTGGCGCGCCAGAAACGGTCATAAAACGCTGCACTCTGGACAAAGGCAAACAGCAGGAAATCGCAAAAAAATATGAAAACTACGCGAACCGGGGGTACCGCCTGATCGCGGTGGCGCAAAAAACCGCGCCGATGCTCTCAAAAACAAACTGGTCCATTGAAGACATGACCGCTCTGGTTCATGATCTTGAATACCTCGGCCTTGCCGCGATCCGCGACCCTATCCGCACCGATGTAAAACAGGCGCTAAAAATGACCCGTGACGCGGGGATCCGCGTGCTGATGGTAACCGGCGACCATATACTGACGGCCAAAGCCATCGGTCTCGAACTCGGCTTTGGCACCGGTCAAAGCGCTGTCATGAACGGCGAAGAAATGGATAAAATGAGTGACGCCGAACTCTCCAAACGCTTAGCAAACCTCGAAATAATCGCCCGGGTAACGCCAACACACAAGATGCGCATCATTGATCTGTGGCAAAAAAAAGGCGCGGTCGTGGCTATGACTGGCGACGGCGTCAACGATGCCCCAGCGCTCAAATCCGCGGATATTGGCGTTGCCGTCGGTTCCGGCACTGACGTGAGCAAAGAAGCTTCTGATCTCGTGCTGCTCGATGACAGTTTCAGTACGATCACTGCCTCCATTCAAGAGGGGCGCACGGGCTTTTCCAACATCCGCAAAGCTACTGTCGCGGTGATGTCGAATGCTTTTACCGAAATAATCCTAATCACCTCGAGTCTTGTTCTAAAAACGCCGTTTTTGCCGATTAGCGCTATACAGATCCTGTGGGTCAATCTTGCGGAAGATTCACTGCCCGTTCTGGCCATGGCGTTTGAACCGTCAGAGAAAGAGGTCATGCAAGGCAAACCCACCTCTCCCAAAGAGCCTATCCTCGACAAAGAAAGCAAATCAATAATATTTATCGTTAGCCTAGCGAGCGATCTCATCCTGGTGGGTATATTTTATTATCTCTACAAATTCGCTGGCTGGAACCAAACTGCTATACAGTCATTTGTGTTTGTGGCGGCCGCCACCCCCACGCTTCTGAATGTCTTTGCCTTTAAATCTTTCAAAAAACCGCTTTTCCGCATTAACATTTTCAACAACAAATTTCTGATCGTGTCGGCACTAATTGGCTTTGCGTTGATGTTCGTCGCGATCTATGTGCCGTTCTTCAACCGGCTTCTGAAGACTGAACCACTCGCGCTTTGGCCAGCCTTGTTCGCGTTTGTAGCATTTCCAGTGTTTAAACTAATTCTTGTGGAACTGACAAAATGGTGGTACCACATGCGGGATACGGATCAATATGCTAAAACCTAAACAAGCCGCTCCCTACGAAGAAGATGACCTAAAGGAGCCGGTCGGGCATTTGGTTGAACACAGGCTCCCTTGGCTGATCCTGGGGCTCCTTGGCGGGCTCGTCACTTCCGTGATTGTTTCTGAATTTGAACAAATCTTGGCGGCTGACGTGCGGCTGGCTTTTTTTATCCCCATCATTGTCTATATGAGCGACGCTGTGGGAACTCAAACCGAGACAATCTTTGTCCGACACCTCAAGCAGACCGGCAAAGGTTTTTGGCGTTATCTGGCAAAAGAAACCCTGCTTGGACTCAGCGTGGGTCTCATTTTCGGCATCATAATCGGCTCCTTTGCCGCTTATTGGCTGAGTTCTGCGGCAATAGGACTCACGGTCGGCCTAGCGATGTTTATAAATGTCGCGCTCGCGCCGATATTGGCGACGTGTGTTCCCGAATTGCTTTACAAAGAGCATACTGACCCTGCTCTCGGCGCCGGACCGCTGGCAACAATAATCCAAGATCTTATCAGCCTGCTGATTTATTTTTTTGTGGCAAGCTTGATAATTTTTTGACTGCCGCCGCGGGCAATTTTGCTTAATTATGATTTTTTTGCTATAATATTTTCATAACTATTTAAAAAGGGAGCAAAAAAACCAATGCAAGACGAGAATACCAACTCCCCTGCTGAGGAAACTACAGAAGGATCGGGAACGACCGCACAGCACGATCCCGCGCAGCACAAAACAGCTGAAGAGAAAACCGCTTGTGAATTCTGCTAGTCCCATATTAACTCTCAATGTTGATGTACGAGGCTAGCGACGTAATCGTCTATTCCAGCCTACTCATCGGAGCTTTGTTAGCGATCGCTTTGGTCAAAAAAGAGCCAAGCGATTCTTTAAAGCTCTTTCTTTTTTGGGGCATGGTTATCCCGATTACACTCACGACACTTTATCTGGCCATTGGAACCGTAGTAAAAAACGAAAAATCCGCCACTGGCGGGCCGGTGCATTGGCACGCGGATTTTGAGATATCTGCTTGCGGGCAGCCAGTGGATTTAAAAAATCCATCCGGTATTTCGAATCGCATTGGCACAACGGTTTTGCACGAGCACGGAGATGACCGCATCCATGTCGAGGGCATCGTGAACAAATTATCTGATGTAAAACTTGCCAAATTCTTTGAAGTTATAGGTGGAAAGATGGAAAAGAATGTGATCCACATTCCGACGGATGACGGACAACTCGTTATTCCAAACGGTATGGAATGTCCGGACGGCAACCGCGGTACCTGGCAGGTTTTCCGCTATAAAACCTCAGGCAAAACCGTTATTCAGGAAAAATTGGCTGATTTTCCCAATCATGTACTCGCACCGTATTCGCAGATTCCGCCGGGCGATTGCATCATCATGGAGTTCACCGGACAGGTCAAAGACAAAACGGAAACAATTTGCAATTTCTACGATATCGCCATTAAACAGGGCGAGTTGGAGTATCAACAATAACTATGGGTATTGAATCAGAACTCCCGACAATTCTCACTGTAATTCTCACCGCGGCGATCGATTCGATCAATCCCTGCGCGATTGGCGTACTGATCCTCATGATGTCAGTAGTCCTCGCAGGCGGCGGCACGCTCAAAAGAATGCTGTTTTTGGGTTTTGTTTATTGCTTTGCGGTGTTCGCGGTTTATCTCGCGGCTGGCATTGGTCTTGTGTATTTCCTCGGTCGCATCCCGCTCGCGGTAACCGAGTATCTTTCGATAAGCGTAGCGCTTTTGGTGGTTCTGGCCGGCATCCTCGAGATCAAAGATTATTTCTGGTACGGGCGCGGCTTTTCTCTCGCCATTCCAGCAGGCATGGCCAAGAAAATTCAAGGCTTTGCCTCGCATACCACAGTTTGGGGCATCGCTTTCCTCGGCGGTTTTGTTTCTGCGGTGGAGCTGCCCTGCACAGGTGCGCCTTATTTAGCCATTATCACGATCCTCGCGCAATATTTTGACTGGAAGGCTTTCACTCTGCTCGTAATCTACAATATCGTGTTCGTCTTGCCTCTTATCATTATCCTTCTGCTTGTAGCTTCAGGGAAAAAGATCCAGGAAATCAAAGGCTGGAAACAGGACAATCGCGGTTTTATGCGCCTCGCTATCGGCATACTTCTTGTTGGTTTGTCATGGCTTCTCATCCTGATTGCTAACGGCACCATTAACCTGGGGTAAATCTATGGCCACGCACATCGTAAAAAGACGGGGGCACAAAGAACCGTTTGATCCGAGGAAAATTTACGCCGCTACCTACGCATCCTGCCGCAATGCCCACCTATCGGAAATGCTCGCGGAAAATATCGCGGAAACCGTTCAAAAACGAATGGAGAGCTGGATCGATGACAAAAACGAGCTCACGTCGGAAGAAATTTTCCACGAGATTATCGCCATACTCAAAGAGCTTCATCCTGACGCGGCCTTCCTTTTTGAAACCCACCGTGATATCTCATGAGCGACCTGGCCAGCAAAAAATGTGTTCCTTGCGAAGGTGGGGTTGAACCTTTCACCAAATCGCAGGCTGAGCAGTACCTGCCCCAGGTACCCGGCTGGGAGCTTGAGGATCGCCACCAAAAAATCGAACGCAAATTCAAATTCAAAAACTTTGCTGAAGCGCTTGAATTCGTAAATAAAATTGGGGTGATCGCCGAAAGCGAAAGCCACCATCCGGACATCGAGTTCGGCTGGGGTTACGCAGAGGTAGAATTATCTACCCACGCCATAAAAGGCCTCTCCGAAAACGATTTCATCCTCGCCGCGAAAATAAATAAAATCTAGTAATCTCTAAGTTTTTGGATATTGCGGTGTTCTTTGATGCGCTCAAGGGCCTTGGCTTCAATCTGACGGATGCGTTCGCGGGTTACCCCAAACTCCTTGCCTACCTCTTCGAGCGTGTGAGTCACCCCGTCCTCCAGGCCAAAACGCATCTTGAGGATTTTTTGTTCGCGAGGATCCAGGTCTTTCATGACCTCAGTGACGTATTCTTTCAGGAGCTGGCGGCCGGCAGATTCTGACGGCACCGACGTTTGTTCGTCCACAATAAAATCACCGAGCCTCGAGTCTTCCTCATCGCCCTCATCCCCTACCGCGGTATCAATGGAGACGGTTTCCTGGGAGATTTTTTGCAGTTGCAAGACCTTTGACACCTCCACACCCATTTCCGCGGCAATCTCTTCCACGGTTGGCTCCCGGCCCAGTTCCTGCACGAGCGAGCGCTCGGCCTGCGCATATTTGTTCAGGGTCTCCACCATGTGCACGGGGATGCGGATCGTACGCGACTGGTCAGCCAGGGCGCGGGTTATCGCCTGCCTGATCCACCAGGTGGCGTAGGTGGAAAATTTGTAGCCTTTGGTCCAATCAAATTTTTCCACAGCCCGGAACAGCCCCAGATTGCCTTCCTGAATAAGATCGAGGAGCCCCAGGTTGCGACCCATGTATTTTTTGGCAATGGACACCACGAGGCGCAGGTTGGCCTCAGTAAGCTTCTTGCGCGCTGCGACGTCGCCTTTTTGGATGCGCTGCGCGAGCTCTACCTCTTCTTTGCCCTTGAGAAGTGACACTTTGCCAATCTCGCGCAAATACATCTGAATCGAATCGTCATAGATATCGCCCAAATCATAGCTCTCCGGCGTGGCGCTTACTGATTTGGACCGCGGTCCCTCAGGTTCTGTTTTACCCTGCTCCCAAATCGAGGCCACCTCAGTATCAACCACCTCCACCCCCAAACGGTCCAGTTCGGAAAAAACCTTTTCCACGGCCGTAAGATTTTCTTCAAGATGCGGCATAGCGTGGATTATTTCCGATTCTGTCACAAAACCGCGCTGCTGTCCTTTGTGCACCAAATCGGTAACTGCCTTGTCCCAATCAAAAGCATGCTCCACCTCTGCTATCTTTTCAGCTCTGGGCGGAGTTTTTTTCCGGTGAACTGCGTGCCGCGAACGAAGTTGTTTCTTTTTCGGCTTTTTTTGGACCGGCCTGCGCCGCAAGCGGTGGCTGCCTTTGGTTTTTTTATGCTTTTTTTGCTTGGAACTCATGTTGTATATGAAATTTGCTTAATTGCGTGGCCAGATTATTAAATTCAAACGATAAACTTTTTACTAATTCTTTTTTTCCGGCCGCTTCCGCGTTTTTTATCTGCGCGGTCAGGATCAGCATGCGCCGGCGAATCGCTTCGAGGTGAAACTGTGATAGAAAAGTCTTTTTTAAACTCTCGAGATTCCACCCTGGCGTTAGCGCGATTTCGTTTTCCAGAGCAAAAACCAAAAGATCGATTTCCGAGGCTAGTCCCGGATAATCAGCGAGAACATTCTCGAGCTGCAACCGTCCCGCTTTATTTTCCGCAGACATAGCGCGAAAAATTTCTTGATGCAGCGGAACAGAGAAATCTGACTCGTTTAGGATATTGAGATCCACCGTGAGTTCTTCGGAAAACTTCAGGAGCAAACCCAAAACTCGCGCCTCCAAGAGTTCCTGCTTGGTTTTCTTTCTTGGCTGCCTGTCAGGCTGCGGCGCGGCAGGTTTGAGGGCAGGTTTGGCCTGGGATGAATTTTTATTGAGAAGGTCAACAATGACCTTTTCGGAAACCTCGACAGCGCCGGCCAGTTTTTGCGCAAAATGGACACGGTCAATGCTATCAGGTAATTGTGATAAAAGCGGGAGAATTTCTCGCACCGCTTGTTTTTTGCCAGTGTTTGATTGTAGATCTATTGTAGCAAAAACCCTCTCAAAGTAAAAGTCCATGAAGCTTTGGGCGTTTTTGACCTGGTCCTCCCATCGCCCCGGGTCTTTCCGGATGAGCTCGTCCGGGTCCTTGGCAAGGCTCTTGGGGATGGAAATAATTTTGACATTAAAACCAGCCGCGAGCGCCAATTCCACCGCGCGCCTGGTCGCGGCAAGGCCGGCTTCGTCCGCGTCCAGCGCGAAGCTGATATTTTCCGTAAATCTCTTCAGCATCTCAAGCTGCATGGCCGTGAGAGCGGTACCAGAAGAACCAACAACGTTAGCGTATTTTGCCTCATGGCAGGTAATCACATCAATGTTTCCTTCTACAACTATGACCGCATCCTGTCTGCGGATTTCCGTCTTGGCCAAATGCAATCCGTAGATCAACCGGCTTTTATTGTAAATCACTGTTTCAGGAGAATTCACATATTTCGAAGCACCTTCTTTGTCCTGGAGGATCCGGCCAGTAAACCCGACAATACGGCCGTGCATATCAAAAATCGAAAACATCACCCGGTCATGGAAGCGGTCAAAAAAACTGCCATCGTCTTTTCGGACCAGAAGCCCGGCATCTGCCGCTTCCTGTTTGGTATAGCCTTTTTTGACGATGAACTCTTCGAACGCGTGATAACTTTCCGGCGCGTACCCGATCTGCCACGCTTTGACAGTTTCCGCTTTCAATCCCCGCTTCCGCAAATATTCACGCGCGCTCTTGGCGGATTCCGAATCAGACAAGACCTTGGCGTAATACATGGCTGCCCAGTTGTTGATTTCATATAACGTTTTCTTTTTGTCAGGCGAATATGACACGCTGCCTTCGGGACGACGCAGGGTCACGCCAGCGCGGGAGGCCAGGATATCGAGGGCTTCTCGAAACTCTACCCCTTCGCTTTGCTCGATAAATTTAAAAACATCGCCTCCGAGGCCGCAGCCGAAACAGTGCCAAATTTGTTTGGATGGCGAAACAATGAACGACGGCGATTTTTCATGATGGAATGGACAGAGCCCGCGGAAATTAACGCCAGCTTTCTTGAGCTGGACGGTTTCGCCGATTAGATCGACAATATTGATTTTTTCCTTGATCTCTTCTGACGGCTGCATTATTTTTTGTAAGGAATTTTTATCTCAAAGGGCTTTATCTCACCTTTGGTTTCATAGGTTCCTGTCAAAAAAATGTTACTGCCTTCCATTCTCGCTTCTACGGTTTTAACCGTATCTCTGTCTTCGCTTCGCTTACCGTCACGGTCATACATTTGGGAATCAAAAATTTCTTGCATCATTTTCAACGACAAGTCCTTTACCTTATCTATTTCACCAATGGACAAAGCAATCCCAAGCTCCATAATGTCATCTTCGCTTGGTACGCCAATTCGCTTCGGTTCTTTTTCGGGGTTAAACCCGGGAAAATTTTCTCTGTTCATGTTTTTTCTTATTTCTGGCGGTGTATTCTTGAATTAGCTCGAACGGAATTCTGCCCTCGCCGCGCACAGCGCGGCTCGGAATGGGCGGGCGGGCAAAATGAAAGGCGAAGCCGAGAGCATTAACAATTTCAAGTTTTTAATTGAGTTAAGTATAACTCAATTCAGTTAATTTTTCAATTTGAAATTAATGAACTACCCCGCAGCAAGCTGACGGGGTATCACAAGGATGCCCCTCGCAGCTTTGGGGTCAGATTAAAAAATCCAATATTCACAGGTTTAATGAGATAGGGTGGTGAAATATACGAAGGCAAGCATGAACCGATTATCACAAAGAAACTTTTTGATTCCGTTCAAGAAGTGATGATGAGGAAATCTAAACCTCACTCGAAAGGTCTTAAACCATTTTTGTATAGAGGATTTTTCCGTTGCGGAGAATGTGGCTGTTTCATTACCACCGAAACACAAAAGGGTCATAACTATTTGCGATGTACCAAACGGAAAAATCCTTGTGAACAAAAATATGTCCGCGAGGAAATCATCACTTCTCAAGTCAGAACGGAAATTCAAAAAGTTTCTTTGCCACTCGATTGGGCAAATTGGATGATTGCCGAAAACGAAAAAGATCGGCAATCAGAAAATCAATCGAGTGAGATTTTTTCTCAAAAAACAAAAGATGAAATTTCTCTTTTAGATTCCAAAATTGAGAAGCTGATGACGGCGTATTTAGAGAGCGCACTTTCGCTAGAAGAATATCGAGATGCCAAAAGTGCATTGGTCGGTTCAAAACAGCTTCTCAAAGAGAAATTATCGGCTTTTGAGAAAAAATCTCATAATCGGTTCGAACTTACCGACAAGTTTCTAAAAGCCAGTATAAACAATATGGAATTGGCAAATGAGGGAATTCCCGAAGAATTTTTTCGGGAATTCAAAAAAGTCGGTTTGAACTTTCAAATTAAGGATCGAACCGTACTTTTTGAGCCACGCGGAGCGTGGCGAATCCTTGCAGAATCAGGATTTTGGGGGGGAATACAGAACAGACGGCGCTTCGCGCCGACCATATTTTTGGCGGAAATTTGAATTCCGAATTCTGGCGGAAGCGGTGGGATTCGAACCCACGAGGCCCCGAAGGGCCACGGCTTTCCAAGCCGTTGCACTAGACCGCTATGCGACGCTTCCTAGCTTCTTTAGCCAATAAACTCTACCATATTTTAAAAAATTTTCCAATTTTTATATTTCAAACAAAAATTCTATTTCTATCATATATTTCTATTTTTTATCGCATATGCAATAATGTACAGAAATATCAAATTATCAAAGATTCCTTAAAATAGGTTTTCAAAATCTCCTTATCATCTTGCTCCATTCTTTCTATCTTCATAAATGTTATGTAATTTGCCACCCCGTATGTTTTTGCGATAAATTCAACCTCCCCGCGAGGGTCGTGAGGATAAAACCATAAACTCCTCTGCAGCGGGTAGCATCTTAACTCCTTCAATTTCATACGGAAATAATCTGCAGATGTTTTGTATTTCACTGGTATATCGACTGCAATTTGCCAAAACTTCCCGTCCCAGCTTTTCGGGTTAGAAATCACCAAAGTATTAAACTTGAGATTTTTTATCTTCTTGTTACCTTTTTCCGTGATGACTATTTCATAGTCTTTATCATTTCTGCGAAAATCAATATAACCTTTATTCCGTATGTAATAGAATGTTCTTAGGATCTTTTCTTTATTATGTTTTGTGGAGTATTTCCTACCTTTTGATTTTTGAAAAACTTTCAACAGTTGGATTGCATTCGGGGCAACAACCGTCAAAGTTAAGATAGATGCAATCGACAATACACTCATTACAATATCAGAAACGGTTTTTAATTTTTCTATTCTCTCGTCAGTTAATTCTAAAATCGGCTCGGGCACGGATTCGTCTATTATCTGGGCAATAGATTGTTTGAAATATGATTTCACAATTTTGATATTATCTTAATATTAACGCATATGCGTTAAATTGCAGAATAATCTTAGAATAACATGATTTGAGGAGACTGTTCAAGCATTTTCCTTTCCCCATTGGTAAAGACTTTGATGATTCCGTAAACGCCGTCATATCCAGGAATCTTTACGACCTTTTCTTCTCGTACCCGTTTTACCGCCTCTGCAATCAGTGACCCGGCCACTTTCTCGACTTCGGCAATCGGCAAATCAAGAATCACGGCAAATTCATTGCCTGCTCTCTCAATAAGCTTGAAATAAATCTCCTGCACTTTTTTGCTTTTCGGTCCCACGCCAAAACAATCAGACAAGACCTCTTCGAGAGGCACGAGATGCTTTTGCGGGATCGCGCTTTTGAGCACAAAGCCCTCAGGCCGGTCAGCGAGGTCATTAACCCTCGAAATAACCCCGACTATGATCTTGCGACCGCATTTGGGGCACCTGCCGCCAGCGCGCTTCGTCTGCTCCGGGGTAAACGACACCTGGCATGGACCGTGGCCATCGAGATGGTATTTGCCCTCTTCCGGAAAATACTCAATCGTGAATTTTAAATTATTTTTGTCTTTCTCTTTGATAATGCGGAAAAATTCATCATAGTTAAATTTATCCTGCTCCATTTCCAAAACAGTTGCCTCACGGCCAATACGCGACAAGGAATGCGCATCTGACGCGGAGATGATCGTAAACCTGTCGTTTTGCGAGAGCCGCCAGTTCATCGCCCCGTCCGAAGAAAGGCCGGTTTCAAATCCGTAAATATATTTTGACATGTCGCCAAAACATTCCTCCACGGAATCAAACCCAGATTTGCTGCCAAATATCCCAAAATACGGCGTCCACGCGTGCGCTGGGATCATCAGCGCTTTTTCGTCAGCCTCAAGCAGGTGTTTCAAAATGTCTCGCGAAGTCATCCCGAGGATGGGGCGACCATCGCTAGCTAGTTTCCCCCCGCGACTTTCCAGTGACTTTGCAAATTTTTCAGCGGCGGCAAACGACGGCACCAGCAGCACATAGTGGATGCGGCGCAGTTTTTTTTCTGCCTGGCTATAGATGCATGCAACTTCGGTTGATAACACAAACCTGATGCCAGAATCAGCGCCCCTGAGTTTAAAAAAACCACTTTCGGCCTCCTCTAGATTTTCTCTGAGCTCGGCTCGCCAGCCGGGATGCGTGAAATCGCCAGTACCCAGCAGATTGACGCCTTTGATCTTGCCCCATTTGTCGAGATTTTCCGGAATCAAATCCCGGGAGCACGCCCGGGAGTATCGGCTGTGAATATGAATGTCCGAAATAACTCTCATAAATTCATCTTAACAGAAATGGGGCGGATCCTAAAGGTTCCGTCCCAAATCGTTTATTATCGTGATGCGCATTGCGCCTTTACTGCTTCCAGATAGGCGAGATGCTCATGGCAGAGCGTGTCAGTTGTCGGGCTAGTATCCCTCCACGTCGCCAGGTAATTGAATGAACATCGGGAACAGCACCACCAAAGCAGGCAGTTTTCTGTGGTTTCCTTGTAAAGCCGCATTGTCGTTCCACAGCATCGGCATAACCGAATCTCAACAGTCCAGACCAAGATGTTTGGCCCGAGCTCGTATGTTCCATTACGCCTGACACCACTGCTTATCCGGGCAAGCTTTTCAGCAACACTCATTTTCGTCCTCCTCTGGCAACAGTCAAACTCTATAAAAATCCATCCGAAACTCGAAACCGTGCTCTTTAAAACCAAATTTTTTATAAAAACCGTGAACGTCCGGCTTCTCGTACCGGCTCGTGCAGATGAGCTTGTAGCAGCCGAGTGCTTTGGCTTCTTCAATAATAGCCTTAATAAGCATCGAACCTATGCCATGCTTGCGAAAATTCTCTTCCACAAAAACATCTTCCATGAACCCAAAGGGCTCGGGATGCAAATCGTTCTTAAGCAAATACAAATACGCGCGGCCAACTGCTGCCCCGCTTTCTGTCGCAAAAATTTTTATCCCATTTGCATTGATCTGCTGTTTTTCAATTTCCATCGTTTACGAGATTATAAATTATTTTCGCCAGTCTCTCCGAATCATGCCGCAGAAAACTGCGCTTCAGCTGATCTACAGTGTCTTTTTCAAAAGTATTTGTGGCGGCTAAAGCTTCCGCCACAACCTTGACCCCGATTTTTTCCAAGGTAGCGATATCGGCATCAATCGGCTCGGCCTTTTCCTGCTTGTAACGCTCAATAACGGCTGGTTCGAGCTGTTTGGTATTTACTATCACGGTTTCAATGCTGGCAGGCAAAAGATATCGATTAATCCCATTCACGAAATCGGAGGCTTTGTAGCCGTTTGTCTGGCCCCATTTAGTCATCAGATTCACTACCAAGATTTTTTTAGCTTTTGACTGCGCGATTGCTTCTCTGACGCCGTCCACCAGCAGATTTGGCACAGTGCTGGTATATATATCACCTGGACCAAATACGATCGCCTGCGCGTTTTTGATAAGCTCGAGAGCGCGCGGATTTGCTGGTCCTGAGGGAGCCAGTTCAAGATTGGTTATTCCCAAATCGCCATTATGTTGCGGCTCGTCAATGTTGTGTTCGCCTTTGATTTGCGAGCCGTCCTCTAGCGTGGCGCTCAAGATAGTCGGATGAATTGTGATCGGCACCACATAACCGCGCACATTGAGAAGCTTCGCGGTTTGAATAATGGCTTTTTCGATACTGCCGGTACTCTTCTCGAGGGCGGAGATGATAATATTTCCGACCGCATGTCCCTTGAGACTGCCGCTATCAAAACGGTAATTAAACAGATCGCTTACCACGGGATCTCCGTAAGAAAGGCCCACCAGGCACTGTCTGATGTCGCCCGGTGGAACCACTCCCAGCTCTTCACGCAGCCGGCCGGTAGAACCCCCATCGTCTGCCGTAGAAACAATCACCGCGTTATTGGTCGGCAGCTGCCGCAGGCCTGAAAGCAGTGTTGATGTTCCTGTCCCCCCGCCGATAATAACTATATTCTTCATTTAATTACGCTTAATTCTCTACCGATTTTCTCAAAAGCAGCAATCGCTTTATCCAGCTGCTCTTGAGTATGCGCGCTAGAGAGCTGCACACGAATACGCGCTTTGCCTTTTGGCACCACAGGATAGGTAAAACCGCGTACATACATCCCCTCACCAAACAGCTTCCCCGCCATTTCGGTTGCCAATTTTTCTTCCATGAGCATCACTGGGGTAATCGGATGTTTTCCGTCTCCACCGAGTTTGAAACCCAACTTTTCCATGGCCGCACGGAAATACGCGGTATTTTTTCGCAGCACTTCGAGACGCTCGCGAAACAAATCATCATAGTTTTGCAAAGTAAAGAGGGCGGCGGCGGCAATCATCGGCGGCAGGGAGTTGGAAAACAGTGAAGTTCTCGATCTTTGCCTTAGCACCTCGATAATCTCTTTGCGGCCGCAAGTCCAGCCGCCGCCTGCGCCGCCCAGAGCTTTGCCAAAGGTCGAGGTGAGAATATCAATGCGGTCCATCATCCCTTCCACGCTGCCTCTGCCGGTTGTGCCCAGAACTCCGCTGGCGTGCGAGTCGTCAACCATGACCATAGCATCATATTTTTCCGCCAGGTCACAAATCTCTCGGAGTTTCGCGGTATCGCCATCCATGGAAAACACCCCATCTGTGGCGATGAGCTTTCTGCGCCGCTCACCAGCCTCTTTCAATTTTGCCTCCAAATCCTCCATGTTCGAATGCAAATAACGAAATCTTTCAGCCTTGCATAAGCGCACGCCGTCGATAATAGAAGCATGGTTTAGCTCATCGCTGAATATCGCGTCTCCTTCCTGCAAGATAGTTTCAAACAAACCAGTGTTGGCATCAAAACACGAGGTGTACAGAATCGTGTCCCCTGCGCCAAAAAATTTGGAAATCGCTTCTTCCAGCTCTTTGTGAACTGTGTCCACGCCGCAAATAAACCGAACCGAGGCCATGCCAAAACCGTATTTGTTAATTCCCTCTTTGGCAGCGCTGGCCATTTCTTCACTGCCAGCCAGACCCAAATAATTGTTGCTACAAAAATTTAAGACCTTTTCCGTTTGGACTTGTCCATCCTGAGCTTGTCGAAGGACCATCTCGACCTCAGTCCCCTGCTTGCCAGCAATGGTTTTGACCTCTTTCCACATCCCCGCAGTTTTGATGTCCTCGAGATCCTTTGCAAATTGTGCTTTATAGTTTGCAAACATTACATTTGGATTAAGAATTTCGGATGCTTGTTTATCATTTCTTCAAACCGCTCTTTGGTGTACTGGGCAAGCGGCAAAATCGTGCCATTGCCATGATCCAGTATAACATTAAATAGTTTCTCCTGGATCTGGTTGCCTGGATCCTCGAGGAGCGCCCGCGTGGTTTCCCAAGTCTGCCAGAGCTGTCTGCCGATCACCGCGTGCATGGTAAAGCCGTGAACGATAAGACGATTGTAATTCTCAAATACAAAATCACCGATTTTGATACCAAAGAGGATAATCTCTCCGCCGCGGCGGGTAGCATAAAGGCAGTTATTGACTGAGGAGTTAAACCCTGCCATTTCAAACGACACATCCACACCAACGCCTTTGGTAATTTTTATAATTTCGTCCGTAACCTCTTGATTGTGCGCGTAGGGTTTTTCCGCATTAGTATTCTCAAGTTTGATCACATAATCAATCCCAAGTTTTTTCGCCATCTCAATCGAGGTCGGGTTTGGTTCCACGCCGACGATGCTTTTTGCGCCGCGGGCGCGGGCGATGAGCAGGAGAAACAGCCCGATGGGCCCAAGCCCAAAGATCGCCACAGTTTTGCCGGCAAGGTCAACCTTGGACGCGGCATGCACTGCATTGCCAAACGGCTCCTGCATGGCAGCAACATCAGGCCTGATGAGGCCAGTATTGGTTTTCCAAACCACATGCGCTGGCACGCGGGCGTATTCCGCGAATCCGCCATCATGACTGATGCCAAGGATCTTTTCGTTGGTGCAAACCTCTTTTTGGCCGCGCTGGCACTGATAACATTGGTTGCATACTACATGTGACTCGCAGGCCACGAAATCGCCAACCCTGATGTCTTTGACGTTACTTCCAACCTCAACCACCTCTCCAAAAAATTCGTGGCCAATGATGCGAAAAGACTTCTTCATTGTTACTCTCTCTTGACGAGGAGAGAGTGCCCCGAGGCTTTGCGAGGGGGAGAGATGTTTTTCTTTTTCTACCTCTCCCTTGATCCCTCCCCTCTCAAGGGGAGGGAAATTCTCCGCATCAATGCTGCCCAGTATCTGCTCTTTGAATGCCTGGCGATACCAAATACCCTTGTCAGATCCGCACACGCCAGCATAGTGAACACGGATAATCACATCTGTGTCTTTTTCGATTTCTGGCTTGGGTACATCCGCAAGCTCGAATCCCTTCGTGCTATCCCAGTCTGATTTAGTTTTGTCGAATATTAAGGCTTGCATTGATCATTCAACAGTTACTGATTTTGCCAGGTTCCTCGGCCGGTCGACATCACGGCCAAGCTCTACTGCAATATAATACGCAAAGAGTTGCAGGGGAATGGTGTTCAGAAGCGGCTCCAGAAGCTCCATGGTTTTCGGCACAAAGATAATGTCATCGGCAACCTCGGCTGCTTCTATATCGCCTTCTGTGGCGATTATAAGCGTACGAGCGCCGCGAGCTCTGGCTTCCTGAATATTGCTTTTCATTTTTTCGTAAAGCTGATTGCGGGTGAGAATAGCGACTACTGGAAATTCTTCGGAGACGAGCGCCAGCGGGCCGTGCTTCATTTCCCCGCCGGCATAACCCTCGCTATGGATATAGGAAATTTCCTTGAGCTTTAGGGAACCTTCGAGGGCCACTGGGTAATTGACTCCGCGGCCTAAGAAAAAAAAGTTTTTATACTGCGCGTATTTTTTGGCAATCGCTTTGATCTCGTCTGCCTGCTTTAAGATCTCATTCATTTTGGCAGGAATCTGGAGGAGAGATTCGAGCATTCTCTTGCCAGTTGCCTGGGTAACGTGTTTGAGGCGACCAAGCTGAATAGCATTGAGAAGCAAAAGCGCGACCATGTTTGTGTATGCCTTGGTCGAGGCGACTGCCATCTCAGGGCCAGCGTGTATGTAACTACCAGCGCCAATTTCTCGCGCGATTGTCGAGCCCACCACATTGATGATGCCCCGGACGTGCGCGCCTTTTCTTTTTGCCTCTCTCACAGCCATAATCGTGTCCGCAGTCTCCCCTGACTGCGACACAGCATAGACCAAAGTCTTTTTGTCGCAAATCGGATCGCGATAACGGAACTCGGATGAAAAATCTACCTCGCACGGAATCTGGGCCAGCCGCTCGAAAGCATATTTGCCGACAAGACCAGCATAATAGGCCGTGCCGCCAGAGATGATCATGATCCTTTTCAGCTCGCGCATCTGATCCTCGCTTATGTTCAAGCCGCCGAGTACTGCCGTTCCCTCTTCCATATTGATGCGGCCACGGATGGCGTCCTCAAACACAGTAGGCTGTTCCATGATTTCTTTAAGCATGAAATGCTCATAGCCGCCCTTTTGCGCTTTTGCCTGATCCCAGTCGATTTGCGTGATGCCTTTGGTAATCAATTCATCTTTCAAGTTGGAAATTCTCACATTCTCGCGGCTGATCTCCGCAACCTCGCCATCATCCAAAAACGTCACCTGCTTGGTGTACGCAAGCATTGGGGTAACATCTGAGGCAATAAAATACTCACCTTCTGCTACCCCAATCACGAGCGGACTGCCTAGCCTTGCGGCAATAATCTGGTCTGGGTGATCCGTGTGAACAGCCAAAAGCCCATAGGTGCCGCGCACCTCGGCCAATGCTTGCCGCACCGCGTCAGCGAGGCTGCCTTTATAATGCGAACCGATCAAATGCGCGAGCACTTCTGAATCAGTTTGGGAGATAAATTTGACCTTCTTTTCCAGTTTCTTTTTCAGCTCGCGGTAGTTTTCGATAATGCCATTGTGAACAATGGCGATTTTGCCATCAAGCGCAAAATGCGGATGCGCGTTTTCTTCGGTAACGCCGCCATGCGTCGCCCACCTGGTGTGCGAAATGCCGAGAGTGCCCGGGTAATTCTGATCTTTGAGCTTGCTAACCAGATTATCAATCTTGCCAACCGCACGCACACGTTGCAATTTTCCATCTTCCAATATCGAAATACCCGCGCTGTCATAACCGCGGTATTCAAGATCTCTCAAACCTTGTACTAATATCGGAAGTGCCTGCTTGTTACCAATATATCCAACAATTCCACACATAGAAAATTCAAAATTAAAAAATCAAAGTGTAAAATGACAGTGTAAAATTTTAAAATTCTTAATTGTCATTTTGAGATTTACATTTTGTATTTTACATCAAAGCCGGAGCCAAATAAACTCGAATATCATACGCTGTGTTTGGTATAATCCTTGATCTTCAATTATGACACCAACCGGTTCGCGCGTCGCGGACAGAGAAATCATCGCCACTTTGCCTGCGTAGATCAGCATATAGGTTGGGGTGCTTTCCTCTTCTGACATGCACCTGCGCTCATCGAGACCGGCTAGCTCGCCGCCTTTTCCAAAAGCAATAACTTTATTAGCGATGCCTGCCTTAATCCGATCTTTATTGAAATCAGGATAAGCTTTGTAGAGATACTCTTTGATGTCAGAACTCGAATAAACAAAATAGCTTTTGTCCTGGCCTTCTGTCAATGTGGACAGTACGTCCTGCAGAATGACCCTCAAGCCAGCGCTGCCCTCATAATATTTTGCCACCGGCCGCGCGCCGGATTTTTCATACAAAGATTCCAGCTCAGGCAAAGATTTGCTAATATTGAGCTTGAGCGTGTCCAGGTTCCTTTTTTTATTTTCTACCGCGTTTACCAGCTTTTGGGGCGGTTCAGCCACATAGTGCTGTTTCTTACTATCATCTTGTTTATACGCATTATAAAAACTGACCAGCCCGAGCTTCATCAGGCGCTCGAGAATGTCATAGGTAGTCCCGCGGTTCACCTGAGATTGTTTGGAAATCGCGCTTGCTGGTGCAGGCCCCAGGGAAATAAGGCTTAAATATACGGAAATTTCCTTTTCATCCAATCCGAACTGTAGGAGATTTTCTACAATCATTGACACAAACATTAAAAATACGATAAAATTAGCTTAGTTTAAGTCATAAAATTTGTCAAGTGAAGTCTACAAATTATAGCAAAGAACTCAAAATCGCGGTTTCTGCCGTAAAAGCTTCGGAAAAGACTTTTCGTAAATATTTCGGGACCAAGACCAAAGTTGAGATCAAAAACAACAACTACCGCGACCTGGTTTCTTTTGCTGACAAAAAAATCGAGCGGGAAATCAAGGCTGTTTTGCACAAGGCGTTCCCCCATTATGGGTTTGTCGGCGAGGAAGGCAGTAACGTCAATTCCGACGCCAAGATGGTATGGATCCTCGACGCAATCGATGGCACCACCAACTACCTGCAAGGATCTATTGACTGTGCCATATCTCTTGTTCTACAAAAGGCAGGGCGATCCGTGCTCGGCGTTGTTTACGCTCCGCTAAGAAATCAGCTGTACTCTGCCACCGCGAAGGGCGGCGCATTTCTCAATGGAAAACGAATCAAAGTTTCCAGAGTAACAGAAATTAAATATGGCTACGGCTCGTTTGGCTGGGAAAAGAATTTAAAATTTGCCGTAACCAAATTTCCCAAGATCCTCCAAGAGGTCAAAAACATCCGCATTTGTGGGAGCGGTGCCATCTCCCTTTGCCAAGTCGCAGAGGGCGTGTTTGATTTTCATGTTGGGCACGATTTGAAAATCTGGGACTACGCTGCCGCACAGGTGATCCTCGAGGAAGCAGGCGGAGAACTCATCTTGTCTGCTCATCCCAAAATGCAAATCGCAGCTAACAAAGTGCTGGCTGCAAAACTCTTCCATTTATTTAAATGATTTTTCATTACGCAAAACCGAGCAATTGCTTGGAAACGCGTAATGAAAAATGCTGGATCTAACGGCCGTAGTCGTCTTCGAGGCGTGTAACGTCCCAAAGCTCTGGCGTTGAGACTTCCCAAATCTCAACGTCTTTTTTTTGCGCTTCTACGCGATGCGAAGTTCCCGAATCAATATGGATGATGTCCCCGCTTCCGGCCTCAAATTTTTTGTCGTCGAGCGTTACCATCGGATCTCCGCTTGAGACATACCAAGTCTCCATTTTTTCGGTATGCTTCTGCAGTGAAAACCTTTTGCCAGCTTCTATGACAATATGCTTGAGCGCGTATTTCGGAGAGTAAATCAGCCAAACCTCTGCTCCCCATGGTTTTTCCTGCATAATCGGCATAGCTTTCCCGCTGCCACTATTATGCAAGACTTCTTTTACGGAAAAGCCGTCAGGGTAGACCTTGAGCTTGCCGTATTTTTTTTCGATTAACCTGGCAGTTTCCGGATTCATTTTATTTCTTGATTTCTTGAGATAAATACTCGAGAAGATTGGTGAGCTGGGAGACATAGCCCCATTCATTGTCATACCACGCCAGCACATTTACGAACGACCCATCGACAACCTCGGTCGAAAGAGCATCAATCGTAGCGCCATATGGACTGCTCTGGTAATCGCGCGAAACAAGCGGTAGATCCGAAACAGCAAGGTGTCCTTTAAGCTCGTCTGCGGCCGCTTTTCGAAACGCCTGGTTCACCTCTCCGGCTGTGACTGACGTTTTAAGCTGCACAGAAAATGCCAGTATCGACGGATCAATGACCGGGACGCGCAGAGATATTCCGGAAATTTTGCCAGCAAGCGAAGGAAAAAGATTGCCGACAGTTTTAGTAACACCAGTGCTCGTCGGAATAATCGACTGGGTCGCGGCTCTTGCGCGCCGCAGGTCTTTGTGCGAGCTGTCTTGAAGACTCTGGTCAGAGGTGAAAGCGTGGACTGTGTTGATGAACCCACGCTCAATGCCAAACGAATCTTCCAAAACTTTGACCACAAGCGAAGTGCATATCGAAGTGCAGCTTGCCCCGGAAATAATTTTGTGGTTTTGCGGATCAAAAATTTCATGATTAACGCCATAAACCAGGGTCGCCTCAAGGTCGTGCCCTGGCGCAGTTACCACAACATATTTGGCTCCTGCTTTGATGTGAGACTCTGCCTCGGCCCGATTTTTAAATTTACCTGTGGCATCCAGCACGAGTTCTGCCCCGAGTTGGCCCCACGGCAAATCCTCACCGTCTACCTCCTGATGAAATGGGATAACTTTGCCGTCTATGATGAGCTTGTCATCTTCTGCTTTTACGTCCTTGTCCCACACGCCATAGGTGGAATCGTACTTGAGAAGGTGCGCATAGGTCTCAATATCTGAACGAGAGTTGGCAGCGATGATATCAAAATGCGGATTGTCCCAAGCAATGCGCAAAAATACCCTGCCGATTCTGCCTAGGCCATTTATGGCTAATTTAATAGGTTTGTGCATTTTTCTTACTACTTAATTCTTACAACTTACTACTTGGTAAGATATTTCATAACCGGAAATTCGCGGCATCCCAAGAATTCGAGCGATGCCCCTCCGCCAGTGGAAACATGGGTAAATTTCCCTTCCCAGCCGTACCTCGCGACAATACTTTCGGTGTCGCCACCGCCGATTACCGAGGTCGCGCCGCTGCGGATAATGCTTTCCGCCACCTCTTTTGTGCCGCCAGCAAACTGCTCCTGTTCAAATAGTCCCATGGGGCCGTTAGCGAAAACCATTTTTGAATCTTTGAGGATTTGATTGTAAAGTGCTATGGTCCGCGGTCCAATATCGAAATATGCCCAGTTTTTTGGGAGTGCCTCGCCCTGATCAACATTTATGACCTTGACCTCACCTTCCGGCGATGGGGCGGAAAGCATATCTATCGGGAGCTTAATTTTCTCGGCTCCTTTTTCCATAAGCTTTCTAGCGATCTCCTGGTAGTCCTGCTTTTCACCTTTGGCTGCGTTCACATAAACATCTTCCACTAACGATTTTTCAACTGCCATTCCTTTGGCAGCAAAAAATGTATTGGCCAAAGCGCCGCCGATCAAAATCTTATCCGCAAGCTCGATGAGATTTTGCATAACATCCACGCGGTCCGAGATTTTGGCTCCACCCATAACCGCAATGAATGGACGATCCGGATTTTCCAGCAAATGTGAAAGCGTGGTGATTTCTTTTTCAAACAGAAGCCCCGCGCACGACGGCAGGTGTTCGAGAATGCCAGTGGTAGATGAATGGATGCGGTGCGCCTGGGCAAATGCGTCATAAACGATTAAATCAAAACCTGCCGTAAGCTCCTTGGCAAAGGTGCCGTCGGCTTTTTCTTCTTCAGGATGAAAGCGTACATTCTCAAGCATCACTATATCTCCAGGCTGCATGTTGGCCACGACATCTTGCACCTCTGGTCCAACACAGTCCAAAACTGTTTTCACAGGTTTACCTAAAAGCTTTGCAAGTCTTTCTGCCACTGGACGCATACGCATGTCTTCTACTACCTGCCCTCCAGGTCGTTTGAGCCAGGACAAAAGACCAAGCGAGCAGCCTTGCCCCAGCAAATATTCTATAGTAGGAATCGTGGCTCTGATACGCGCGTCATCGGGCACGATCATCTGCCCGTCTTTCTTTTGCAGGGTGATGTCATACGCGACCCGCAGCAAAACTTTTTTGCCGCGCACATCTGCTTCTTTGAGAGTCTTGAGATTTTTCATGGATTTATAAATTCGTTTTCATGACCTCACTGTAAATCTCGGGCGTAGATACATCATACCAATCTCCTTCAAATGGATAAGCGTAGAGTTTATTTTCTGCGGCGAGCCTCGGGAACACATCTTTTTCAAGCCTCGTGGCTTTGACATCAATATATTTAAATACCTCGGGACTGAGCACGTATATGCCTGAATTGATCAGATGTGAGCGGGTTTTGCTTTTTGGTTTTTCCACGAAATCGCGAATGCGGTTACCTTCAATCGTGGCCACGCCCCACATGGACGGCTTTTCCACTGAGGTCAAAGCCATGGTCGCGATGCCGCGATGCGAGTTGTGGAAATCCAAGAGATCAAGAAAATTGATCTTGGTCAGCACGTCGCCATAAATAACGATAAACGCTTCGGAAAAATTGTCCTTGGCTTGAAGCACTGGCTGGGCCGTACCGGATCTAACTATTTTTTGTTCCAAATATTTGATGCGCATTCCCCATTGCGCGCCGTCGCCAAAATAGTCTTTGATCTTATTACCAAGGTGAGCCGTGGAAATATAAACGTCACTTAACCCCTGCTGCTTAAGCTGGGCAAGTGTGTGCTCCAAAAGCGGCTTGCCGTTGATCGGCAGCAGCGATTTTGGGAGTTCATTGGTGAGCGACCGAAATTTCACCCCTTCACCGCCGGCCAGAATCAAAACCTTGGTGGACCGCGGCAGCAGGCAGGAGGTCAACAAATATTCAATCGCGTGGCTGCGGTTGCGGATTTTGGTCCCGTCAATCGCAGCGTCAACGCGCTTCAGGATATCGCCGTCTAGCGTAATAGTTAGTCTCGTTTTCGCCATATATGTATTCATACGTTATCATACTTTAGTCATATAAGGAAAGGCCACCAAAAGAAGGATGGTGGCCAAGACAAGGAGTGAAGAAGATTTAATCGCGATCCGCCAAAATTTTGGTCAGATCAAGGTCGACGATTTCGTCAGCGGCAATCCATTTCGGAATCGAGTGGCGCCTGGAGCCGATCTCGCTCAAATCATTCTATTTAATTGCTGTTCATACAGTATCATACAACAGCAATAGTGATATACGCACAACAAAAATCCGCTCTATGAGCGGATTTTGTATTTTCTGTCCTCTTTTAAGGGGGCAACGACCTACTTTCCCAACCGCATGCGCGGTAGTATCATCGGCGCTGGCGTCTTTCACTTCCGGGTTCGGGATGGAGCCGGGTGGTTCAACGTCGCAAGTGTCACCCTAAAACAGGACAGAAATTCTTTGATCAGAAAAATTGGAATGAACGAGCATCTAATTAGCAATCATGAACTGCTAGTCAAAAAGCTAAAACACTTTTGGTTGATTAGTAGCACTCGGCTGAAGCCATTGCTGGCCTTACACCTGTACCCTATATGCGGGGTAGTCTCCCCCGAACCTCTCGCAGCTTGCGCTGCAACGATACCTAATCTTGAGGACGGCTTCGCGCTTATATGCCTTCAGCGCTTATCCAAACTAGGGTTTAGCTACCCGGCAATGCAGTTGACACCACAACCGGTACACCAGAGCCCTATTCTCCGAGGTCCTCTCGTACTATCGGAGAACCCTCTCAAGTATCGAACGCCCACAGCAGATAAGGACCAAACTGTCTCACGACGTTTTGAACCCAGCTCGCGTACCACTTTAATAGGCGAACAGCCTAACCCTTGGGAGCTTCTTCACCCCCAGGATGTGATGAGCCGACATCGAGGTGCCAAACCCAGTCGTCGATGTGGACTCTTGGACTGGATCAGCCTGTTATCCCTAGAGTAGCTTTTATCCGTTGAGCTTCCACCATACCACTATGGATGGTCGGATCACTAAGTTCTGCTTTCGCACCTGCGCGGCGTGCTTGCCTTGCAGTTAAGCCAGCTTATGCCTTTGCACGACCAGCGTGATTTCCATCCACGCTTAGCTGACCTTTAAACGCCTCCGTTACCATTTAGGAGGCAACCGCCCCAGTTAAACTACCCACGAGCCACTGTCTTTCAACTGGTTACATTGAAATTAGAATCAAAATTCATTCAGGGTGGTATTTCACATTGCGACTCCGCTATCGCTAGCGCGACAGCCTCATAGTCTCCCACCTATGCTAAACAGAATAAATCTTGACCCAATGACACGCTATAGTAAAGCTTCATAGGGTCTTTCCGTCTTGCTGCGGGTAAACGGCATCTTTACCGATAATGCAAATTCATCGAGCTATTTGTTAAGACAGTCCCCCACTCGTTATGCCATTCGTGCAGGTCGTAACTTACACGACAAGGAATTTCGCTTTTCGCTTGTTACTCTCAATTAATTAATTGAGGGGTTAATCATTTCTGTTAACCTCTATATGTCGCCATATAGAACGGACTCTATTTTCTCTGACCGAAATCAAAGTGCAGCGTATAGTCTCTACGGGTTCAAATTACGTAATTAATTACGTAACAAGTCTTCCCTCGGAATTGTCTCGTACCAATAGAGAGTTTTTCCGATATAGCTACATTTTACTATGGCAGCAAAACCTTCATTGCTGAAGTAAATTCCTCTACCATAGGACGGTTCATTTATGTTAGCTCATGGTCTCCCATGAGATCGGACTATATCATCTCCAGCATCTAGCTGGAGTTTGGCGTTTAGTCTCTGAGGATTCTCGCTTAAAAATCCTTGATAATCATTAATGCTGTACTTTCATTTTCTGCCTTTTCCAAGATTTAATTGCTCTCGGATCTGGATTATTTCCAGCAAGCCGTTAGAATTTAGATGGCCTTTACCATTCATCAACTCTACGATTTGCTGAAACAGCATGAAGTTTCTTTTCATTTTCGAGGATAGAAACTTAAACCTCTGGAAGAAAGGAATAACCCTTTCTTGTATAGCAGTTGGATTTTGCACTACATAATAGTGCACTCCATCCCTGCGAGTCACAAATCGGCCGCAACCCAAATGCTTTTTGAACAAAGCCAGGATTGTCGGGTCTCTTTGTGAGACATTGAAGCAGGGAACTACTTGCCAGCCCATTTTATGGTCTGGTCTTTTGCGAAGAGAAACGTTGAAGCTTCCTTCACCATCCGCGAAACCGGCCAGATAATGACCAATTTCCGGAGATATGGCTTTTAGCCATGAATCGCTCATAGAATTTTACTCCTTTGAGGATTTTTTGCGAGTCTTTCCTGCGGATTGTCTGTATCTCAAAGATTTTTACTGCTCTTTCGAACTAGTACTTTGAGCTTAACCAGATGTTCCCGCAAATAGCCAAATTTTATAACTACGACGTCTTCTTCATAGTTACCGCCGGCGTTCATCAGGGCTTGGCTTACCTGCTTGCGCAAGCAAGTTTAACCTTCTGACACTGGCCAGGCATCAGCCCGTATACATCAGCTTTTAGCTTTGGCACGGACCTGTGTTTTTGTTAAACAGTCGGGAGGGGATCAGTCGCTGCGACCCCGATTACTCGGGGCAGGACATATACCGAAGGTACGTCCGCTTTTTTGCCGAGTTCCTGAACAAATATTGTCTCGTTCGCCTGAGGATACTCTCCTCATCCACCGGTGTCGGTTTGCGGTACGGATACTATCATGCTTGATCACGAAGTTTTTCTTGGCACCCTGGGTCACACAAATTTCCCTTGCGGAATTTCTCCAAGTTTTCAGAGCGTCCCGATAAATCGGGACTGCCTTCCGGATTTGCCTGGAAAGCAAGACTCCTACGAACTCAGAAACTGGTATAGTCAAAACCAGCTTGTACTACCATGATGCGTCGCTCCTTGAATAACATAACAGTAGCGACGGAATATCAACCGTCTTGTCCATCGCGTAGCACCATTTGGCACCACACTAAGGCCCGGCTAACCCTGGGCTGATAATCATTGCCCAGGAAACCTTGGATATTCGGCGTGCAGGATTCTCACCTGCATAATTATTACTTATCCCAACATTCTCTCTTGTCAGCACTCCACCGGCCCTCGCGGGTCCAGCTTCGATGCAGCTGACAATGCTCCTCTACCGCTCGTATCCGCCGCGAGGCGGATAGAGCTCGTGTTTTCGGTACAAAGCTTAGTCCCAATACATTGTCGGCGCCCCTGTCCCATTCCTATAAATAGGAAACTCGAGTAGTGAGTTGTTACACACTCTTTAAAGGGTGGCTACCTCTAAGCCAACCTCCTACCTGTCTGAGGACAGAAACATCCTTTACACTATAGCTTTGATTTAGGGACCTTAAACGACGATCTGGGCTCTTTCCCTTTAGACTAGTGAAGCTTAGACCTCACAGTCTGACTCCTGTGGAACCACCACGAGAATTCGGAGGTTGGTTCAGCGCGAGGGATTGCTCCCCCACAACTCATCCAGTGCTCTACCTCTCGTGGTTTATTCACAAGGCTAGCCCTAAAGCTATTTCGAGGAGAACCAGCTATCACCCAGTTCGATTGGAATTTCTCCCCTACTCACAGTTCATCCCCTATTTTTGCAACAATAGTGGGTTCGGACCTCCCCCAAGTTTTACCTTGAGTTCATCCTGACCATGAGTAGCTCACCGGGTTTCGGGTCTAACGCATGCCACCTTTAATCAAAAAATTGATTTTTTGATTAATACGGGCTATTAACCCTCGCTTTCACTATGTCTTCGTCTCAAAAGAGACTTAAACAAGCAGCATACGTTAACTCGTCGGGTCATTCTTCAATAGGCACGCGGTTCACCTTGCGGTGTTCCGCTCCTTGTAGATATACGGTTTCAGATACTATTTCATCGCCCTCACCGGGCTGCTTTTCACCTTTCCCTCACGGTACTTGTTCACTATCGGTCACAAAAAGTATTTAGTCTTAGATCGTAGTCGACCCAGTTTCCGACCGGCTTTCACGTGTCCGGCCGTACTTAAGAACCAATCAGGAAATAATTGTGGTCTTTC
>Ga0209542_10003384_pt1 | contig 34150 bp, 47 predicted proteins | sample RifCSPhighO2_01_FD_184028 | JGI IMG/M metagenome (GOLD analysis project Ga0209542, IMG submission 184028) | Soil microbial communities from Rifle, Colorado - Rifle CSP2_plank highO2_0.1 (SPAdes) (version 2) | ecosystem: Environmental > Terrestrial > Deep subsurface > Rock core/Sediment ...
ATGGGCTTCTGAATGGGTTGTATGGAAAGTTGTATTTGAAGGTGCTGGTAAAGAACATTTTATGCCTACCAGTTCTTTTTGGAGAGCAGGAGAGATATCTGAAAAAATTTTAGATTGGCCAGAACCATACATAGGGGATAATCAAATACAACCTTATGAATATATTACAGTAAATCACGAAAAAATGTCGGCTTCAAAAGGAAATGTGGTTGCAACATGGGAATGGCCAAAATTTGCACCCCCAGAAACACTAAGATTATTATTTCTGAAAAAACCAAGAACCCCAAGAGATTTTAGATATGAAGAAATATTCAAATTAGTAGATGAATTTGATTATTTGGAGAAGGTATATTTTGATATTGAACAAATAGAAAATAAAAAAGAAAAAATAGATGCTAAAAGATTATTTGAAATGTCTTCTGTAACTAAACCAAAAAAATATTCTTATCCCATTTCATTCACATTGTTAGCAGACCTCTCTCAAATTTATAAAGATTTTAATAAAGTTGTTGAAGTTTTAGAAGATTTAAATCATGAAATAAAAAACAAAGAATTTAACAAAAAAAGATTTGAGATAGCTAAATTTTGGGTTGATAAGTATGGTCCTGATTTTATGAAATTTACAATAAATGAAAAACCAGATGAAAAATTATTGAATAAAAAACAAATTGAAGCTCTAAGATTATTAAAAGAAAGATTAAAATTCAAGGATTATAATTATAATCAACTATTTGAAGAATTTTATCACATTTGTAAAGAAGTTGATATAGATAATAAAGAATTCTTCAAGGGGGCTTATTTAGCTTTAATAAGTAAAGAAAGAGGACCAAAATTAGGCAATTTAATATTATCATTAGGTAAAAAAAGGATAATATCCATATTAGAAAAGCTTTAAATAAGCATAATTTTCTTTTATTTTATACAAATTACAAGGAGGTTTGCTAATATGGGAGAAAGTTTGGTTGTAAGGTCTAAAATAAAAGATTATATTAAAGATATGAATGTTTCTGGAGATTTTTCTGAAGCATTGTCAAAAAAGTGTGAAGCTCTGATAAAGGAAGCTATTGAAAGGGCTAAGGCAAATGGCAGGAGAACAGTTCAGTCTCGTGACCTTTAAGATAACTCTTATTTCTTATTTTTCTTATATTTTACAAAATATATTTTATAGTATGCGTCCTGCGGACAACCACGCGCGACGAATTTATAAATAAAATTAATTTTTTATTAGTGTGAAAGAAAAGATCAGTTCTAATAAAGTAAATTGTTTAATTTGTAATAGAAGCATGTTTAAAATAACGAATAGTCATTTAAGGAAACATAGTTTAACTCCCCAAGAATATAAAAAGAAGTTTCCAAATTCTAATTTAATAAGTTTAATGACCTTGAATAAACATAAATCATCTATGTTGGGAAAAAAACATTCTAAAAAAACAAAAAGAAAGCTTTCTTTAGCTCACAAAGGAAAGGTTCTTAGTGAAGAAACAAGAATAAAAATAGGAAAATCCTTAAAAGGAATAAAGAGAAGCGAAGAATACAAACAGAAACTTAGAAATTACTATAAGAAAAATCAACATCCCTTCAAAGGAAAAAAACATTCTCAAGAAGCACTAAGAAAAATAAGTGAAACAGGAAAGGGAAGAATTCCTTGGAATAAAGGAAGAAGATGCTCTGAAGAAATAAGAAATAAAATAAGTAAAAAATTAAAAGGAAGACATTTAAGTAGAAAAACAAGAATAAAAATGAGTATTTCTCATAAAGGTAAAAAAATATCTGAAAGTGCTAAAAAGAAAATAAGTATTGCTCACAAAGGAAAAATTCATTCAAAAAAACACATTATAAATTTCCTTAAATCTATAAAAAAATCTCCAAACAAATTTGAAAAAGAATGCATGGCTTTATTTAAGAATCACAACCTTCCTTTAAAATATGTTGGAGATTTTAATAATCTAAATTTTTTCATAGCAGGAAGGGTTCCAGATTTCGTATCTACTAATGATAAAAAGATTATTGTAGAAGTATTCCACAGATACTTTAAAGAGAAACAATATGGGTCTGTTAGAAAATACAAGAGAGAAAGAACAAATATTTTCTCTAAATATGGATGGAAAACTTTATTTTTTACATGTGAAGACATAAGATTAAATTTTAACAAATGTTTAAATATATTAAAAAAAGAGTTATATTAAAATGAGCTCAAAAAGGAAAGGCACTCGTTATGAAAGGGAATTGTTTCATATGTTTTGGGATAATAATTGGGTGAGTTTGAGGACAGCAGGTTCTGGTTCAACACCAATGCCAGCTCCGGATTTGATAGCTTCAAATTCTAAAAAAATATTGGCAATAGAATGCAAGGCAATAAATTCAAGCAGAAAATATTTTCCTCAGAAGGAGATAAATGAACTGAATGAATTTTCAGAGAAATTTGGAGCCCTGCCATATATTGCAATAAGATTTGACAGAAAAGGTTGGTTCTTTGTTCATACAAATGATTTGGGTTTTGGAAAGACAAATTATTATATCTCCTTTGATTTGGCTCAGGAAAAAGGTTTGAAATTTGAGGAAATAATTGGAAAATATAAACAGTTAAAGCTTTAATTCATATCCTTTCTCTTCAAGTAATTTTTTTACCAATCCCTTAAAATCTTTTTCACCCTCAGATTCATCAATATTTATTGAAACACCATCCTCTTCAAAATCATTTCTAAGAAAGGATATTCTGCATTTAGGCAATTTCTTTTCTCCAAGATCCCATGCAAAATTCTTTATTATATCTAAACCCAATAAATTCCAGTTTTCTATGTTTCTTTCTTTATTCTCATTCATAATAAAATATCTTTCATAAAGACTAGCTAAATATTCAAGATTCTCAAAACTAGATTTTTCTAATATATTATTTATATGTCTTATATATATAATAGAATATGTTCCTCCTTCTCCCAAACTTATTGTTTTCACTTTTATTATTGATTATACCTCATTTAAAAAAATATTTATACTACAAAGTATTCAATGTAAACAATGAGATTTAGTATAATATTGCTGTTTTTCTTGATATTATCATCTTTTTCTGTTTATGCAGAAGAATGTGACTTTGGAATTGAAATAATTCCAAACAAATATGTTTTTGAATATAATGAGAATGCAAATTTTACAATAAATGTTTTTAAGAACAATGGACCAACTTCAGATATAATCCTTGAGGGAAAAATAACTGATTTATTTGGAAATGTGATAGAAAATTATAGAATTAGTTTAAATGGCGTTGCTAATGAAAGAAATCCTAAACGTGAACCAAGAGTTCCAGCAGGAAGCCCATATATAATTTATTTTAATTTGTCAGAAATAAATTGTAATGATACTAATTCAATAAATAATTTTAATGAAAAATTAATATTTGTTTTACCAGAACCATTAGGTCAAGATTACACCACATTAGAAATTACAGAATTCTTTCCACATCCAACAAAACACGATGCTCCTATGCCTGAGGGAGAGTGGATCGAACTTTATAATTCTGGAGATGAATATCTAGACATCGAAAAATTGATAATAAATGATGACTATGGGAATGGAATAAATATTTCGGATGTAAACATACTACAAAATACAACCATAATTGAGCCTCATGATTATCTGGTGATTTATAGAAATCAAGATGGGAGATTAGAGTTAAATAATGAGGGATTTGATAAAGTTAGGTTGTTTTATAAAAACATTTTATTAGATGAAATTAGTTATAGTCATACGAAAGAAGGCTTATCATGGTCAAAAGTCAATGATTACTGGATACAGACAATTCCTACGCCAAATGAAGAAAATTATTTTGAAGAGCCGGATTACTCATCGCATCTTGAGATAGACCGCGCTTATCTTGGCTCAAATGACAAGGCGAAATTTGGAGATTCCCTCAGGGTAAAAATAAAAATTTACAAGGGAGATACAGAGAAATATAATCTGGATTTATATTTGGTGGATGAAAGCAACAAGCAGGTTTCAAAAAGGTCAGAGGTAAACATAGAGGATAAATTCATAAATTACACAATGATAGTTCCTCTTCAGATAGAGCCAAACTGCAATAAAAAATATCCTGATGGAACTTATAAAATAATTCTGAAAGGATTGGATGAAATTGATGCAGAAGAGATAGAAATAGAGGGCATAACAGAATCTTTATGCGAGGAAATAAAAATTAAGGAAGAAACTTCATTAAAAACAACACCGATATCCTTTAGCACAAATGCCATGGAATCAGAAAGCGAATCTTTTACAAGCCCGATTACTTCCTCTGTAATTTATCAGTCTTCGGATGTAAAGGCAAGAAATCTCGGAATTTATTTCTTTTGTGCTGTTTTATTGTTGTTGATTATATACTTGATTTTTAAGAAAAGCTTATAAAAATATATTCTAAGGTATAATTATGAGGGCAAATTTGATTATAGAAATTGTAGGTTCTCCAAAGGAGCACGTTGAGAATGTGATAAAGGAGATGGTTCAGAAAATTCAGAATGAAAAGAAAGTTCTGAAATACAATATATTTGAGGCACAGCAAAAGGAAAAATTGTTCTTTTCGTTCACTGAAATGGAGATTGATTTCAATACTTTTCAAGAATTAACTGGTTTCTGTCTTGATTACTTTCCATCATCAATAGAATTGTTGGATGATAAGATTAATGTAAAAAGGGAAGAAATAGAAAACACGCTTAATGATTTGCTTGCAAAATTGCATATGTATGATATGACTGTGAAAAACCTAAAGGCAGAGCTTATTCTCAGGAAGAACACTTAGATTCACACAGGCTGCAATCAAATCTTTTTAGTATGCCGCATGTTTTTAATTCCCCATTTTCATAATACTGGCAGCATTCTTTAAGATCAGATTTGCTTATTTCAAGTTCCTCAAATTCATTACCGACAACAAAATTTTCCCTGTAATTTTTATATAGAATTGCTCCAGCTAGTATCAATATTACAATTATTATCAAAACCCAGTGCCAAATTTTCATTTTTTAGTATATTATTCCGACAGTTATAAATCTAACCTGCCAGAACCTTATTTTTTCATTGTCAGGGCTTGAATTGTTATCACCCTGAGTTATATAAAACATTCCTTCTTCGTCCTCATCAATTTTGACAACCCTGTGAATTATTATATCGCCATTTTTTGAAGTGTAGCTTATTATATCACCCACATATATCTGGTCAGGTGAGTTTGGTACTATCTGAATGGCGTTGCTTTCCTCGTCCAATAAAGGATCCATTGAATTTGTATCTGCAAACCTTGCTATTTTTGCATTTCTTATGGTTATTATCACCTGATCATCTTCAATCCTTATCTGGTCTTCTTTTATATGGTCTGCCGGGCTTAATTTTTCGCCAGTCATTAATTTGTAAATTGCCTTATTTATCGGATTCTGCAAGTCTGGATTGTTGCTTGAATCAATGAATATAACTATTATTAGAAATATCAGGGAAAACATAAGCAAAACCATCATTAATTTTTTTATCATTTTTTTATTTTTTTTGCATAATCATCAAAGCTTTGGGTTACTTCTTTTCTCTTTCTGAAAAATATGAATATTAATACCCCAATGATTAATATAATTATTGTCCATAACCACCAGAGATTTCTTTTCTTTTCAGAGCTTGTTTTTTCACTTGTTGTTGATTGTTCTTCATCGGATGTTACAGTTTCCTCATTATTATCAATGCTTTCTTCCTGCTTATAATCCCCCACTTCGAAATTAACTGAAAATTTTATTGAATCAAAAATATTCTTTGAGGATTTTATGATTACATATCCCTCATATATTGGATAAACTGGTTTTTTATCTTTGTTTAATATGATTGAAGTCCTTAATGTTTCCCCGCTTTCAATTGAATCAAAGTAATCCTGCTCAATTTCAAGAATATCCCTTAAATTCCCTGTGACATTAATGGTTATATCATTTATTTTGAAATCCCACATGTTGATTAATTCCAGTTCATCACTTGGGCTTTCATCAATATTTAGGTATATCTCAACGTCTTCATTGATAAATTGTATTGCATCTTTTGGAGGTGGCAGCAATGGACTTTCGCTTGCTTCTTCATTTTGTGCTATTACAGGTATTGTATATGAGAAATTTCCATAATTGATGAGTATATCAAAACTTTCAATTATATTGACATTGTAATTCGCTTCATTTTGCAGGTATATCTCTGATGGCAGTCTGCTTGAGTTTGGTGCTTCTATAAAAATATTTAATGGTTCTTTGTTGTTTTTTATTTTAAGATTAAATGACCTTAGTTTATTTGAGATTCCGGGGGTTATTGATACTGAAGGAAGATTCATTTCATCATCAAACAGGAGATATAATATCAAACCAGAGTTCAATATGCTTGTCTGTGTTCTGCTTTCAAGGTAATTTTTTGCCTCTTCAAATAAAAATTCATTCCTTAAAGCATATGCTGATAATGCACTGACGAAATAATCAGGTGTTTGGGATAATGAAGCAGAGCTGTAGCTCCAGTAGCCATTGAGATAATTGTTTAACAGCCAGTCTTTATCTTCATTATCATTGTTTAATATATAGCCAATGGAGTGATCTATTGTTCGATTGTCAAGTTTGTTGTTTTCCAGATATTGCTGAGGAAAATCTTCATTTATGCTGTCTAATGCCCAACTTGCATATAAGCTGTTTATGTAATCACAGCTGCTCTTGTATGTTGATCCATAACATCCTGAATCCTCAATTGAATAATAAAAATTATTTCCGCTATATTGGTGTATTGTGTGGGTATTTCCGAGATAATTATGGGTTAGTGTAAAATCAACAGCATTGTTGCAGGTTATATTTGTCTCTTTATCTTCTATGTTTAAATTATATACTCCATTCAGCTGGATATTCCCGCAGACAGCATTGCCTTCTAATTTTAAATTCCACAACCCCAAATCAAAATTATTGCCTGCATCTTTCAGCCAGTTTTTTGTTTTTATGTAATTCTGGTTGAATTTGCTTAAAGCCAGTAATGCAAAGGAAGTATCCCTGACATTGCAGTTATTTTTTGGATAGCATCCGGTTGGATCTTGGTTGTTCAATAAATAATTCACCCCGAGAATTGCTTTTTCATAATCGATGTTTTTTAATGCCAATGAAGACAAAGAGGTTTCCATAACATTGCCAAAACTTCCGTCAATGTTCTGATGATTTAATAAATACTCAAAACCGCTGTTTGCTTCCAGAACATTAACTGTTTTTTCTGCAGAAATTCTCTTCAGGATTCCATTCTCTATGACATTTATATTTTTTACTTTGAATTTGTATTCACCTTTATTGACATCAGGAATGTTAAAATAGACAAAGTAATGCTTGTCGCTTATCTTTTCAAGAAATAACAGAATTCCTATCTGACTGTCTTTTGAAAATTCAAAATTTAGATTAGTTAATTCACTTGCAGGTTCACTGTCTAAAATTACCTCTGCCTGAAATGTTTCCAATGGATTATAATCATCTCTGTAAGTTAAAATATTTATATCAGCAGCATAGACACTGAAACAAACTATTAAAAAAATAAACAAATATGATAACCTCTTCATGAAATCTTAAATTATCAGAAATATAAAAGGGTTTTTATTTCTTCCTTTTCAGCAATTCCCTTGCCTCGCTTATTGACTTGTCAAGTTCACTCTCTACTGTTTGATCCCTTGAAGATTTTATGTCACCAACGGTTGTTTTTCTTGAAGGATATTGAGGAGTAATTTTCTGATTTTGCAGGTAGGAAGGTCTTTCATTCCCCCCTTTTCCTTTTTTCATTTTTGTTAATACAAAGAATGCTGCTCCGCCAATTATTAAAATTATTATAATTAACCATAGCCACAGCAAGCTTGCTTTTTTCTCTGGTTCACAATCAATGGAGCATGTAAACTCATCTTCGCCGTATGTTAATTCGCATACGCCATTCCCGCATCTGTCCTCTTCTTGCTCTCCTGTGCTTGTTGCTGGACAGTCATTTGGGCAGTTAAATTCACTCTCGCTGGTATCACAGAAGCCATCATCATTACATATAATCTCTTCTTCAGCGCAGTCAGAAGGGCAGCTGAATTCATTTTCAAGAGGACTGCAGTATTTGTCGCCGCAGCCATAACAATCAACGCAATTTCCTGTTGAATATTCAGATTCAGTGCATATTCCGTCATTTGTACATTGCTGTGCTATTGCCTGGCATATTCCGTTTATGCATTCTTCATTGTTAGCGCAGTCAAAGTCAGTCACGCATGTTGTTTGCTCTCCTTCATCTTCTCCTCCGGAATAAATAACATCGCTATAAATCAAATATAATGCAGCTGCAGTGTCAATCAGATTATCTCCTATTTTTCCTGTATTTTCATTTTGCTTGCTTTCAATCCATGTTATTGAATTGTCTCTTTCTGTACTGTAAATGCTGTTTTTCAGTGCATTAACTGCAAAGGAAGTTGTGTAAATTTTATTTTCAAAAGAATTATCCTGGCTTTTCATTCCAACCAAGCTTGAGGATTTTGAGTTATCTATGTCTGTTAACATTGCATTGTACAAAATGCTGTTTGCCTCATCTTCAAGATAATTTTGTGTTGTAATGCTTTTTCCTAATTTGTTCAACACCCATGAAATATAGAATGAGGAATCAGCATCGCATGTATTGCTGTCTTTATTTGTAGCATAACATCCATTTTCCATTTCAAATAATGCATTCTTTGAATCACTTTCATCAATTATGTAGAAAGTATTCCCCTGTACTTTTACTATTGAAATTTTCTGAACATAATCAAGATCATTGCAATCCACGTTTATTTCTTCAACAGCCCGATCAAAGTTGAAATTAGGAAAGGTACTAAAGCTTACCCAGGAACTTCCATCAGCCAATTTTCCTTCCTCATCAAAATTCAATGAATATGTCCCACCCTCATAACCAACCGTACATGTTCCTGCAGTATTGGTTACAACCTGAATTCTCCATTCTGATTCATCCAATGGTGCACTTGTTAAACTATCTTCCAGATATGTTAATTGATCAGCAATTGATTCGCTGTTTGAAGAAAGGGCTAATGTTGCCAGTGCAGTATCCTTTGAATTGCAGTTGTTCTTTGGAAAACATCCTGAAGCATCCATTTTATTGACTTTCAACTGGTTTGCACCTTCCTGAGAATCCAAAGCCATTGCAGAGAACGCAATTTCTTCAATTGTAGCCCTGCTCCACTGAATGTTTGAATTCAGCCAGTTAACTGCATTTTGCTGATTGAATTCAGCACTAACACTTCCTATCATTAATAAAAATACAATCAAAAAGACAAGCCTCTTCATGTATATACAATAGGTAAATTATTTAAAAACCTTTTCTTTATTTGCAGTATGTTTAGATATTTAACAAAAGGCAAAAGAGGAAAAATATACGTCGAAGGAAATACAGCAATAAAAAAGTCACTTCCTAAAAGGGTGAAGAATGAGTCTTCATGGCTGAAAATACTTAATAAATATGGCATTGGTCCGAAACTGATTGAAGTAAAAAAAAATTATTTCAAATATAAATTTATAAAAGGGGATTTTATTCTTGATTATTTTAAATCAAATAATTCTAAGCCAATTATAATTGATGTTCTGAAGCAGTGCAGGATGATGGATAAGCTGAAAGTGAATAAATTAGAAATGCATAACCCCTACAAGCACATAATAATTAATAATAGAAAACCTGTTATGATTGACTTTGAGAGGGTTTACAAAACACAAAAACCAAAGAATGTAACGCAATTCTGCCAGTTTTTGATGTCAAAGAAAGTTTTGGACATTGCAAAATACAGGATTAATAAAAAAGAGCTGATAAAATTGCTAAAGCAATACAAGAAAAATCAGACAGAGGCTAATTTTAAGAAGATTATTTCTTATTTTAAATTTCTCTAAAATCCTATTTTATGGACTTTGTCGCTCCACACGAAATTAAGGTTTCCTTTATAAATTTTAAGAAAATCTGCACAATAACCAAAAGGTTTATATATGCAAACCAATAAACTTATTTAAATATTATCAGAGTCTCTGACTCTATCATGGGGGGGTAAAATTGTCAAAATATATAAAAAAGTGCCCTGAGTGTGGTTCTATCAACCTGATAGTCAATAAAGACAAAGGAGAGGTTATTTGTAAAGATTGTGGATTTGTTATTGAAGAAAGAATGATTGATTTCTCACAAGAGTGGAGAGAGTTCGATAATCAGCAAGGTGAAAAGAGAAGAAGAACTGGTGCTCCTATGACTTACACAAAATTTGATAGAGGTTTAGGTACTGATATTGGTGCTGGCGGGGATATTTACCAGTTACAATCAAAGGAAAGGAACAAATATTTCAGATTAAGAAAATGGCAGCACAGGGTTTCAACAGCCATTGAAAGAAATCTGAAGTTGGCTTTGGCTGAATTAAAAAGAGTTTCTAATTTTTTAAAATTGCCTCCTGCAGTTGAAGAGGAAGCAGCTAGAATTTATACCATGGCAGTTCAGAGAGGCCTTGTAAGGGGGAGATCAATGGAGTCTGTTGTTGCTGGGGCATTGTATGCATCATGCAGAAGACATGAAGTTCCAAGAACTCTTGATGAGATATCTGAAGCTTCTGGTATTGACAAAAAGGAAATAGGAAGAACTTATAGGTTCATTACAAGGGAGTTGGGAATTAGAATATTGCCAAGCAATCCCGTTGATTATATACCAAGATTTGCTACATCTTTGAAATTAAGTCCTGAGACACAGACCAGAGCAGTTGAAATTCTGGAAAAGGCGCAGAAAGCTGAATTGACATCCGGAAGAGGACCTACAGGAATAGCAGCAGCTTCTTTGTATGTTGCAACATTGATTAACAATGAAAAAAGGACACAGAGAGAGGTTGCAGATGTTGCAGGCGTTACAGAAGTTACAATAAGAAATAGATACAAGGAATTGCTCAAAAAATTAAAATTGGACAAGGAACTAAAAAGAAAGATAGAGGAAGCTGAAGGAAAATAATTTTAAATTTTTATTTTCATGAAATCTTTTGCAACATAAGTATTCTTGAAAACTTTATTTGCTTCTTTTAACAAAATACTAAGGTCGTTGTATCTTTGTGAGAAATGAGTTATTATTAGTTTCTTTACTTTTGCTTTTTTTGCAATTGTAGCAGCATCGACAGCAGTCAAGTGTTTTCTTTCTTTTGCCAAATCTTTCAGTTTATCGCTGTAGGTGCACTCGCTAACCAATAAATCAGCATCCTTGCTTAATTTAACGCAATTGTCACAATAAACAGTGTCTGTAATTAATGTTAATTTCTTGCCTTTAACCAGAATTGTTGCATCCTTTGCCTTTATTTTTTTACCTTCGTAAACAATGTCTTTTCCTTTTTGCAGGTCACCAAGCAAAATATGTTTCTTTAAATTGAATTTTTTAAGATAATCCAGATTGATTCTTCTTTTATCATTTTCAATTATGCTATAGCCGTAAACTTTAATTGAATGTTTTAATTCAATTGCCTCAACATGAAAATCTTCATCTTTGTAAACAACGCCCGATACTATCTCATGAACATTTATTTTTATCCGAAATCTTGTAATCTCTAAAATGTGCTTCATCAATTCCCTTGTTCCTGTGGGACCATAAATGTCAAGTCCTTTTGAATATTGATTGGCCTGTAAATTCTGTATTAATCCCGGCAATCCGTTAATATGATCTCCATGCAAATGCGTTAGAAATATTCTGCTTATTTTTGGAGTCTTGAGTCCGATAATTCTCATTTGCCTTTGTGTTCCTTCACCGCAATCTATCAGAATATTCTCAGATTTATATCTGACTAAAACACTGAATAAATTTCTCTCCTTTGTGGGGTGCATTCCGGATGTCCCCAAAAATATAATTTCCATTATTTTAATAATGAAAAGTATTTTAAGAAACTTTCGTTAATTATCCATACATCAAAATTCCTAGAACGACTGTTAATCCAGTCAAAATCCAAAAGGCATATGCAATGGTTATCGGTTTTTCTTTATGGACAATCCCGTAGATTATCCATGGTATGTCAAATAAGACATAAAGAGACCAGGTTGTGATTGAAACCCCTTCTGCATTCTGATAATAGAATATCTTGAATATTTGCGGTATTGTTAATGCAGGACCTATAACTGCAACTGCGAGAATAATTTTATCAAGAAACCTTATGTATTTATTTTTATTGGGGTATTTTTTTAATACTTTGCTTGAAATTTTTCTATTATGAATATGGTGTAGATTTGGTTTCATAATATTCTGAACCAAAACTATTTTAAATAACTTTTCTTTATTTAGAGCATGGTTTCAGAAAAGAAAATTAGTGCTTCATTTTTGGGTAAGATAGTAATTGCAGAAAATAAAGGGCAGGCTAAAGAGCTTTATTCTAAATCAAGATTTGGTGAAATAATCGATAATAAAATACAATATATGCTGGTTGAGGCCCTTTACTTGATTGAAAAAAATAAATTAGCAGTTAAAGAGGAAAAAAAATCAATCAAAAAAGATGAATTTATGAGGGAAGCTTCAAAAAAGGAAAAGAATTTTTTGGAAAGATATATTGTTTTCAGGGATATGAGAAACAGGGGGTATATTGTAAAAACAGCATTGAAATTTGGGGCTGATTTCAGGGTTTATGACAGGGGGGTCAAGCCTGGAGAAGATCATGCAAAATGGATTTTATTTCCAGTTTCAGAATCAAAAGGATTAACATGGCATTCTTTCAGTGCAATGAACAGGGTAGCTCATTCAACAAGAAAAAGTTTGCTTATTGGAATTGTAGATTCAGAATCAGATGTAACCTATTATAATGTGGCTTGGACCAAACCTTGACTTAATTACAATAATCCTTTTATATTAAACAAATTCTAAGAGATTATGCCAAATGTTCCGGAAATAAAATCTAAAATATTGTCTTTTATTCAAAGAAACGGCCCTTCATTGCCCGTGCAGATTTCAAAGCAAATAAATGAAAATATGATTTTTTCTGGTGCGGTTCTCTCTGAACTTATTGCAAATAAAAAAATTTTTATAAGTACTGCAAAAATTGGTGGATCTCCTGTATATTATATTCAAGGGCAGGAATATAAACTGTCGCAGGTTTTATACCCTCACCTAAAGGAAATTTACAAAAGAGCTTACGATCTTTTAAAAAAGAATGTTATTTTGAAGGATAATGAACTGGAGCCTTGGCAGAGAGTTGCTCTGAGAGAATTAAAGGATTTTGCAGTTATGCTTAATTTAACAAGTGGAGAGATATTCTGGAAATGGTATTTGACTTCAGACAGCGAAGCTGAATCCATTATAAAAAAGATTCTTGGAATAGTGGAAGAAAAGAAAATAGAGCCGGAAAAAGCAGAACCAGAAATAAAAGAACCAGAAATAAAGGAACATGAAGATAAGATAGAGCCTCAGAAATTAAAGAAAGTTGAAAAACCAAAAAAAGAGAAGCAGGAGGTCCTAAAAAAAGAGATTGATTTGGGAGAACTTGAAAACTTCTTCAATGAGAAGAAAATTAATATTACAGACAAATTTCAGGTAAACAAGAAAGAGATAAATTTTAAGGGAGAAATGAATTCCGACTTGGGATTAGTCAAAATTTTCATAAAATTCAAGGATAAGAAAAAAATATCAGATTCTGATTTAATAACAGCGCATAATGAGTCAAAGAAATTGCCATTGTACTTTGTATCTTCAGGAGATTTGACAAAAAAGGCACAAAATTATGTTGAAGAGAATTTTTTAATCTTCGAAAAGCTTAAATAGCTTTATTCTAAGCTTAAATCATCATGGGTAGAATACGTACAACATTTGTAAAAACCACTGGCGTTAAGATTTATGAGAAGAATAAAGGCAAATTTAGCAGGGATTTTAGTAAAAACAAGAAAGCAGTTGATGAAATTGCACAGATAAATTCTAAGAAATTAAGGAATGTTATAAGTGGTTATATTATCAATTTAGTAAAAAAACAACAAAAATAACTAGGGGGAAACAAAAATGAAAGACGAAAACTACAAAGACAAAAATGCTCCAAGGAATGCAAAAGACAACATTGTGTTCATAGGCAATAAGCCGTTTATGAATTTGGCGTAAGTTAATTCTTTGCCAACATCAGTTATGTAACAGGTGTTGTTATGCAGGTAACCACGCAAGGAGCACCCGAAGTGATTATAAAAGCAAGAGGAAAATTCATTGCAAGAGCAGTTGATGTTGCAGAAGTTGCAGCAAAGAGATTCTTGGAAGGGACAATAAACATAAAAGACATAAGGATAGATTCAGAAGAGTTTGAAAACAAGGAAGGGAAGCAGGTAAGAGTTTCCACAATTGAAATTACTCTTGGAAAGAAATAATTATTTTCTTTTTCTTTTTACAATCTCCAAAACAAATTTAAAGGATGATTTATTTTAAATATTAATGGTTCAGGAGTTATTCATTGAATTAACTTTTATAATTCTTCTAGCGCTAGTTACAAGCATTATTGCGAATACCCTTAAACAACCATTGATAATTGCTTATATCTTAACTGGGGTTTTAGTGACTTCATTCTTTGTAGATTTTGTTACATTCAATGAGATTACTCAAATTTTTTCAAAAATTGGAATTGCATTTCTTCTGTTTCTTGTTGGTTTAAATCTGAATCCTAAGGTAATAAAAGAAATAGGTATTGTGGCGACGGTAACTGGGATTGGGCAGATAATATTCACCTCGGTTATCGGATTTTTTATATCCTTATATCTTGGTTTTTCAACGACAGAGGCATTGTATATTTCAGTTGCGCTTACATTTTCAAGCACAATTATTATTATGAAACTTCTTTCTGATAAGGATGACTTAGATTCCCTGTATGGGAAGATATCAATAGGGTTCCTTATTGTTCAGGATTTGGTTGCAATACTCATACTGATGTTTATACCATTGCTTTCAGAGGATTTGGGTGTTGGTATTCTGGCATTCAATGTGCTAAAAGGAATTTTTCTTATAATTTTAATATGGGTTTTAAGTCTTTATATTCTGCCTAAGATAACAAAACAAATTGCAAAAAATCAGGAGCTTTTATTTTTGTTTTCAATAGGATGGTGTTTCTTTATTGCTTCCTTGTTTTTTTATTTTGGTTTCTCAATAGAAATAGGGGCATTACTGGCAGGTATAGGATTGTCCATGTCCTCATATAAGATGGAAATTGCTTACAAAGTAAAGCCATTAAGAGATTTTTTCATAATAATATTCTTCATAATTTTAGGCAGTCAAATGCATCTTTCAAATATTCCCAGCATATTGCTTCCGGCAATAATCTTCTCTTTGTTTATTCTAATTGGAAATCCGTTGATTGTGATGGTGCTGATGGGTCTGTTGGGATTTACAAAAAGAAATGGTTTCCTTGCTGGTTTGACTGTGGCTCAGATATCAGAATTCTCTTTGATTTTGATTTCTCTAGGAGTCAGCATTGGCCATTTATCTCAGGAAATTCTTTCCTTGGTAACATTGGTTGGTCTTATAACAATTACCGGATCAACTTACATGATAATCTATGCTGATAAGATATATCCTTTAATTTCAAAACACCTAAACATTTTTGAAAAAAAAGGAAGGTTAAAGGATAATACTAAAATTAAAAAAAGTTATGAATCTGTTTTGTTTGGTTATAACAGAATAGGATTTAACATTTTGAAGACTTTTGATAAGTTAAAAATTAAATATGTTGTAATAGATTTTGACCCTGAAGTTATTATTGATTTGACAAAGAAAGGCAAAAACTGCATATATGGAGATGCAGATGACATAGAATTATTCAATGATTTAAACCTGAGCAAACTAAAAATTGTTATATCCACAATCCCTAAAATAGAAACTAATTCCTTAATAATAAAAGAGATAAAAAGGAAAAATCCAGATGTTGTTATAATGGTTACTTCCCATTCAATAGATGATTCACTAACTTTGTACAAGGCTGACGCAGACTATGTGATTATGCCTCATTTCCTTGGTGGAGAATATGTCTCTAAGATGATAGAAAGGAATGGTGTTAATAAGAAGAATTATCTGAAAGAATCAAGATACCAGATAGATCATCTTAAGGAAAGAATCAGAGAAGGGCATAAGCATCCAAGAATTGAAAAATAATTAATGCCTCCGAAGGGATTCGAACCCTCGACCCTCGCCGCATGAAAGCGATGCTCTACCAACTGAGCTACAGAGGCATATAGAAATAGTAAAATGGAATTATTTTAAAAGTTTTGTTATTTTTTCCTGAATTTCTTTTCTTTCTTTTTCAGACCTATATTCTCTTGAAGGCCATAACTTGAAATTATCATCCTTGTACCTTGGTGTTATATGAATATGCAGGTGAGGCACTATCTGGTTGCCTGCCTCAAATTGGTTTATTCCAATATTGAACCCGTCTAACTTTAAAGATTCATACATTGCCTTGGATATTTTTTTTGTAACCACTATCAGCTTTTTCAGAATTTTTTCTTCAGTATCCAGAATAGTTTCAGAATGTTTCTTTGGAATTATTAAAGTATGCCCAAGATGAACCGGTTTTATATCGAGAAAAGCCAGGACATCTTTATCCTCATAAATTTTATAGCTCGGCAATTTTCCTTCAACAATCTTACAAAAAACGCAGTCATTCATCTTTTTTTGAACTTTTGAAAATTTCCTTTCTTCCTTTTCTCACATTCTCAAGTATCTGGTCTTTTGCAGTTTCAAGCAAGCCAATGGCTTCCTGAGGGCTTATATTCTTTGTATGTATCTGTGTCTTTATATTTCCCTTGTCCAGCAGAAATTTTATGATAAAAATCCTTTCTTTGTCCATATTTAACTCTCCAATGAATTAATTTTTAAATATTTTGATATTTCTTTAACTATTTTAATTTATAGATTTATTTATTAAATTGCATTACTATAAAAAACATTATGAAAATAGGTGTTAGTGTTATGGATGCTATGACAAAAAAGCCGGTATCTGTTTCTCCAGATGAAAATATAACAAACTGTACAAAAATTATGCTTGACAAGCATGTAGGAAGCCTATTGGTAAAGGAGAATGAAAAACTTCTTGGTTTTCTGACTGAAAGGGACTTGGTAAGGATGATATCAATGGGGATTGATCCAAAAACAACAAAAGTAAAACAGATTATGACAACAAGGATAATAACAATAACCCCTGAAAAGGATATTTATGATGCTATCACCTTAATGAACAGGGAAAATATCAGAAGGCTGCCGGTAATGGTGAATGAAAGAGTTATAGGCTTAATAACCTTAAAGGATATTCTGGCAATACAGCCGACACTTTTTGAATTAACTATGGATATGATAGATATAAAAAATTCACCTCAAAAAATGTAACATTTTTATACTAATATTAACTTATTTCTATAATGGTTATAAAAAAGAAAGAGAGTATACATCCATCAAACGGAATAATTATAAGGTATGATGGAATAATTGATATAGATGCTTTGTACAAAGGTGTAAAATCCTGGTTTGTTAGCCATAAGTATGATTATTATGAAAGTGAAAATACAGAGAAAAACAAGCCACAGGGAAACACTTTGATTATAAAGATGCTCGCACAAAGGGAAATTGATGATTACGTAAGGTTTGATTTTGAAGTTGATTTTGATGAAATAAAAAAAGTGAAAAAATTAAGCAAAGGATATTCTGGAGAGGCAAGGATAACTATAAGGTGCTTTATGACTTTTGATTATAAGGGTAATTGGACTCTTCTTCCCTTCCTGTTTTACATTTATAATAATGTTATATTAAAGAAAAAAATACTGACTTATTATTGGGTAAAGGCATATGATGAAATGATGGAATTAAATTCATATATAAAATCCACGCTTGGACTTATAGAATGATAAGAATAGATCTTTTACATAAACAGAAGATAAAATGGGAAGGAATCACTGATTTCCCGGAATTTTACAAATATCTTAAATTGTGGCTGCAGGACAACGGTTATGCAAAGGAAAGAAGTCTTGAAAAAAAATATATTGAGAGAGCAAAGCCAGAAGGAAAAAAACAGGTTGAAATAGCATGGGAATCAAAAAAATCAAAATCGGAATTCTTTGATTATCATATAGATATGACCATTCTGATTTTAAATATGAGTGACATTGAAGTTCAGCAGGAGGATGGCTCCAAGAGAAAAATGCAGAAAGGAACTTTTGAAGTCAGGGTTAGTTCATATATTACAAGTACAGAAAAATGGAACCAGCTTAAGGGATTGCAGAAATTATACTTGGATTTTTTCATAAGAAAGAGAATTGATTTGTATTTAGAAGAGCTTTATAAAAAATCAACATCTTTTCACTCTTATGTCAAAAGTCTTTTGGGATTGAGGGATTAATCAAAACATTTATTAAAATACGGATTAATGAATAAACATGACAGAAGTTGACAGGGTGCTTTCCCCAATATTCATAAAATATGAGGGAAATTTGGATGTTAAGGAAATTTATAAGTTAATCAAGGATTTCTTAACTGATAAAAGATACGATATTGATGAAAAAGAGCACAATTATTCTGAAAAAGGCTCCCTGAAAATGAAATGGGAGGCAACACAGAATATAAACGACTATGTTCAGTTTCAGATTGAAGTGACTGTCAAGGGTTCAGGGCTGAAAAAAATAAAATTAAACAAAAGAGATGCTTTTTCAGGAAAGTTTGAGGTTGAGATAGAGGCAAAAATCAATAAAGACTTTAGGGATTATTATGAAGGAAAGCCAATTATAAAATTCTTCAGGGAATTATTTGATTATACAACCAAGAAATATGAATTTAATAGATTTGGAGATCAGGTAAAAAAAGAGGCTTATTCCTTATTTGATGAGATAAAAGCGTATCTCAATGTCATGAAATTGTAAACAGTTAAGTTTAAATACCATTATTCTATATATAATTAAGCCCGCCATGAGAATACTCAATGGAGTAAGCCAATGGCGATGACAATGAATTTGGGAGTTAGTGTTGCGGGCTACAAATATTAATAATTAACTTAAAAACAAAGAACAAAGCCGATCATTATTATTTTCACAAAAATCAAAGATTTTGACTCAAAAAATGAAAAAACACCAAAAAATGAAAAAATAAGGTTACTGGTGTAATAAATATTGGCTTGTTCTTATAGGAGGATAAAATGGGAAAAATTAGCCCAGTAGTAGCTAAGTATATTATACATACTGATATTTTTATAGAAGGGGTGGTTGACAAGCCCGATGTAATTGGAGCTGTTTTTGGACAGACTGAAGGTTTATTGGGCAGTGAATTGGAATTAAGGGAATTACAAAGGTCTGGAAGAATAGGCAGAATTGAAGTAAAAATTGAGACTAGATCTGGAAAAACCCGTGGTGAAATTATAATTCCAAGTTCTTTGGATAAGGCTGAAACAGCCATAATTGGAGCTTCTCTTGAAACTATTCAGAGAATAGGTCCATGCGATTCTAAGGTAAATGTTAAATTAATAGAAGATGTCAGGGTTTCAAAGAGAAATCAGGTTATAGAAAGGGCAAAGGAATTGCTTAGAGATTTGACATCAAAAGTATTGCCTGATTCACAGGATATTACGGATCAGGTGGCGCAATCTGTAAGGATGATGGAAATCACAGAATATGGCAGGGAAAGGCTTGCTTCTGGTCCTGCAATTGACGAATCTGAGGAAATTATAGTTGTAGAGGGGAGAGCAGATGTTCTTAATCTTTTAAAACAGGGAATTAAGAATGCTATTGCTTTAAATGGAACTTCAATTCCGGATACAATTAAATTTCTAGGTAAAAAGAAAGTGCTTACTCTGTTTGTTGATGGAGACAGGGGAGGAGATCTTATTATAAGGGGGTTGGTTGATGCTGGTGTTGAAATAGATTATGTTGCAAAAGCACCGGATGGAAAAGAAGTTGAGGAAATAACAAAGAAAGAAGTTCATAAAGCATTGAGAAGCAAGGTGGCTATTGAACAGATAAAGATGGAAATAGCCAAGATTAAGGATGAAGATTCAAACAAAAGCAGCAACTCAAGCAGATTTGTTCCAAAAAGGCATGAAGTAAGCAGAATTTCTCATACTGCATCTCAACCTTCAAAACAGGCAGTTACAAGCACATCTCCTGTTGAAAATAAAAAATTCAAGGAGTTGCTTGATGATTTGGTTGGAACAAGAGCAGCTTATTTCTTGGATAATAATCTGAATGTTCTTGGAAAGGTTCCTATATCTGAGTTAACAATAACAATGAAAAACATCAAAGCTTATGCTGTTGTTTTTGATGGTTTTGTTGACAGGGAGATAGCTTCAAATGCAGAGAAATCAGATATTAAATATATCATTGCTATGAGCTCAAAAGTAAATCCAAGAGAAACAAGAATTAACATACTGACTCAAAAAGATTTGAGCTGATTTTTTTCTTTTTTTATAAAACTTTTCTTAAAAGTTTTAATGTAGACGCACCCAGAAATTGATATAGAAAACAAATATCAGCTACCTTGAAACTTTCTCCTCCCTGCTTCCCTATAAGCGCCAATCTACACGCTTAAGGCTGCTCCCGTCAAGGTCTGACCTGATTCACATATAGACCAACCCTACAGGACAAGGTTTCACAGTCCGAATCAAGACTAATACTTGAAGTCTAAACCTCTCCCTGAGTTTCAGCTCTGTCAGAATCCATTTACAGTTGCAGCGGAGGATTAACCCGCCAGCCTAGTCTACAATATTAACTTGGAAATTCTCTTTATAAAATTTGTCATTTGAAAACCTTTTTAAAAAATTAAATGATTAAATAAGTATGTTTAATCTATTCGAAAGAAGTTCAAGAAAATTCCTGTTCTGGGGTTTGTTTTTCTTCTTGATAGTTTTTTTAACTTTCTTGTTTTTTCATCCTAAATTTTATACAGAAGAAAGAATTGAGAATTTAAATTATAGATTATTGGATAATGAGGAAATATATAGAATATCCCTGAATGAATTGAAATCGGGGGATATAATCCTGGATAAACCAATTTCATACGGTGACAGGTACATTTATCAGCAGCAGTTTGATGAAACAATAAATAACAGGTTTATTTTCTTTTTGTATTACAATATTTTTGAGTTCTTGATTGATTCCATGGGTGAAGGCAATTACTGGCATAGTTTTGTTTATGTCGGAGATGGAAGGATGAATTCATTGTCATTGAAGGGTGTGGATGAGGAAAATTTTACTATTTATTTCACGAACTCTTATTATTTCATAGTATTAAGGCCTATTGTCAGTGAGGAAGTCAGAAATGAAGCAATAGAAAAGACAAATATTGATTTGAAGAATAAAAATATAAAATACAGCTTCAGGAATGGGTTATTGATAGTGTTTTCAAGGGCAACGGGAATAAATTTGAATTATAAAATAAAGGATGATGAACTGGTATGCTCATCTTATGCAGCAAGTTTATACCACTCATTGAAATTTAATGGTAAAGATTACAAATATGCCACTCCGATAGATCTTTTTGATGAAGATTTAACAAAAATTGTAATGGCAAAGACCAGAAGAGGATTTTATTATGGGAAATAGATTGCATATCATACAAATTGTACCTTTTGCATCTAAAATATCGCTGATGGTTTCAATAATACTTTCCCTGATAATTACATCTGCTCAGGGGACTTATAGCGGAATTATATTTAATTTTGAAATAAATTTAATATATTTGTTTGCCTCCTTTCTTGCATTTATAATATCATATCCGGTAATTTTTTTATTTACTTATCTAATTATATCATTGGTTAATTATTTCCTCCTTAATAAGAATTAGATTAATTTTCCTAATTTTTTTATGTCAACACCATCAAGAAATTTATTCAATGTTTCTTTTAGCTCGCTTATTTTAACCCTTATCTGTTTCATTGAATCCCTGTCTCTTAGAGTCACATCATTATTCTTCAAACTTTCATGATCGACGGTTATCATTGCATTGCATCCTATTTCATCCATTCTCCTGTACATTTTTCCTATTGAACCCTTGCTGTCATAAAAACAATTGAATTCATTCTTTACTGATTCATAGATTTCTTTTGCTTTTTCCGGGATTTTATCTTTGTTAACCAATGGAAATACGGCAACCTCAACCGGAGAAACTTTTTTATTAAATAAAAATAAGCTTCTTTCTTTTTCTTTCTTGTAAAAAATATCCATTAAACCCCAGATATTCCTGTCAACACCAAAGCTTAATTCAAGGACATGAGGATATATTTTTTTTCCATCATAGTTAATGCTCATATTGTGGTTTTTCATGTCATAATCTGTCCTGTAATGCAGTCCGCCAATTTCCTTGAAGCCGTTTAAAGTGTCCATTTTAAGTTCAAGATCATAATGCACCTTGTTGTAGAATGCTTTTTCATTGTTGTCAAGTTTTCTGAATCTGAATTTTTCTTTTGGAATTCCCAGTAGATCAAGGTAAAACTGCTGGATCTTTGCAAGATGATAAACATAAAATTTTGGTTCCTTGATATCCTTGCATTTAATTTCTTTGTCTGAAATTCTTAATTTGTAATCTTTTATCTCATCAAAATTAACATCAAGGTTATTGCCATCAAAAAATATCTGCAATTCAGCCTGTGTGAATTCCCTTAATCTGAAAAAACCCTGTCTTGGATTTATTTCATTTCTAAATGCTTTTCCTATTATCGCCAGACCCATTGGCAGTCTTTCTCTTAATGCCATGAACTCATTTTTGAAAGCAATGTAAGGGCTTTGCGCAGTTTCAGGTCTTAAATACATCATTTCATCACCCTTGACTCCAACTTTTAATCCAAACATCAAATTAAAGTTTTCAGTTTTTCCATTTTCTTCCAGGGGATCATGAAAATGCTTCAGGTGCCCGGAATTCTTGAATACATCCTCGCTTAGTATGTTTACATCTTCAATTTCAAAGTAATTGTCGTTTAATTTCAGAAAATAATTTCTCCATAAATCTTCAAATTTATGCTTCATTATTGTTCCTAGATGCCCGTATGTCCAGAACCCTGATTTGGCGCCGTAAATCTCGCCAGAAGGAAAAAAGAAACCTCTTTTGCTTGCTATGTTGAGTATTTCTTCACTTTTCATTACTTTTAGGCAAGTCTTCTAAATTTATAATGTTTTTGCCTTCTATTCGATTGCATGCGGTGTTAATCCAAAAATCAATCCCGCTGAAATTTTCCAGCTCATTTCCATCCAGATCATTGCAGATAAATACAGGATAATTTAATTTCAGTGCTTCCTTCAATCTTTCCTGCCCGGGTTTTGTTGAAACTATTACTCCTTTTGTTTTTGACATCAGGAATTTTGCTTGTTTGCCTCTTAATTTTTTTTCATAATCATCAACATCCTGCTTTTTTACTTCGGAAACTTCATTTGTCATAGGATTGGCAATCAAAACTCTTTTTTTTGTCTTGTATGCTAAGTATATTGGATAAAAATAAGCGCTTCCTATGAAAAGAAACATATCAACTTTTCTTTTATGGATCATTGGGTTGCTCATGTTGCATCCCAAAACCTGCCCGACCATGACGGAATCTTTAATCATTTCCTGTGCTTTTGGCAGTTGATTAAGATACTGAACAGAGCTTACCAAACCAACCTTTCCTTTGACTTTGTTTAATGATTTTTTTACTACAGAAGTTATGTCTTCCTTATTCTTTGCTTCAATGAACATTATTTTCATTTTTTTATTTTGCTCCAGTCCATTCCTTTAACAAAATGCTTGCACTTGGCTGATGTATCAACATATACTTTAAAACCTTTTGCTCTTGCATCTTCGCAAAACCAGAGATCATCCCATGGTTCTTTGCCTTTTTCATATCGAAATTTTATATTCTCAAGAACATCTCTTTTTATCAGGACGCAACCCAGGCCACATGTTATGACTTCAATTAGCTCATCTTTTGGAACTTCGCTGAATCTTAATCTTCTTGCATATTCTCCTTCATGATGAATCCATACCATAGGCAATAAAGTTTTATTATCATCTCCAAGATAAAAATATAATCCGCCAACAATATCTTTATTGTGGCTTAATAATTTTTCAATGACATCTTTTGGAGGAACAACATCCTGCTCAAGGCTTAAAAAATAATCATAATCATTCTCCAGAAAATATCTTCTTAAAATATTTCTTGAATTAATTACCCTTTCTTTTGCACTTTCCTTGTATTTGTCTTTTATCACACTTACACCAAGGCTTTTTAGTTTTTCATAATAATTGCTTGTTTCAGAATTGTCAACAAGAACAAAATGAATATTCTCATAACTTAATTTCTTAACCCCTTCTAAATATTCTTTTAATGAGTATTCCTTGTGATTTGAAGTAGGGCACCCCACTAAAATCTTCATTTTTTCTTTAATTTGCTTATAATTGCTTTGTCAGAAATTATTGCGGAGTTTCCGGAGGGATCTTCAATTACAATCTTCATTTCCTCCTCGCCATTCTCTATCTTCCATAATTTTTTCAATAAATTCTTTGCTGATTTCTTTGTTGAATCATCCTCTGCAATATCTCTCTGATCCTCTATTATTTTCTTGAACCTTCTTATAATCCCCTCAACATTGGTTATATAACCTATAGAAGCTATTGCAGGTTCTATGCTCATCCTTAAATTAGGAATTTTAACAGTTGCGTTAGAGCCTTTAACCACCCTTACATTCAGGTCTTTTTTATCTTTTACAGTAAATTCATATTTTATAGGGTCTTTTTGCTCAACAGACTCAATGTCTGATTTGTAATAACTGCAATTTTCACATCTCATGGACATTAGATAGCATTTACCAAAATAAGGAATATCCTTTTCTTCTTCTATTAATGTTAGCGTTTTTTTATTGCAAAAAGGACAAGGTTGATTCTTGATTTCTTCCATAATAAATAAATTATAAAGAAAATTTATAAAACTATTCTTCTACTTCTTCAGTGTTAGCTCTGTGAATCTGTGCAAAGCTTGGAGTTACAACAATCCAGTCCTCTCCAAATCCAGCAATATCGCCTTCAATAGCGTCGCATGTTTTCTTTAATTTGTTTACAGCTCTCTTTAATTCTACAATGTCCCTTTCTTTTAACTGTTTAATATTAATCAAAGAAATAGTCATTCCTTCCCTTAAACAGTCCAGTATTGGTTTGATATCCCCAAAGTCCTGAACAATAAAAGGCCTTACACTAATCTTAGTCTTGCCAGATTTTGTCACATTAGTATCAATCTCTACATAATCATCATTCAACTCTTCAGGCAAATCACTTTTACCCATCATTTTTGATAACCAATTTCTCATTTTACTTTTTAAATAACAACAAATTATATAAATATTTCTATTTTGTTTTATATCATATCTCACTTAATATGCCTATGGTCATTAGTATCTCTGTTCTTATATAACTTGGAAGGTTGGCATCATCGCTTATCTCTTCCAAATCATTCAGTAACCTGCTTATTTTGATATCAAACCCACAGTCATTGTTGCCTATTTGGCATATAATATCATCTATTTTTGCTCTTATATTCCTTGGAACAGAATTATCCCCCTTTATTTCTCCAAGAATTTCCTTTATGTTGTCTAGTTGATCATTCATTTTATTTCTTTCATAACCTCTTTCTGAATTTCCTCGGCTTTTTCCTTGAAATTTTTCTCTTGTTTTTCTAAATTTTTAATTCTTAGATCTAAAATTTCTTTTTGTTCTTTTAATTCTTTTTTTAAATCCTCTTTTGCAGAACTTATCATAATAGTGCCAATTATTTTATAAGCATTTTTATTTGTTTTTTCCAGTTCTTTGAGTGCATTCTCATTTTCCATCAAATGCATCTGAAAAGTCTGTTTCTGCATGATTATATTTGATAGATTTTGCTCTAGCAATTGTAACTGCTGAATCTTTTTCTCTGTTTCTTTATTCATTCTGCCTTAACTTTAGAACTTATAATTCTTGGTTTGTATATGATTTTAGAACCGCAGTAAGGGCATCTTATCTTTTTCTTGATGTATTCAGCTTTTATTTCCTTGTCGCATTCAAAACATTTATGTAATACCATTTTTTTTATTTTGGTAAATAAGCTTTACCCGTGAATTTTGCTTTGCAGTTTCTGCATTTCCAAACTCCGGCGAATTCCCTCTTAACTTTTTGTTTGTTACAGTAAGGGCATTTATGCCAGACTTTCATCTTGGCTTCAATGTCTGCAACTTTTTTCTTTACTGTTTTACCATATCTTGCTCCAAATCTGCCAGTTGTTCCTACTTTTTTTGTTGCCATTTTAATATTTAAGTTTTCTTGTAATAGATTTTATAAAGTTTTCTTAAATTTTTTTATTAATTTTAAATGGGGCTACTGGGATTTGAACCCAGATCGCGAGGTCCCAAACCTCGAAGCATAGCCAAGTTAGCCCATAACTAAATGCTAATTTCTTAGTCCCATCTTATGGGCTTTAACCTCATTTATTTAATCCAACCAATCTCTTTTATAAACTTATTGATACTATTAGCCTTTATCTTAAATTTTATCATTTTTGTTGTTTTTCCATCCTTTTTTCTTAAATTCCCTTTCATAATCCATGTTTTTGTTGTTTCAATATTAAACTCTTTAAGCAAATAAATTAAAGATTCAATGAATTTTAAACCATCTTCTAGTAACTCTTCACTTTTATTTAGATTAAATTGTATTATTTCTGTATTTTCTGAGGTTTTATATTTACACCCTTCGCAATAAAATGCAACTTTTAAGTATTCTCTAGTGAATTCTTTGTTTTCTTTAATCCAATTAGGAACATCAAAAGGAGTTAACATCTTATCCCCTCTCGGAGTTCCAAATTTATTTAGAAGTTTACCTAATTCTTTACTGTAAACTCTATAATTAAAAGATTCACCAAAACCATCTGCTTTTAATCTGTAATTTCCATTTAATCCAAATTTATTTTTAATTAATTTCTCATATTTTTTTAGTTCATTTTTATACTTAGATATTAATATTATTGCGTTTAAACTTTTATATAAATGACCATCAAAAGTTAAAAAACTGACTAGTCTAACTAAATCTTTATCCTGAATATAAGAACTAGGGGGTAACTCAAGGAATCTATTATTGTATAATTTTAATCCTGCTTGTTTTTTTGCTTCATTGAAATATTTAAATTGTTTAATGCAGTGATAATATAATTTTAATGGAATACTTCTTCTAGTGGGGGACTTGCCCCTTTCTTTTGTAATTATTCTTAATTCTTTAATCACTTCCTCTTTGTTCATTTTTTAGCAATCTTCCATAATAAATTAAACTGTTTTTTGTAAGATTCAACAATTTTTCTGCTGTTAATTAAAATAAGATAATAAGGGTCATCCCATGTAAATAAGAATACTTTCTTTTGATAAATTACAATTGTGGTATCCCCAAGATAATTCCTATTTAAATTTTTGTACTCTATATTTCTTTCTTTGAACCGTTTACTTCCATCAGCAATTATTACTCTTTCTTTTACATTTTTTTCTTTTATTATGCTAAAATACTGCTTAAGATAAATTGGTTCAATAGTTTCTAACACTTCTTCATTTGCGCCAATAATAAATACCACATCATTTTTTCTCAAATTTGCAGTCAAATCTTTGATTAATGTCAGATAGACATTCTTTCCTTTATGAAGCTCAATTTTTGTCCCTTCATTTTTGGATTCAAATAATGAGGATAATTCTGGGATAATCCTATCTAATTGCTTAATTTTTAATTCAAATATTTCTCTTAGTATTTTTGGGTCAACTGCCTGATAATTCTTTTTATTATTTACTAGAAGGGTATTTATTATTCCTTTTTCCAATAATCTTTCTAAGGTGTCATAAACATAAGATCTATGCAGACCTGTTTTTTCTGCCAATTGGGTGGGATTCAATAATCCCGATTTCAATAAAGCCAAATATATTTTTATCTCATTATTGCTTAGTCCAATTTCATTTAATTCTTGTTCATACATAATGTTAATTAATAAATATAGTATATAAATATTTCGTAAGTTTTATTACAACAAAAGTTTATATATAATTAACTATTACTAAATAGTAATTAAAATTACAAAAAGGTTAAGATGGAAAGACAAAAAAATTTTAAAACTATAGAAGATTACTTGGCAGAATTAAATAATGAAGCATTCGTAGCTGGAGTAGATAAATCTATAAGAATAACTCAAGAAACCGGATTTGAAACTGGATTTCATATGTTCTATGATTCTGAAGTTGGTATTTTTTTTGATGATATTATTATAGGTTGCAAAGATAAACTAATAGGGCATGCAAGAGAAAAAGAGATGTCTAGAAAATGGTTTGGGAGAGAACTTAGAGAATTAAATGTTCTTGAATTGGGTAAACTACATTATGAACTTAAAAAGAGAAATATAACATCAAGCATGCCTTTCCCAATATCCAAAGGATTAAAAACCAGAATGGATTATTTTAAACATTATGAAGATAAAGACAATCTATCTTGTGATCCAAGTCATCAAATGATACTTGAGTTTCATACTCACCCACTTTTTAACTTTATTGAAGATGGATTTGAGGATATTGAGATTGAAAGAACCAGGCCTTCAAAGTCAGACCTAAAAAGTACTAATATCAACAGAAGAACCTCTAAATATAACCCAGTAAGCATTATAATTGGTTTAGAAACTAGAGATAAAAGGAAAGAACAATTTCCTGCTTTTGTGTATCAAGAAAAAGATGAAGTTTTATTGGATGAAACCTTTGATTTTGATGGAATACAAAGGGGTTTGGAAATAACAAAAGAAGAACTAGTGATCTTAAAAATATTTAAAATGAACCCAAATGGAATATTACAATTATATCATTTAGCAAATAAAAGTTATCATAATTTTGATGGAAAATATAATTTAGGGAGGGGGGTCTCTCTTTTGAAAACATTTAACTTATTGGATGGAATGAAGAGTAGAATTTATTGAAAGAAAATAATAAATTTTCCTATTTTTTCTGGGCTGCAGTCTCTTCCTTCTTCTCTCCGCCTTCCTTCTCTTTCCTTTCTGTTGCAGCCTTGGCTTTTTCTTTTACCTTAGCCTTCAAAATTTCAATGTCACCAGCATACTTCTTTCTGAATTGTTCAAGTTCTGTTTGCAGTCTTTTCTTTTTGTCTTCACTGACTTCTTTTCTTTCTTCTTTAATTTCCTTGTCATATTTTCCGTTGTCTATTTCTTTATTGATGTCTCTTGCTTCTTCACCCTCAACTAGAATTCCCAAGGCATTGCAGCTTCCTATGACGGTTTTAACAACAGACTTCATGGAATTATGCAAAATGCTTGATTCTTTCATCTTTGCAATCTTAATGACTTGTTCAATCCCGATGTTTGCTACTTTGTCTTTGTTTGGAAATGAACTTCCTTTTTGCAATTCTAATTCCTTTTTGATTAATTCAGAGATTGGAGGAGTGCCAATGCTTATCTCAAACTCTTTTGTTTCAGTATCAACTATTAATTTAACAGGAACCTTCATTCCATTAAATGAGCTTGTCTTTTCATTGACAACCTTAAGAACTTCCTGGACATTAATTTTCATTGGTCCTAATTTTTGTGCAACTGAAGCATCTGCTTTTGCTTTTCCGCCATCTACAAGCATTTCAATTGTTTCTTTTTTACTCATCTTCTTTATCTCTTCTTATGACCTTTACAGAATCTAACTTCACAGTTATTGGGATTGGAACTGCTGATTCAAGTAATTCCAGAATAATTTCTTCTTTTTGCTCTTCTATTCTTGTAACTCTTGCTTTCTCTCCCTTGAACGGGCCAGATATTATTTCTACAATGTCCCTGTTTTGAATATTAACCTGGGCTTTGGCTTGTTCAAGCATATGCTCAACTTCCTGATAATTTACAGGAGCTCTTAATAACCCTTTCGCATATGGAACTCCCTGATATGATTTTTGTGCATCATCCTTTGTTTCAGCTTCAACAAAAATATATCCTCTCATTCCGTGTGGATGAAAGACAGAATAAACATTAAGGCCTTTTTTCTTTATGTTATTGACTACAAAGTCAAGTACCTGTTCTTCCCTGTTTGCAGTTGTTTTTAATGTATATATTTCACTCATCTTAACAAATGATATCCTATTTGTATCATTGCCCCTAACAGACCAATTATGGCTGTTCCTATTGCAGTTACTTTTACAATGGTTTTAAATTCTTCGTTGCTTGGTTTCTTTGTTATCTTAAAAACTCTTTTGCTTTCTATGAAGAAAGTTTTTAATTTTATGAATAGATTCTTAATCATTATTTTAAGAAATAAAAATAGTATTTATAAATGTTATTAAATTAACAATTCTAACTTCTGAACTTGCATAATTCTGGGCAACTATTCCTGCTTGTTTTAATCTTTCTTCAACATAATCAAAAAGTATTTTAATCAACAAACTCTATTCCTAATTCATTCTCAATTTCTTTCTTCCTTCTTGTAGAAGTAGATCTTCTTGGACCAAATATCTGCGGAGAACTAACACCAGTAACTATCAGCATTGTTCTTATTGTATTTTCAAGATCCTCGCTTATGCTTGCTCCCCAGATTATCCTTGCATCCTCGTCAAGTTTTGTTGAGATTGTTTCAACAACTTTCCTTGCTTCATCCAAAGTCATGTCTGGACCGCCGGCAACATTTATTAATGCGCCATTTGCTCCGGAGATATCAACATCCAGTATCGGATTGTTTATTGCTTTTTCAACAGCTTCAACAGCCCTGTTTGCTGTGTCTGATTCACCAACGCCGATCATTGCAACTCCGCCATTTGACATTACTGTCTTGATATCTGCAAAGTCAAGGTTAACCAAACCAGCTTTTGTAACCAATTCAGCAATTCCTTTTACAGCATTTGTCAATATTTCATCTGCAATCTTGAATGCAGTATGCAATGGCAAGTCAGGAGCCAACTCCAATAGCTTGTCGTTTGGAATTACAATTAAAGTATCAACGATATTTTCTAATTTTTCAAGGCCGATTATTGCATTCTCATATCTTCTTTGGCCTTCCATGGAAAAGGGGATAGTTACAACACCAACTGTAAGGCAGTTCTGCTTCTTTGCAATCTCTGCCACAATTGGAGCGCTTCCAGTACCCGTTCCTCCGCCAAGACCGCATGTAATAAACACCATATCAGCACCAGTTATTGCTTTTTTTATGTCAGTTTCAGATTCTCTTGCAGCCTCCTCACCTACTTTGGGAATAGAACCGGCCCCTAAACCACCTGTCACTTCTTTCCCAATTAGAATTTTAACATCAGCATTTGTATATAATAAATCCTGAGCATCTGTGTTGATTGCTATTGTCTCAGCGCCAGTAATTCCTATTTCAGTCATTCTGTTGATGGTATTATTGCCAGCACCGCCAGCTCCAACAACTTTTATTTTGGCTTTTTGTTTAGAAAGCAATTGTTCAAGCTCTTCATCAATAGCAGAAGTCTTTTGAACTTCTTTTTTGAAACTAAGATTAGAAGTTGCTCTGCGTATCATAGATTCCATAGCTTAAAAATTCTTAAACTATTATTTAAAGATATTTATCCTAAAGTGATTATTTTTCATTATTTATTTTAAAAGTCACTTTTTTGATTTTTACTCTCTCAAGAATTTCCTTTTTTAGGCTTTCTTCCATTTCTTTGCTTATCTTGGTATCAATTACTGCTTCATCATCCTTTAATTCTAATTTGTAATCCTTGAATAAAATGTCCAGAAAGCCTTCCAATTGTTCTTTTTTGTCTGTAATCTTTCTTTTTATCTCAATTTCATAAACCAGATTTTTTCCTGATAATGGATTGTTGAAATCAACCAATGTTCTTCCGCCAGTTACGGAAATAATTCTTCCAATGAAGCCATCAAGATTCAACTGCATGCCCGGCATGGGTTTTATGTTTTGCTTTGTAAACTCCTTTGTTGGCACTAATTTTATTAATTTACCGTCTTTTTTTCCAAAACCCTCTTCAGGATTTAATTCTATTGTATATTTTCCTATGTCTTTCCCTATTATTTTACTGTCCAACCCTTTTATTATATCCCCCTTTCCTAAGCAGATAATTACTGGCTTGTATTTGAAATCTTTATTATAGATATTATTTTCTTTTGCAATCTCTTTATTAGTCAAATCAAATATGCCATTATCCTTGATTCTTGCTATGTAATCAATTTCTATGAAATCATTTTCATTTAACATTTTAAATTGAATTTTTGTTGTTTATATAAATGTTTTTATAACCACTTCAAAATGGAAACTTTTATAAATAATTACAACTTTCCTAAACAAAATGAACATTATCCTAAATCCTAAGTATGAACCTTCCGTAGACAAGAGGATTAAAAGAATCCTTGCAGATAAATCCAATTACATCTGTATACCTGAAGAGGATATTGCAATAGGAGAAAAGAAACAATTAATTTTAACAGATTTTCCATTTATTTTTAATTTAAATTGGGTGGATTTTCATAAAGTTCTGTCCGAATATAAAAGAGCGGTGCCTTCTTCAGTAGATAGGTTAAATCTGCATATTTTGCTGTCTTCAGATAAACCAGTTTATGATGGAAATAAAAATGAAATAAGTCCTAATAAATTAAAAGAAATAAAAAGAGTTGCTCTAACAAATTGTTGGGAGTACACAAGCACAAGATTTAGTTCCGGAAAAAAGGGATTAATAGTAAACCACAATCATATAATTGATGAAAATGGAAATTTGAGGCCACTATACTCAAAACCTTTGGAAAATTGTGTTATGGAAAATAGTGTTTTTGTGGATTTAGATTCATTTAATTCTCAGGGGTTTCCCGAAAAAAAATCAAAAATCAAAAAATACTTTGAAGGTAAAAATATTTTACTATTTTCCCCAGTAGATGAAAACGTTGCTGGGCTCTTTGCCAATCCTGGCAGGGCTGACCTGTATTACAATGGGAATCCGTCCGGCTCGCATGGTTGTCTTGGGGTGCGCGCGAAATTTTTGGAGGATATTTAAAATGCCATGGAGAAAAAATGTTGATCCAATAATAAAAGATTATTTAGACCTGCAGGTAAAAGAGACAGCTAAATTCAAAGATGCTTATTCTCAAGCAAAGAACAAAGCAGATGCGCAATTGTGGATTGCAGTTGCAAACATGACAAAACATTTGTTTAATCTGGAGTTAAAGATAAAATATCTTGAGGGTGCTATAAGGGATTTGAATGAAAGATTATTGAAAACTACAGAGAAAAAGCCAGAGGATGTTCTTAAGGAATTGGAAAAGGAAGCCAAGGAAAATAAGATATCTAAGAAAACAGTTAAGAAAAAAACAAAGAAAGTAAAAGGTTCCTTGAGAAAAACTTTGAAGAAGTTTTAGGCTTTGCACAAATCTTAATTATGTTGTTGTGCAAAATAATCTCCTGCACATTTCTTTAAATCAATTTCAAGTCCCAATTCAAAGCTTTCCTGAACAAGAACAGATAAATTATGACACAAGCATTTCATCAGAATTTCATTGATTTGTGATGTGAATTTGCCTGTTCTTAATCTATTCCCATAACACCTTTTAATCATGGAGAAGGATGTTTCTACATTAGACCTTAAATGATATTTTTCCATAAATGCCTCTTGGTTATTATGAAAGAAATCATACATGGTTTTCCATATCATAACTCCATAAGGATTCTTTTTAGAATTGCTCTTGAAGGGAATATAAGGAATGCACCCAAGAGAAGCTATTTTTTGTAGATTATCACGAGACAAATAAGCTTTGTCTGCACTTACTTCTTTCATATCAAATAATTTATTGGTCTTTTCAACCAAAGGTATTAGTTCTGGACAATCTGCACAAGTTCCATCTGTTATCTTTACTGATGCAATTATGTTTGTCCTGACTCCAGAAATTATGTGTGCTTTTTTCCAGTTCCTTATCTTGGATGTGTTTTGAGTCCTGACATTCACCCACCTTTCAAACTGGGATGTAGAAAAGCCAGAAGAGTCCACTGCAAAATGTTCTTCAAACATTCTTAAAGGTAATGAGGTTATTTCTATCAATTGAGACAGGATGCTTATCATCTCTTCCTTTCTAAACACATTAAGGATTGTGTTAAAGTAAGGAGTTTCAGAAATTATATATCTTCTCTTGGCTACTTCCAAGTCGGGTATGGTCCTTCTTGAACTGAATCCATTATAGGCGTAATAAAAC
>Ga0209542_10003388_pt1 | contig 34124 bp, 36 predicted proteins | sample RifCSPhighO2_01_FD_184028 | JGI IMG/M metagenome (GOLD analysis project Ga0209542, IMG submission 184028) | Soil microbial communities from Rifle, Colorado - Rifle CSP2_plank highO2_0.1 (SPAdes) (version 2) | ecosystem: Environmental > Terrestrial > Deep subsurface > Rock core/Sediment ...
AAGGCGTTTAAAAGGTTTTGATAAGCATAGGTCATTAAATCCTGTTCGGTTTCCGATTTCAGGTCAAAATTAACTCCGCTAACCATCAATAGCTGACGCAGTGAGCCGTTTTTGAGGAAAATCACTCCGTCGCGAACTTCCTGAAGTTCCACGAATTGTTGGGTTGACGATGACTTTGTCATAATGTGATACCAATATACTAAAGCATGCGAATTATACTAATAATACTAATTATACACTTAAAAATTTATTCTTTGAATCCGTATCTATTTTGATAATTCTTAATGGTTTAATATATAAACTCCTGAAATTAATCAACAAACCAAGTTTTATATCTGCTATTTGTAGATAACGTTGGATTTGATAATAATCTTCCCGAGTGATAATTCTTTTGCTTTTTAATTCAAGAACAATTTTATTTTCTATAAGAAAATCAACTATATTGCCAGTTTCGCCAATAGCAAATTCTCTTTTGTGGGGAATTTTTAGTTCTCTAAGGCGTTTTTCTATTGCATCGCCATATTGTTTTTCCCTGGCATATCTTCCTAATTCATTATGAGTATTAAAACAAATACCGGTGACAATATAAGATAGTTCGGGATAAATTAATTTGTTATTTTTATTATTCGTATCTATTTGTATCATTAGAATGAATTCGTATATTAGTATCTCATCTATAATCAACTCTCTTCGCCACTTGTCTTTCTCCGGTGGCTTTTCGGAAAACCTGGTAGCGTTCCTGGATTCGGCTTGGGCTGATTGGTTTTTCGCCGGGCAGGGGCGAACGGCTGGTTAAAATTTTTTGGCCGAGCGATTTGATTTTTTGCTGGAAACTTAATTTTTTTTTAATTTCTTCAATCTGTTTCGTTTCCTCCGGTAAAATTATTTCTCTTTTTTCGGCTTCTCTTTGCCAGAGGAAAATTCGCGGCCGCCAATAATAGAAAAAAGCGGAAAAAAGAATCTTGGTCAGGGATTGGCCGTTGATTTCAATTAAAGCCAGCGCGGTCGCGAAGCCAATCAAAAAAACGCTTACAATAAACCAAAGCCAGAATTCAAAAGCGAAAAAGAAAAAAAAACTCAAACCGCAAGCCGCGGCGATATAAAAAAATTGCTGGAGGGTTAAAGGCCCGACAATTCTTTCCTTGACTTCGTAATATTGAGGCACTTGGAATTGCATCAGGAATTAGATTTATTATTTTTTAGATTGATAGTATTGCCTTCCAGCCTCACTTCGCTTTCTTCTCTTTCCGTTTTTTCAAAAGCATCAAGGTTGATAATCACTGGCTTGACTGGCTTCGGCAGCGAATCTTCGAGTTTGCTGAATGGCCTGTTTTGGGCTTTGCCAAAAGGAGTGGAAATTTCCGTTTCCCGGTAATGGACTATTCTTTGCTTGGGCGCTTCGGTTTTGGCGCTAACCGGTTCTTTCTTTTTTTCGATTTTCGGGCCAAAGGTCTCCAACTCGATTTTTACCGGTTTTTCCGGAGCTTTCGGTTTTTCTTGGCCGTCAAGAGGCGCGGCCCGCCTGCCGGTAGGCATGGCTTTTTGAAACCAACTAACAGCCGGAGACGATATTTGTTGTTTTTCCCCGACCGGCTTGGCTTCGGTTTCCCGATGAAGAATAAATGGCTTATCTTGAGTTTTGTCCAAGGGTTTTTCAACGGGAACAACGGCAGTCGGGACAATCGGAGCTGAAATGACCGGGGCGGCTGGGCTTATTGGAATTTCCAGCTTAATCGCTGGAATTTTCTGGACTTCTGTGTCAGCTGGGAAAACAGCCGGCTTTGGCTCCGCTTTGGTTGGCGGATATATTTCCGGCCTGTCCCGAGTTGCGCCGAAAGGCATCGCGCTAATTGGACTATAAATTTTTTCTAAATCTATTTTAATCGGAGCGAATATTTTACGATTGATTTCGTGGCTGATGGAATTGGCGATTTGAGAATTTAAATTAAGAGACTCCTGAATTTCCCGAGCTAAATCATCGGAATGAAGAAAGCCATAAACTATATAACCCGCAATGCCTGCAATTATGCCAATTTTTCTATCATCAAGATGATGCTCTATGCCAATTCTCCAGATTATCTTTCCATATTCTGGCGAGCACAGGGCTTCTCTTAAGGATATTGGCAAAATATCCCATCTTTCCGAAATTTGTTGTTGAGAATTTTTTAACATAGCTTAGCTAAATATTTATTTAGGTTTTTGTGGTTTCAGCCGCCTCGGTTGGCGAGAATCCCAAGGTGTAATTATCCATTGTTTTTTTAAACATGTCTTGAATGTTTGGCGACGCATCTTTTATTGCTTCTTCATACGCTTCTTTAAAATTGTTTCTCGATTTTGAATCCAATTTTGGCAAAATATTTGCCACTAAACCTGGATTTTTTACTGATATAGCTTTGGCAATGTATTGCGACATTTTTTTAAGAGCTTCTTTATCGAGGCCGAACTTTCTTTTTTCGCTACCACCAAACAAGTCTTTAAACGCAGCCGGTTCAACGTCTTTTTTGGTAAATTTGGCTATAAGCGACTCTGTTGCTTTTGATAGTCCATTTTCATCGCCTTTTATTCGCGCTTCGTTCATTTCCACGCTCATGAATCCTGCTTTTCCTGTATCACTAAATTGCTTACCCTGACCAAAACTGGCAAATAATTTTTGGGTATCTTTGGTGGCTATCCGGGTCATATCTGTATTGCCCAATTGGCCTGCCTTTGTTAGTTTGTTAATAAGGGCAATTTTCCGAGGGCCAAAAGCGGTTAAAAGAGCGGCTTCGGTATCAGGAATAGACATGCCCGCAACTTGTTTTTCGTGATATTTTACCTGGTCTTCGCCGCTTGATGTCGCTAAACGAGTAGCGCCTCTAGCCACCCAACCAGCCGCATACCTGCCAAACCCGGTTTGTTTTGCTGCCCATGTTTGGGCTTTTTCAGCTAAAGACTGCGCGCCTTCTTCTGTGCCTTTGCGTCTTAGGAAAGCTCCCCCGTATTGTATTCCCGTTCTCCCAATTTTTCCCTGAATCCATTTGCGGGTATTTTGGGCAAAGCCCGTTGCGAGTTTAACCCCCTGAAGCCCGAAAGAATTAGCGGCCATTAACCCCCCCAGCATAAAGCCGCCGGTAATAATCAAATTAGCGATTTTAGAAAATAAATCCGCGATTAAAGTAGGTTCGGCGACGGGAATGGCGGTTCCAATTCCCTTCGCTGATTGAGAAAGTCCGCCAATCCAGCTTTCATAATTTGTCGTAAGATAAACACCCATATAAAGAAAGAAAGAAGCCGCCGGAGCAAAAAGCATCCATTTTGTAAATTCGTTCCACCATTGGTCCCAGATTTTTTTGGTCGTTGGTAGAATAACAAAAAGACAAGCCAGGGGCGCCAAAATCAAAAGAAAACTTACGCTTATAAATCTTACAAGAAACATTATGGCGAAAGCGAACATACAGAAAGCCGCGATTGCGGTTAATGTTGCTATCAAAATCAGAGAAACAGCATGATTTATCCATCCACCCGTAGAAGCGGCTGGCGCGGTTTGCAAGGTTGAAGAACTTACTTGGGTTAAATTGTGCGTATCTGTAGAGTTGAATATAACTCCTGACAAATTTGAAAGCGAACCGCCGCTTATATTTTTAATAAAGAAATTCGTCAGCATATTGGAGAAATCAATAAAAACTCCGGCAAAAACCAAGCTGAAATTTACCAAAAGAGCCACTGCGATTAATTTTCCCAAAGCGCTTTTAGCTCCGTATTGCTGCATCCGGAGAATGGTAGCGATGGCGATAATGATAATAAACAAAACAAAACCGAGATTGGCTATGTCTCTGCTGATCCGCCAGCCAATGTCTATAATAGGATTTTGAAGTATATTAAAATTAAGATTAATGGCAAAATTTACCAACCACCCCGCTATCATAGCAATGATAGCCGCCAAACCGCCCAAAAGGAGCCCGATGGCATAAAACACGCTTCCTATCACTTTATCGCCTAGCCCGCCGAGTATATCTCCAACCACCCCAAAGGGATTTGTTTTTTCTTGTGCCCAAACCTGATTACTTGCAAATAAAACCGAAACCAAGACAAGAGATAACCCTAAAATCGTCAATATTTTTTGTTTTTTGTTCATCATTGAAGCGGATAAGTTTAGGGGGTGGTCAGGACGCAGAGATTCAGACGGGATTGGGCCAATGACAGCTCGTTTTGTTTGGCTTGGGCCTCTTCAAGAGAAGATTGCTTGGTTGTTTCCAAGCCGGAAGAAATTTCGGCGATTAACGATTCGTATTTAACCAGGAACGCGTCGCGGGCTTGCATCAAAATCGTCATTTCCCGGTCTCGGAAATTGTCGGAAATATTATTTGCCTCGGTTATATTGGTCTTAGTTTCATTGACAATATTTTGATAATCGGCAACTTCATTTGTTAAACGGGCGATCTCGTTTTGAGCCGCGGCGATATCAGCGTCAAAAACCAGCGGCTGACAGCTACGGGTTTTAAGTCCATTCAGGATTACTGCCAATTGCTCTTCGGAAGCAAGAGCCGCTTTTTTATTTGTTAGAATAGCTTCAAAATACGCCAAGTAATTTTGATACTCGTTTTTTATCCGGTCTCGTTCTTGTCTTTTTGCCAAAAGGGCCGGGTCGTAGCCGGCGTAAGGGTCGTAATTGTTTCCACTGGAAGTCTGCGGCGCCGTGCTTTTTTTCATCAATCCTATGCCTTCTTTGATAACGCGGTTAATAACGGCATTGGTTAATGCCGCTGTCCATGACTGCACGTTCATAGCCCAATCTATGTCTACAGCGGCGACTCTAGCGGTGAGATGACCGACTATCGGCGCCGGGGTGACAATTTCGTATTCCAGGCATTTTTCGGTTCTTGGATCGTTAAGGTCGGTTCGGCCGGTTCTGACACACTTTTTAACCGGTTTAAATCCTTGCGCCGTTTCTTTTTCGGCAATTTCTTTTTGCCTGGCTCCCGCAGTCATCGCTTCATCCATTGTCATATAAAGAGTGCCGTAGTAATTATTTTCTGGTCGCCAGCTAGCCTCATAGGCTATCCATCCCCCGTTTCTAAAGTCATTATAGAAATCATTGATATTGGCGACGATATCATCAAGGGTGCAGGAAATTCTGTTTTGGAATCGGGAAACAGGTAAAAGAGACAATCTAACTTGTAGACTGAAGGGTTTGCAAAGTCCAGCTAAATTACTTTCGTTGATAATTTCACCTACCCCGACATTGAAAGCGTCGCTTAGAAAGGTGTCCCAGTTAGTAATGTATTTCGGTTGGCCTTCTCCTTGGATCCAGCCAATGGTTTCATCAACAATCCAATCAAGAATCATTTTGGCAACTACATCGCGGACGCAGTTTTTTGATTGAATAAGGGCATTTGATGTTTCAACGCTCATTCCAACCGCCGCGGCGCCGCCGGCGACAATACTTACCGGCACCCATAAAGGGCCAAGAACCGCGTTAACCGCGTCTTCTGCTTTTGCTATTGTCCTGCTGGCAAGCCCAGCGGCAAATGACTCTAGTTTTGTTGCCAAAAAACAAGCTGTCCCTTTAGCCAGCGCTTGTCCGACAGCTGCTCCCGGCGTATTTGGCCCGGCTTGGGCCACTGCTTTTGGCGCGAAAATTATCCCAAACCCGCTAAAAATAAGCGAGGAGATGGTTAACGCCAGAATAGTTTTTTTAAAAAATGAAATTTTCATTTAAGACCCGATTTCTTTTATTTTGTTTCCTAAGATGGTTTGGATTTTCTCGGCGTCGCCAATCAGGTTGTCCATGGTTTCTAAAGCCAAATATCCCTTGAGGGGGTCGGTGGGATAATAAGCCATCGTCTGATAGACGACTCCCGAGTTTTTAGCGTAAATAATCATCATTTTATGAATATCAACCCAATCGGCCGGCACGCTGACCTTCAGATAATCAGCGGCTAAATTTTTGTAGATATTTGCCAGACGATTGGCAGAAGAGGAATCAATTTTTTGATAGACATCAACTATTATCTGCAAATAGTTTTTATTGGAATCGCCGAAGTTTTTTTGATTGATTTCCCTGACGGCTTTCAAGTATTGGTTTTTGGCTTCTTTGGAAATGTCGCTTGAAATTTTTATATCCGAGTCGTAAATAACCGAAACCAATTTAAAATCCGCCAAACTTTCGCTGATAATGCTGTTCACTAATTTTTCGGATACTGAATCAATGTCAGCCGATAAATTTTTATTTTCTTTGTCTATAAGATTATCGGCCTGGATTTGCTCAAAAAGATTTTGGCCCAGCGCTTTCGTCAGATTATTCTTTTCGTCGAAATTATAAAGATTATTCGCTTCCGAAGCCGAAGAAGATAATTTTATTTTTGGCGAATTTTCATCAGAGACAAGAAATTGTTTTCTGGGATTGGTGATAAAATAAGCGCCGATTAAAAATAAGATTACTGCTAAAACTACAAGCCCTGGTTTGAGGGATTTCATTGATTTTATTATAACAAATTCTATAATGAAATTATATCATAGATATGTCCAAGAAACCCTTTTTTTATTTATTATTGGGATTGATTTTTTTGTCATTTATTTTCTGGACAGAATCAGCTCAAGCCATTTTGGGCTTTGGAGGAAGAATTTTGCATCTTACCCCGTGCGCTAACGGAACATTGATTGCCATCGGGCCGCCTCGGTCGGGATTATTTATGTGGATGCCCGGCACTCTGACTTTTGCCTGGCGTCAATTAAGGCCGGGCCCTTGGGCCTTGGGCAGCTATGTTCCCGGCGGAACCTGCGTTTGTCCCTACGGCCAATGCGAGGTCGGCGCTATCCCCGCTCTTGGCACGATGAAGGCGATAGGGACGTCTTTTTAGTATTTTATTTGAGTTGATAATTCTTTTATTTGTTCAACGCTTAAATTCTGCGGCCGGTCTGCCGGATTAATTTTTAATTCTCCTAAAATTTTAATAATTTCTTCTTTGGTTTTATTCGTCGCTCGCAGATTATTTAGAATCGTTTTTCTTGGTTGCTTAAAGAGAATTTTTATTAACTCATAGTAATCCTTGCTATTGATTAATGGCTGACTACTGATTACCAATCTAATAATCGCGCTGTCAACTTTTGGCTGAGGGCGGAATTCCGTTTTGGGAATATAATCAATAATTTCCGGTTCGGCCCAGAACTGGACGCTGGCGGCCAAGAGGTTCATTCTTCCTTTTTTCCCCGTATTGGTTTGCGATGGGGCGCAAATTCTTTCCGCCACTTCTTTTTGGACTGTTAAAACAACGAGCGAGGGTTTATTTTCCAACTCGCCAATGATTCGCAATAGATGACCGGTAATGTAATAAGGAATATTGCCGACAATCTTGCGGCTTTTAGCAAGCTCGGGAAGAATTTTTAGGACGTCGCCCTCAACAATTTCAATGTTTTTATCTTGGGCGAATTTTTCTTGGAGATACCGAACAAATTCCTCATCTTTTTCTATCGCAGTAATTCTTAATTCATAATTCATAATTCTTAATTCGTTCGTAAGCTCTCCGTGCCCCGGGCCGATTTCAATTACGCTGTCATCGGCTTTCAAATCTAAAGCCATGACTATTTTTTGAAGATTGGTTTTGCTGGTTAAAAAATATTGGCCTAGTTTTTCCATATTTAATAAAGCGTTTTAACATATTGATTAAATTGGGCGCCGCGGTCAAATTCGTTTTCAAAGAGATTGAAACTGGCGGCTCCCGGGGAAAGAATAATTAAATCTCCGGAATTTGATTGCTGATAAGCTTTTTGAACCGCCTCTTTCATATTCCCGGCTTCGCGAAATTTCAGATTAAGATTTTTTTTAAGTTTTTCGGTGGCGTTGCCGGGCAAAAGGATTAATCGTTTAACCCTTTTGTTTATTTCCCGGGCCATTTTTTGATAGTTAAGGTTTTTGTCCTGGCCGCCGGCAATCAAAATAATCGGTCGTTGGTATTTTAAAGACAGAGATTGAAGCCCGATTAAAACGGCGGTCGGGTTGGTGGCGGCAGTGTCGTTGATAAAAATTCTATTTTGGAATTCTCTGATTATTTCTTGACGGCCGGCCAGACCGCGGAAATTTTTCAAAACCTTGTCAATTTCTTTTTGAGGCACTCCTAAAATTTTCGCCGTTAAAACGGCCAGGGCCAAATTCGTTTCCAGGGGCGAAAGACCGGCTTTTTTGAGAAAATGTTTTCGCGAGCGGGCCTTTTCGGCCAGTTTTACTGAAATTTTATCCCGGCCGTTGATAATCAAATGGTCGGTCGGTTGCTGATACCGGAAAATGTTGGCTTTGGCCGCGGCGTATTTTTTGAAAGAAGGATAGCGGTTAAGATGGTCAGGGAAGATATTGGCGATGACGGCTATCCGCGGACTTTTTTTTATCAAAGCCAGGTCTTCCAGTTGAAAACTTGAAAGTTCGGCCACGACAACGTCTCGGGGTTTGATTTCGGGAAGTTTGTCTAAAAAAGATTTTCCGATATTGCCCGCCAGCCAAACCCGGGGATATTTCTTTTTTAAAAGCTTTGTTAGTAGAGTCGCGATTGTTGATTTGCCCTTGGTTCCGGTGATGCCGATGGTCAAAGCCGGCGCTTGGCCAAAAAAGAGAATGGTATCGGTGGTAATCGGTATGCCCTGGGCCCGGGCTTTTTTCAAAAAAGGATTGTTCCACGGGATAGCCGGGTTTTTAACAATCAAATCGCTGGTTTTAAAATCCGCCCAGCGGTGCTTGCCAAGAACGTATTTAATGCCAGGCAACGAAGAAAGCTCTGCCAGAGAGGCAGAAAGGGCTTCTCTGGTTTTTAAGTCGGTTATTGTTACTTGAGCTCCTTGGCGGTTAAAAAACCTGGCGCTGCCCGCTCCCCCGCCGTTCAAACCCAATCCAAAAACAAGGACTTTCAGAGGTTTGTTCGCCAATAGGCCGGAGATGTTGTTTTTTTGCCCGGCTTTGCTATAATGTTTTCTATTATTACTCATTTTAAAATCTTAGCTTTTTTTAAGAGATTTTTGAAGCAAACCGCCTCCTGGTCGATTGTTTTGGCTTTTTCAAGTGTTTTAGCGGTCAATCTCGCCGTTCATTTGGCGAAAGCCGACCAAAAGCCGGTTTTGGCTCCCGATGGCATTATCGGCGGCCCGGCAAGCCAGCCCGAATCTGTTTTAACGGGCTCTTTGGGTTTAGCCGCCAATAACGAATTTGCTCCAAATGAACTCGCCGGATTTGTTTTGTTGGAAAGCTCGGTGATTGCGGACCCCGCCAATCCTTTAAATACCGTTTTGCCGACTCGCGATGGCTTAATGATTTACCAGATTCAACCGGGAGACACTATTTCCAAAATCGCGGTTAAATTTGATATTTCAACTGACGTTATTTTCTGGGCGAATCAGGGACTTCGTTCGTCTTTTGTTAAACCGGGCCAGGAAATAGTTATTTTGCCGGTTGAAGGAGTGTTGCACGAAATCAGAGATGGCGACACCCTGGATTCCATTGCCGGTTTGTACGGAATCGGCTCCGAAGAAATTAAAAAATTCAACCCTAATTTTCAAGAATCCCTTCAGAATTCCGGTAATCGGCTGGTTATTCCCAATGGCCGACCTTTGCGAAAAACCAATTACGTTAGTCGTTGGCCCGGCGATTTTCTGGATCTAGGCAATTATTTTGCCATTCCCGCCAAAGGTTGGAACTGGGGCCGGCTCCACGATTACAATGCCGTTGACATCGCCAATGCCTGCGGGACGCCGGTTTACGCCGCGGCCGAGGGCCTGGTCACAGAAACGAATAGCGGCGGCTGGTATAACGGATACGGCGGTTATATCAAAATTGAACATCCCAATAAAACTTATACTTCCTACGCTCATTTAAGCAAAATCTTGGTAGATGACGGCAAATACGTTTCCCAAGGCGCGACTATCGGTTTGATGGGCAATACCGGCAATACTCACGGCCCAACCGGCTGCCATTTGCATTTTGAAGTTTACGGCGCTAAAAATCCCTTTGCTAAATTTTAATTACCGCAATTACGGCAATTACTAATTACTTTCCCGAGTTCTATACTGATAAGCCTCCGCTAAATGGTCGGAGGTTATTTTTTCCGAGGCCTCAAAATCGGCGATTGTTTGGGCGATTTTGAGAATACGGTAATAACCGCGGCCGGAAAGAAAAGTCTTTTCCAAAACATTTTTCAAAAAATTCTCCGCCGAATCGTCAAAATGAACCACGGCTTCCACTTGTTTAGACGTCATTTCGCTATTAGTGTAAACTTTAGATTTAAAATTTTGAAAACGCCGGACCTGGATTTTTCTGGCCGCGGCAATTTTTGATTTCAATGTTTGATTGGCGCTGTCAGGCAGGCCTGTCTGGCCGGCAGGCAGACAGGGATTTTTCTTCCTTAATTCGCTGATTTCTACCCGCGGCACTTCAATTTGAATGTCAATGCGGTCAAGCAGAGGACCGGAAATTTTCTTTTGATAGCGGAAAACTTCGTAAGCGCCGCAACGGCATTCTTTTTGGGGGTCGCCGAAATAACCGCAAGGGCAGGGATTCATGGCGGCGACTAAAGTGAGATTGGCCGGGAAGGAAAGCGTTTTCTTGGCTCGGCTGATATTAATAACGCCGTTTTCAAGGGGTTGGCGCAGGGCTTCCAAAAGGTCGCGGTGGAATTCCGGAAATTCGTCCAGAAAAAGAATGCCCCGGTGGGCCAAACTGATTTCGCCGGGCTTGGGATAAGAACCGCCGCCGATTAAAGAAACCAGAGAAGAGCTGTGGTGGGGCGAGCGAAAAGGACGATAGTTGATAAAAAAATTTTTTTTCAACAATCCGGCGGCGCTGTAAACCTGATTGATTTCAATGGCCTCGGCGAGAGTCAAAGACGGCAAAAGAGAAATCAGGGCTTGGGCCATCATTGTTTTTCCGGTGCCGGGCGGTCCAATCATTAAAATATTGTGGCCGCCGGCCGCCGCCAAAGCTAAAGCCCGTTTGGCATTTTCCTGGCCTTTAATATCGTCAAAATTAACCAGTGAAGATTGATTGTCGGGGATAAAAGCGGTTGGCGGTTGCGTCGGGATAATCGTTTGGTTTTCCAGATGGGCGATCAACGCTTTGAGATTGGACACGGGGATAACCGAAATTTCCTTGATTATCGCCGCTTCTTCGGCATTGGCTTCGGGCACGAAAAGGTATTTAAAGCCTGATTTTTTAGCGAGTTGAGCGATATTCAATCCGCCGTTGATGCCCCGGAGATTGCCGTCAAGAGAAAGTTCGCCGACAAAGATTTTGTCTTGGGTTTCAAATTCTTTAATCTGGTCGCTGGCTGATAAATAAGCCAAAGCGATGGCCAGGTCAAACTGGGAACCGATTTTTTTGATGTCCGCCGGCGCTAAATTAACGGTAATCCGCCGATTTTCTTTAGTTGGCGGTTTGATGCCGCTGTTTTTTAAAGCTGAATTGACCCGTTCTTTGGCTTCGGACACGGATTTATCCGCCAAGCCAACGATATTAAAAGCATGGAGACCGACATTGATGTCGGTCTCCACTTCAATTAATTCCGCGTTAATGCCGTCTAGTTTGGCTGAAAAGATCCTGGCCGGGCCTTTCATTTTTTTAACGATTTCTTGCATTTCTGGCAAAGATGAGAACTTGGCAGAATCCTTAAAAGCAGCCAAGAAATTTTTTTGCCGCATTGTTCGCAAATACCGTATTTGTTTTGTTCTATTTTCTGCAGCGCCTCATTGACGTTCTCCAGCCTGCTTCTTAAAACCTGTTGGAGGCCAAGATTGGCGCTATAGGCTTCGGTTTCGTCGGTTTTTTCGCTGTCATCCATGTCATTTCCGAACTCGGGAGGCGTGTTTAAAGATTTGATTTCTGCTTCAATCGCTTTTCTCTCTTTTTCTAATTTCGTTTTTATTGATTTTAAAGAAAACATAGAAATAGAAATTTTATTGAAGGTTTTTGAGAATTTCCAGAAGGCCGGCGTAGGAAGAGCTTATCACAAAATTGTCATTGGCCCAGCCGTAATTAAAAGCCGCTCCGGGCTTGGAAAAAGTCGCGTAACGGGTATTTATCGTCTGACTGCCGGCCAAACCGTCTTTAAAGGCCGCGGCCGTCCCCGGTTCTTCCGGGAAAATATTTTTTAGATTAGTTGAAGATTCCAAGTTTTGTTTGATGAAATCTTGGGCTTGGGAGACGGTAGCGGTTGATTTTAATTTAGCGACGTAACCGGGCCAGAACCCGTTAAGGTCTGAAAAAACCGTTGCCGTGAAATTTTCTTCAAAAAATCCGGCGATTTCCTCGCTTTTTAATTCCGGCAAAATAACGGGAAGGAATTTGGAGAAACCGATGAGAGATTGATTTTTATCGCGCAGGATTACTTCTTTAAGGTTGTTAACCGGAACGGCATTGGCTACCGCCATCAAAGCGTTTTTGATATTTTCCAGCGTTAAGGCGGATATAATTTTTTCTTCCCGGAGAACCGGCGCGCTGAACAAAGAAACATAAGCGACTGGGCTTGGAATTTTTTCTTGTATGGGAACGATGGTTTCTTCTGATAGAGGCGCGGATACGATTGGGGACGGCGCTATCTCTTTTGTTTTGATAAATTTGACGACTAGGTAATATGTTCCGATCCCTAAAATTGCCGTTAAAATTACGATTCCCGAAATCAGCATGGAAGTTTTTAATCCTTTTTTATGAGGATTAGCGCTTCCTTCGGCCGGAGTTTTTCCTTTGCTCGGCGGCAGAGGCGACGGGGCTTCGGTTTGAAAAATGGGTTCTTCGGGGCCGGTGTAGCCGGGGATACTTGATCCCAATCCAGGCGCTTGAAAAACAATTTCTTCAAGCGTCTTGGCTTCTTCTTTCGGCGGTTGGCCTATTTCGGCTGTATAAGGCTGGGGCATCTGACCGCCGTCTTCTTGGATAGATTTAATATCCGATTGCATGGTTCTGACATTTACTTTGGCGGGAGGCGGAGTCGGTATCTCGTTTTTTTCTTCAGGTCGATTTTCCATAAAATTAATATAAAAATTATTTTTAACCGCGACCGTTATTTTTTTAATGATAACCCGATTTTACCGTCGGGGTCAACGCGAATCACTTTGGCTTTTATCATGTCGCCAAGCCTGACCACGTCTTCTACTTTATTGACGTATCCGTCTTTTAACTCGGAAACATGAATCATTCCGTCCCGGCCGCCGCCCAAATCAACAATCGCTCCGAAGTCCAGGATTTTGATCACCTCCCCTTCTATCATCTCGCCGATTTCGTATTCTTTCACGATGGCTTTTATTTGGTCTAAGACCAGTTGGGCTTGTTTTTTGTCGGGACCGGCGATATAAATTTTTCCGTCTTGTTCAACATCAACGGTGGTTAGTCCGCCGCTCATTTGGATAATGCCCTGAATTACCCGGCCGCCGCTGCCGATTACCCCGCCGATTTTTTCCGGCTTGATTTCAAAAGTGATAACGACCGGCGCGTAAGGAGAAAGTTCTTCACGATGGCTTTTGAGAGTTTTTTCCACCAAACCGAGAATGTCTTTGTGGGCTTTTTGGGCTTGCGCTAAAGTTTTTTGGAAAATTTCTTGGTTAATGCCGTCAATTTTGACATCCATCTGGATAGCCGTTAAGCCGTCGCGAGTGCCGGCCACTTTCAAATCCATATCGCCATAATGGTCCTCCGGTCCCTGAATATCGGTTAAGATTTTGTATTGGCCTTCCCCGGCTACCAAGCCCATCGCGATACCGACAGCCGGTTTTTTTAACGGCACGCCGGCATCCATCAAAGAAAGCGAACCGGCGCAAACCGAAGCCATTGAAGAAGAGCCGTTGGAAGATAAAATTTCGGAAACCACTCTGATGGTGTAGGGAAATTGTTCAACCGGCGGAATTAAATAACGAAGAGCTTTTTCCGCCAAAAGTCCGTGTCCGATTTCTCTTCGTCCGGGACCGCGGGAAGGCCCGGTTTCGCCGACTGAAAACGGCGGAAAATTGTAATGAAGCATGAATCTTTTCTTGCCGGAAAATTCCATTGTTTCCACTAATTGTTCCGCTCCGGGCGCGGCCAGGGTCGTGATGGCAAGGGATTGGGTGTCGCCTCGGACAAAAAGAGCGGAGCCGTGGGTTCTTTTGAAAAGACCGGTTTCCGCGTAAAGCGACCGCACCTCGTCCAACTTTCGGCTATCAGGCCTTTTATCTTTTTCTAAAATTCCCCGATGAACGATTTTGTCCACTTCTTCTTCAAAAATTCCATCTCCCCAAGTTTTAATTTCCGGTTCCTCTTTTAAATCAGTGAAAAGTTCGGTTTTCAGATCCCCTAAGGCGTTTTGTCTGGAGCTTTTAGATGGTTGGTAAACGGCCTTTTCCAGTCGGCCGTTCAGAAAATCAATAATTTTCTTTCTAAGTTCCGCGGGCGGTTCGGCCAAAACAAGCTCGGCTTTCTTTTGGCCCAAGGTTTTGACAACCCCTTTCTGAAAAGCTATCAATTCTTTGATTTTTTTTTGGCTGGATTCAAAAAATTCAACGGCCGTGTCCGCGGAGATTTCTTCGGCTCCAAGTTCAATCATATTGATTTTATCCTCGGTGCCGGCAAAAAAAGCTTCAACCTTAGGTTGTTCTTTGACGATTTTTATCCCGGCCACCGGGCCGTTCCACGGAACATCAGAAATTGCCAGGGCCGTTGAAGCCGTCAAAAGCGCGATAAAATCAGGGTCATTTTCCTCGTCGTAAGCTAAAACCGTAACCACTACCTGAATCGGTCGGCGAATTCTCTGATCAAAAAGCGGTCTGACGGTTCGGTCAATCAAACGGCCGGAAATAATGGCGTCATCCGAGGGCCGGCCTTCACGTCGGACAAAACGGCTGCCGATAATTTTCCCGGCGGCGTAGAATTTCTCTTCATAATCAACCACCAGCGGCAAGTAATTTTTGGGTTCATCTTTTTTGCCCATCACGACGGCAACCAAAACCGCGGTTTCGCCGTATTTGCCCAAAACGGCGGAATTGGCTTGGCAGCCGAGGTCGGACACTTCCAAGCTCAAATTTTTATTTTCAAATTCGGTTTGAAAAACCTGTTTTTTAAATTCTTTGATTATCATTTTTTAAACCTGTTTTTTAAGAAAAATTTTTGGAATATCCTCCACCGCGGTAAAATAATCAGCTACTTCTTTAAGATGAGCCGAGGTGGTTTTGCTAAAAGCCGCCACTTCAACTTGTTTCCCCAGGCCCCATTTAAGATATTCAACCAGGGGAACGAAATCACCATCGCCGGTTACCAGGATTATCACATCCAAAGAATCGGCCATTCGGACGGCGTCAATGGCCAATCCGACGTCCCAGTCGGCTTTTTTTTCTCCGCCGGAATAAATTTGGAGGTCTTTGACTCTTAGTTCTAAACCGACCTGGCCCAAGGCCTCAAAAAACGATTTTTCGCCTAAAGCAGTTTCGCTTTTAACCACGTAAGCCACGGCTCGGATAAGCTTGCGGTTGCCGGTTAGGGCTTTGACAAGTTCTTGAAAATTTACTCTAGCCCGATAAAGATTTTTGGCCGAATGATAAAGGTTTTGGATATCAAGGAAGATGCCGATTCGTTGGTCTTTGTAGGATATGAACATTATTATATTATTTGAGATTCAGTTCTTTGGTAATTTTGCGATAACTTTCTTTTTTATTCTTTTGCAGATAATTTAAAAATCTTTTTCTTTGTCCCACCATTCCCAAAAGGCCTCGGCGAGAATGGTTGTCCTTTTTATTGGTTTTCAAATGGTCAATCAATCCCTCAATGTTTTTAGTCAAAAGCGCGACCTGAACCCCCGCGGAACCAGTGTCCGTTTCTTTAGACCGCATTTTTCTGATGATATTAACTTTTTGTTGCTTGCTTAGCATTAATTATTATTATATAATACCGATTACAGAAGTCAAATCTATATATTAATCAATATAAAAAAAATGCGCGAGAAACCTTTAATTTTAATAGTAGACGACGAACCCGAAATAAGAGAAGTGGTCAAGACCAAGCTGGAAGCCAGCGGATTTGAAACAAAAGAGGCCTCCCGGGGCGCCGAAGGGATAAAACTGGCCCAAGAATTGAAGCCCGATATTATTTTATTGGATATCGTTATGCCGGACATGGACGGCGTGGAAGTGCTTTTTAAATTAAAAAGCGACCAAGCCACTAAAGACATCAAAGTTTTTATTTTTACCGGCAAAGGCGATCCCCGGCCGGAAATTATTGACGTTAACCGCAAATTCGCCCTGGAAAGCGGCGCCGTTGATTTCATCAGAAAAGAAATTGAATTAAACGAACTGGCGGCTAAATTGCAAAAAACAATTACGGAACTAAGGCAAGAAAACAGCGCGAAAAGGAAAAAAGAAGAATCCCTGAAATGATTTTTGGAAAATGATACCGAGAGCCGTCCAGCAAATCACTTATTGGCCTATCTATCTGGTCTTGAAATTTCTTTTCCGTTACCGCGTGGAAGGACAGGAAAATTTGAAAGGGCTGGGAGATAAGCCGGTGATTTTTGTTTCTAATCACGCCAGTTTTCTTGACGGCCCGATTTGCGCCGCCGCGATGCCAAGGGACTTGGTCGCGCCGGTTAAATTTTATCCAATAAGGTTTTTGGTGGCGAAAGAGCATTTTGGCTGGGAAAACCCTTTCCCTTTCCCGTTTTCTCTCTTTACGGCTTTTTATGTGAGAGCAAACGGCTCTATCCCTGTTGTCCGGGGCATGGGCGATTTCCGGCAAAACTTGGCCGAAGCCATTAAGGTATTAAAAAAAGGAGCCAAAGTCTGGATTTATCCCGAGGGGAAAATAACGCGCGACGGAAAACTTCAACTGGGCAAAAAAGGCGCGGCCTATCTTCATCAGGCGACCGGCGTGTCAATTGTTCCGGTTGGGCTAAACGGGACTTTTGAAATTTTAAAATCAAAAAAAATAAAAATAAAAATAGGAAAACCGATTCATTCTTTGGGCAATCTTTCACTGGAAGAAAGCACGGCAAAAATAATGCGAGAAATTTCCAAGTTGATCGATTAGATAATAGTTGCTAATTCTTAGCAGTAAATTTGACAAAACAATTCATTTGTTAGATATTGATATTGGTATAAATATTGGATTGAACATTAAAAATTGAAAAAGGAGGTGGTTATGTCTGCGATTATATGGCGGAATATGGGAAGCTATGCTCACTTTCTGAATTGCGCAAACGGACAGATTGTTTCAGTTGAAACAGGCAATATTGAAGCGAAAAAGATTGTCAATAAGCCGGATAACTATAAATTTGACAGCGACACTAAAAACTTTTTCAAAAATATAAGCGGCCAATATAATTCTAGGTTGTGCCGCAAAAATTTGATCAAGCTTGGTCTTGCGTTCAATTTTCCGACAACGGTAAACATTGAATTAAGCCGAAGATGTTCACTAAGATGCGTTCATTGTTATGTCGGGAACAAAAATTTGCGTTCTTCTAAGCCGGGATTTCTTGAACGGATGGACGAATCTGGTATCGGCGATTTTTTTGACGAGCTTAAATCTTTGGGAGTTTTTCTAGTTGTAATAAGCGGGGGCGAACCGTTTATCGGCAAAAGTCTTTTGAGTTTATTGCGAATAGCGACAGAAAAAGGGTTTCTGGTAGAAATATTTAGTAATTTGCAATACTTGCCTGAATGGTTTCTATCTAATGAATACGGAAATTTTAGAATAGGCCGAATACAGACATCAGTTTATTCTGCTGTTTCAAAAATTCATGATGATATAACAAAAAGTTCAGGGTCGCTAAAGCGTACTCTCGGAAATCTTCATTTACTGGTAAAAATGGGATATTTTGTTGAAGTGGCAACGCCTCTAATGAAAAGAAATTTTGTTTCATGGGAAAGCGCTAAACTTTTCTTTCGAAAAAAGAAAATTGCTCAAAATTTTTCTTGGCCGATAGCTAATGAATATTATGGTCAGGCGAGAAAGAACCGATTAAATATTTCTGGTGAAAACCTAAGAGATTTTGTAAGGAAAAACCCAGATTTTATTTCGGAGACGCAAAATTATAACTCCAACGAACTTGTTTGCGAAGCTGGAAAAGCTATATTTGCAATATCAGCAAACGGCGATGTCTTTCCGTGTAGTCAGTTGCCTTTGCCAGTTGGGAATATTTTTTTAAAAAAGAAAAGCAGGGAAATTGTTTATGGGGAAAGTATGCTAAAAATCGGGTCGTTAAAATGGAAAGATATTCCGGCAAAAAAAGTTTTTAATTTTTGTCCGGGTATCAATTATACCGATGCGGGAAATGTATTAACGCAACCGGAGCATATGTTGAATGCGATAAATGTGGCTTTTGCAAAAAAGAAAGGAGGTAAAAAATGAAAAAGTCAGCGAAAAAACCGATAAAAACGGTTTGGTCATCGGCTAGAAAAAGCAAGGCGTCTTCTTGCGTTGGATGTCCTTCGCGTAGTTCTCAAAAGTAACAATTACTCCAAGTAATGGCATATCGGGAAAGCGACTCATTCACTTTCCCGATTTTTTATTTAGCAAGTAAAATGCTATTATTTAAAAATAATGAATTCCTCAATAATTGAAAAAATCAAAAAAGAATATAATTTCAAAAATCCTGTTTTTTTGAAGAAATTTGAGACACGAGAAAAGCGGAAAGCTTTTTTAATTGGGAACGACAAAAATAAATATGTTCTTAAGGTTGTTCCAGGCAATAGAGAATTGATTGTTAGATTGGAATTTGTATCTAAAATTAAGAAACAAGGCGTTAATATTCCTGCTATTATTAGCGCAAAATCAAACAAAAAATATTTTCTGCAATCAGGCAACATCTTGTTTTTGTCGGAATTTATTGATCAAAAAGAAAATCATCCATCGCGATATTTTTTTTCGGAGCTTGGTCGCGTTGTCGGTGAATTTCACAAAATCAAAATTGGAAACAGTAAAATTCCCAAATTAGATATTAAAGGAAAAATTGAAAGACTGAAAGCAACTTTTTCAAAAAAGAAGATAGATATCAAAATCAGAAAAGAAATAATCAGTTTTTGCAGTTCATTTTCGCCTATATTTGGCGCGACAACCGGTTTGGTTCATGGCGATATTAGTTATTTCAATGTTTTGGGCAGAAAAAAACTTTTTTTAATTGATATTGATGACATCTCGCGGGGTCCGATTGTTTATGATCTTGGCCAAATGATTGCTTTTATGTTTAACTTTACCCCTTTTGATTTTTCTAGATTTGGGATGAGAACGAAGCACAGATCGGAAGCCATTTTTTTAAAAAGCGAATTTGAGCTTTTTTTGAAAAATTATTATCAAAAAATTAAATTATCAAAAAAAGACATAGAAATTTTACCTCAAATGGCCATGTTGGCATGCGCGGGAAACATTTATTTAAAACCCGAGGGGGTATTCAAGTGGAATTATAAAAGATTCAAAAAAATTGAGGAAGAAAAAGATTTAATAAAAGCTTTATCTCGAAAATATCTATGAAAAATTAATTATATGGCAAAAAATATTTTTCAAGTTGATTTTTCTTTACGATCTTGTACTATATTCAATATGAAAGCCGTCGGTTGGAAAAAGACAATCAAGCAATTTTCAGGGCTCGTCCACCGCAACGGCCGGCAAATGATTTTGTCTTAAAAGCGCTATTAAATGGCGCTTTTTTGTTTGGAGATTTGGCAAACTTTATGCTTAATAAAATTTTGAAATTTTTTAATAGAATCGGCAAGGAAACCGGATTCGACAAAGGAACTAATTATTTTAAGACTTATTTAGATTTTATCAGAAAAGAAGATCTTTATCCGGCAATTTATACCATTGACGGTCCATCGTCATCGCCGGAAATTATAATTAATGGCAAAAAATATTTGACTTTTAGTTCAAATAATTATTTAGGATTAGCTGGCGATTATCGTATCAAGCAGGCAGTGATTAAGGGCATAGAGAAATACGGGGTCGGTTCTGGCAGCACCCGTCTTTTGTCAGGCACTTTAGATGTTCAGGTGGAATTTGAAAAAAAACTAGCTCAATTTTTAGATTGCGAAGATTCTATCACATTCTCTTCTGGTTTTTTGGCCAACGTAGGCGTTATCAGAATGCTGGCAGATCCTTTTCCTTATTTTACTTTATTTAATGAAAAGCCGGGAATAATTATTAGCGATGCGTTAAATCATGCCAGCATCATTGATGGAGTAAGGCTGGCTAGCGCGGAAAGAACAGTTTATAAACATAGCGATATGGGTGAGCTGGAAAGGATTTTAAAGGCAAGCAGGCAAAAAAGAAAGCTGATATTGACCGATGGAGTTTTTAGCATGGACGGCGACCTTGCCAAATTAAAAGAAATCGCGGAATTGGCAAAAATATACAATGCCTTAATAATGGTTGATGACGCCCACGGGACAGGGATATTGGGAGCAAAAGGCGCTGGCACGGCCCATCATTTGGGGGTGGCAAAAAACATAGACCTAGCTATGGGTAGCTTTACAAAAGCATTCGGAAGTATTGGCGGATTTGTCGTCGCGAATAAATCAATTACCGATTATCTTCGTATTACCGCCAGGAGTTATATTTTTTCAGACCCGATTATACCGGCAATCGTTGTCGGATTAATAGAGGCGCTAAAAATCGTTGAAAACGGAGATCATTTACGCCAACAAGTATTAACTAACGCGGAATATTTAAGAAGTAATTTAAAGAAACTAGGCTTCACGGTATTGGGGCAGGAAAGCACTATCGTGCCTTTATTTATTGGCTCGGAAGAAAAAGCGATAAAATTTTATTCGGCTCTTGTTGACAATAATATTCTCGCTCCTTGCATCAGAAGACCAGCGGTGCCGGAAGGAAAAGAAAGAATTCGTTTTTCTTTAATGGCGACCCACACAAGAGAGCAGGTTGATATTTTATTGAATGTATCTTCTGATATAGGTAAAAAATTTAATCTCATTTAGATTTTTCCATTATGGAAACTGTGTTTGTTACAGGAGGAACAGGGTTCTTGGGGCAATCGCTTATTCCTTTACTAATACGCAAGGGAGACAGAGTAAAAGTTTTGGTTCGTTCCGTCAGTCAATCAAAAATTAATAATCCATTGATTGAAAAAATTGTCGGTGATATTCGAGATAGAAAAACATTTGAAAACGCTTTAAGTGGAGTGGATAAGATTTATCACCTTGCCGGCGTTGTTACCGATTGGGCCCCTAAATCGTTGTATGAAAATGTGCATGTTCAGGGAACAAAAAATATCTTAGAGGTGGCAATCGCTAATAAAGTAAAAAAATTTATCCACATTAGTACCGTTGATGTTTCAGACTACGAACATCATTTTTGTATAGACGAAACTACGAAGTATACATTTTCAAAAGCTCCTTACCGATATACAAAAGTTCAGGCAGAAAAATTGGTTTTGAATAGCAAAACTAACGGTTTGGATTTTGTTATTATTCGTCCATCATGGATTTACGGTCCAGGAGATACGACATTTTTTCCGGAAATTGCTTATCAAGTCAAAAAAGGCCTGATGATATTTATTGGAAGTTCAAAAAATTTTGTGCCTTTGGTTTATAGTGATAATCTTAGTAATGCGATCATTAAAGCTGGAGAAATTGAGGCCGCGCGCGGAGAGATTTTTTTAATATCCGATGGCGAAATCACTTGGGAAAAGTTAGTTAGGTATATATCTGCGGGTATGGGGATAAAAGAGAAGCATTTTTTAACCTGGCCTTATACAACTGCTTATTTTTTAGCCATAATGATGGAAGGGATGGCGAAAACTCTAAAAAAGAAAAAACGTCCGCTATTGACACGAACTGTCGTAGAAATGACAGGAAGAAGCATAAAAGTAAATACTGAAAAAGCAAAGAAAATTTTGGGATATTTACCAAGCACTTCCTTAGAATATGGTATTCAAAAATCCATTCAATGGTTAAAAAATAAATCTATTGATGATTTAAGAAAAAAGTAATTTTTAGATTATGCCCATTACCTCTTTTATAATTTTTATTGCAGCCACGCTTGAGCTTGTTGTTGGTTTTTGCGTTTGGTTGCAGGGTCGAAAGGAAAGATTGAGCCAACTCTTTGCCTTGCTTGTTTTTATTACAGCGTACTGGGTTGTTTCCAACCCTCTTATGGCTTTAGAACCTTGGGACTTTTGGGTGAAAAATAGTTATGCTGCCGGAGTGCTCGTTGCCCCAACCGCTCTCATTTGGATTTTAAATTTGGTGAGAAAAGAAGTTAAAAAACAGCACTATTTTTTTATTTGTTTTCCCGCGGGAATTTTATTTTTCCTGACATATTTTACTAATTTTATCATTGAAGACACCCAAAAAGGATTGATCGGAAGTTTTAAAGGAACATTTGGTATTTTTTACCCAGTTTACTCCGGTTATTCTTTAGCGATTATTTTTTATATGTTATATCTACTGTTTGCCTATTTCAAAAAATCAACAGACGCTCAAAGACTCCAATTAAGGTATGTGATATTCGGCGTGTCTAGTTTCGCAATAGTTGTTTCTATTGTCAGTTTTATTTTGCCGTTATTTGGAATTACAACCCTTATTTCTTTTGATTCTCCTAGCTCAATTATTTTTATCATTGCCATGGGTTACGCAATCGCGAAGCATCATCTTTTTAACATCCGTGTTATCGCCACCGAGCTTTTGGTTTTTGCTATCTGGATTTTTACTCTTATTCGGCTGTTGCTCTCCGTAACTTCCCATGAAAGATTCATCAACGGCGGCTTTTTGATATTATTAATTTTCTTCGGGTTTTTATTAATCCGCAGTGTTTTGAAAGAAGTCCGGCAAAGAGAAGAAATTCAGAAATTAAGCGAATTCAAGACCGAGCTCTTGTCAATTGTGGCTCACCAGATTAAAAATCCGTTGGTTGTCATAAAAGGATACGCTTCTCTGGTGGAAGATAAAACCATTTGCGACGCCGAAGCGGTTTCGGATGTTTTCAAAAAAATTAAAGCCGCCGCTGGCAAATTAGTGATGTTGCTGAATAATCTCTTGGACCTTCATCATCTTGAGGAAGGAAAGATGCATTATGAATTTCAGAAACTTGAATTAAACAGGTTTTTGAAAGATATCATTGACGGGTTTCAAATATTCGCCCGCCAGAAAAATTTGGATTTGATTTTTGAATCTTCGCCCGCGGAAATTTACGTTGACGGCGATACTTATAAATTGAGCCAGGTTTTTCAAAATTTAATTGATAACGCCATAAAATATACCGACAAGGGATACGTGAAAATAAGCGTTGAAAGCAAGGAGAAAGCGATAATCGCGGTGAGTGATTCCGGCCAAGGAATGAGCCGCGACACGACTCAAGGATTATTCCAAAAATTTTCTCGGGGCGCCGGAGAAACCATTCATGGCAGCGGTTTGGGCCTTTACATCAGCAAAGAAATTGTTGAAGCCCATCAGGGCAAAATCCGGGCTGAATCCGATGGCGAAGGGAGGGGTTCAAAATTGTTAGTTGAGTTGCCAAAAGCCAAATAAAATGCGATGCTAGATGTGTAAAATGTAAGCTATGGCCCCATCATCTAGTGGTTAGGATATTGGGTTTTCATCCCAAAAACACCGGTTCGACTCCGGTTGGGGCTACAAAATAGTCATTAGCCATCAGTTGTTAGGTTATTAGTTGGCGCTCTTATGGACGACATCAAAAAATCCAAAAAAGAAATCAATAATACGCGATTAGAAGTTGATCTGCGTGAATCCGCGTCTGGCTCGCGTCAGCCCGCGATAGTGGAATGGCAGGCGCCGGCTTTCAGGTATTATCTCAAAGACGTTTCCTGGTATTGGTTGAGTTTTATTATTGCTATTTTATTAACGGCTTTCGCCGTCTGGCAAAAAAATTTTCTTTTCGCCATTTTTATTTTATTGGCTGAAATTTCGGTTTTGATTTTAGCCCGTCGCCAGCCGGAATTAATCAAATTTAAAGCCGATGACAAAGGAATTGCCATTGCCGGCAAAGTTTATCTTTTCAGCGATTTGGAAAATTTTTGTTTCCGGTCTGACGACGAAGATAAAAACTTTGAAGAATTAATCCTAAAAAGAAAAACCCATTTCAACCCTTATCTGAAGATTTTCGTTGACGCCGGTGTTTCTTCGGCCGTCCGCGGCATTATCAGCCAAAAGTTAACCGAAGAAGCATACGAAGATTCCCTGCTTGAAAGTATTTTCAAGTGGTTGCGGTTTTGAAAACGGGGATGTTTGTTCGTCGCCTGTTTCGTAATAATTAAATTAGCGGGGATTGACATTGGCTTAGCCGGTGCTATAATGTATTTATTAATAAAGGTCGCCCCGAATGGCGACTATTTTTATAAAATTTAATAAAAAATATGAAAATGGATCTTAAGACATTAGCTTCGGCGGTAAATCAGATTTCTGAAGAAAGAGGAATTGAGCCGAAGGAAGTATTGGCCGGTATCGAAGAGGCCATCGCCGCCGCCTACAAAAAACAGTACCGCGAGAGATCGGAAATTGTGAAGTCCAAATTTGATTTGAAAACCGGCGCGCTTAAATTCCGGCAGGTAAAAACCGTTGTTGATGAAACCACGGTCAGATTTGACGAAGCCGAGCAAGCCGAAGGGGGAGCAACGATATCTTCGGTGGAAGAAGAAAAGCCAAGATATAATCCTGACCGCCATATTCTTTTTGAAGAGGCCAAAAAGATTAAACCCGATGTCGCGCTTGATGAAGAATTGGAATTTCCTTTGGAGGAGCATGAAGATTTTGGCCGGATCGCCGCTCAAACCGCCAAGCAGGTTATTCTGCAAAAATTGAAAGAATCGGAACGGGAAGCGGTTCGCGCCGAGTTCCAGGGCAAAGAAGGCGAAATCATCAGCGGCGTTGTCCAGCGTTTTGACCGCGGCAATGTTTATGTGGATTTGGGCCGGACTCTGGGAGTGATGTTTCCCAATGAATGCATCCCCGGCGAGCATTATCGCCTCAACGAACGATTGCGGTTCTACGTTTTGGCTGTCCAGGAAGACGCGAAATTACCGGGCGTTATTCTTTCCCGAAGCCATCCCCAATTCGTGGTCAAGCTTTTTGAATTGGAAGTTCCGGAAGTCGCCGAAGGAGTAGTTGAGATAAAAGCTATGGCCCGCGAATCCGGCCATCGGACTAAAGTTTCAGTTTATTCCAAAGAAGAAAAGGTTGATCCGGTTGGAAGCATGGTTGGCCAGCGAGGAACGCGGGTAATGGCCGTGACCAATGAACTAGGCAACGAGAAAATTGACATTATAGAATGGGCGGAAGAACCGGCGAAATTTATCGCTAACGCTTTTTCGCCGGCCAAAGTCATTTCGGTTGAAATTTTGCCTCGGCGCGAGGCTCGGGTTTTCGTGGCCGAAGATCAATTAAGCTTGGCTTTGGGCAAAGGAGGCGAAAACGTGCGTTTGGCCGCTAAATTAACCGGTTTCAAAATTGATGTCCGTTCTCAATCCCGGCCCGAAGAAATTCAGCAAGGAGGAGTGGTTGACGTAGAAGAAACTCCGGCGGCAAATATTGTTGCCGAAGAAATTAAAAAAGCCGAACAAACCGAAAAGCCGGAATAATCGCGTCTGAAATAAAAATTAATTATAATTAATTAATAAAAAATGAACAAAAAAATAACCAATCAATCCGAAGAAGAAATTTTTGGCCAATATTTAATTCCGACGGTTATTGAAAAGTCGCCGTTGGGCGAGCGCGCTTACGATATTTATTCCCGCTTGCTGAAAGAAAGGATTGTCTTTTTGGCCGGACCGATTAACGACGCTTTGGCCAACATAGTCATAGCCCAGCTTTTGTTTCTGGAGCACGAAGACCCCAAGAAAGACATCAAGCTTTACATTAACAGCCCCGGAGGGGTGGCCACCGCCGGTTTGGCTATTTACGACACCATTCAATACATTAAGCCCGATGTTTCCACGATTTGCGTGGGGATGGCCGCTTCAGCCGCCGCCATTCTTTTGGGCGCCGGCCAGAAAGGCAAAAGATTGGCTTTGCCTAATTCCGAAATTTTGCTTCACCAGGTAATGGGCGGAGTTGAAGGCCAGGCTACGGAAGTCCAGATTGCCGCTAAGCACATCATCCAGGTGAAAAATCGCATTACTCAAATTCTGGCGAAACACACCGGCCAGCCGATAAATAAAATAGAAAAAGACACCGACCGCGATTTTTATCTTACTCCCCAGGATGCCAAGGAATACGGTTTGATAGACCAGATTATCAAGACCAAATAAAAAATCATGAATCATGGGACAGTGATTCATTATCTCAACGGAAAATTTATTGACGGCTCAAAAGCCCTTATTAAGGTTAACGAGCTTGGCTTGCTTCGCGGTTACGGGATTTTTGATTATTTCAGGACTTACGACAGAAAACCTTTTCACTTAGAAGATCACCTTCGTCGTTTCTTCAAATCGGCCGCGGCTTTTAATTTGAAGCCGCCGTTTTCCGTAAAAGAAATAGAAAGGATTGTTTTGGAATTAATCAAAAGAAATAAAAATTTCCGGGAATTGGGCTTTCGGATTGTTTTAACCGGCGGGGAAACCGCGGACGGCAAAACTTCCGCCAGGCCGACTTTTTTTATCATGGTTGCCAGACCTTCTTTTTCCCCCAAGGAAGTTTATTCAAACGGAGTCAGAATTCTGACCTTTAATTATCGCCGGGAATTTCCGGAAATAAAAACCACCAATTATTTGCTGGCGGTTTCCCGATGGCGCGATGTTTTGCGGAAAAAAGCCGCGGAAATTCTTTATGTTTGGCAAGGAAAAGTTTTAGAGGCCTCTACTTCCAATTTTTTCATGGTGAAAAATAAAATCCTGTTTACGTCCAAAACCGAGATTTTAAAAGGAGTAACCAGAAAATTGGTCATCAAATTGGCCAAAAAAAATAAAATTAAGATTGTTGAAAAAGATATTTATTTAAAAGAGGCCTTGGAAGCCGACGAATGTTTCATGACCGCCACCGACAAAGAAATTATGCCGGTGGTAAGAATTGATAGATTCAAAATCAAAAACGGCCGAGTTGGAGAAATCACTGAAAAATTGATTGAGTTTTTTAAGGAACATACGGAAAATTTTTCTTAAAAACAAAAGCCGAGGCCTAAACCTCGGCTATTTTTTCTCCTTTAATTTTTGGATAACTTTTATGAAAGAACCGTTAGTTTCGGCTAGGATAAAGCGAAACCCTAAATTTTTCGCAAATTGTTTATCGCTTTCCCGGTCTCCACAAACAAAAGATTTTTTAAACTCAATTCTGTTTTTATTGGCTTTTAGATATTTGTCTACCAAGCCGGTCTTGGGTTTACGGCAGGCGCATTTATCTTGAGAAAGATGGGGGCATATAAATATTTTCTCAAACACTATGCCGTTTTGTTTAAAGATTTTCAGCATTAGATTATGAGGAGCCTCAAAATCATTTTTAGGAAAAGAAGGGGTTCCTAAGCCATCTTGGTTTGAAATCATTATGAGCCCATATCCTAAAGACCTCAGTTTTTGAAGACCCTCAATTACTCCGTCAAGTATCCGGAGTTTTTCAATGCCGTCAATTTGAAATGTGTCTGGCGGTTCAAAAATTAAAGTTCCATCTCTATCTAAAAACACATATTTTCTTTTCATGGTTTATACCTCCCTTTTTAATTTTTTGTTAAAGTTCTCTTTGGGGTATCTTTATGACTGCGCTCGAACTTACTTTATCAAAAACGGCTGAACAAGGGAAGCCGCCCAGCCGCCGCTCGCTGACGCTCGCCGCCAAGCAAAACATTCTTTTCCTTATTAGAAGAATTTTTTGGTGGCGCGCGCAAATCAGAAATCGTAAAGTCTAATCAATGGAGCGGGAGACGGGATTCGCACCCGCGACCTTCTCGTTGGCAACGAGACGTTCTGCTACTGAACTACTCCCGCAATTTTTAAACCCTAAATTATAGATTTATTTTCTAAATTCTATTCTTGTGGCGGCTGGCTGCCTGGTCCTTTGACCGAAGGCGAACCGGTGGGCCCGCGGAAAGCCGATGATTGATTTACGGCCCGAATTTCTTCTTGTTGAAATTGAGGCGAAAGATTTTCTGAAGAAATTTTTGTCGCTCGCGGCGTCAAAATCAAATACAGCCCCAACAAAATCACCAAGATGATTATATAAATGATAATCCTTTTCCGCATATTTTCAATTATGGCATTATAGCAATTTCGCGCTTTTCTGAAAAGGCTTAACAACTTTCTTGTTTTTGCTGTATTATTATAGTCGTTCTTTGGTAATTTAAAAATGGATGTTAATCAAAAAGGAGGAGAAATGACGAGTCCTAAAAATTTTAATAAAATTGAAAGCGATGTCCATCAGATGCTCGGCGATATTAAAATCCAAGAAATCTGCCATTGGAAGACATTTCCAAATTACTGGCTTTTAATTATTGGTTTTAGGCAGAAAGTAATTTCTGGATTTTTCTGGAAGGAGGTTTAAAATGATTTTTTTGAAGATTTTAGTAATTACTTTCGGATGTTTTATTCTTTTAGTCTGCGCTTTAGCGATATTTTTAGTCGGGACGCCCTCCACGTTTAATGAGTTAGTCTTCCCCAAACGTTAATTTTAACCCCGTCAACTTATAAAAATGACGGGGTTTATTTTTTTTGAAAATAAACTAAAATAAGATAAGAAGAGGACGGTTAGCTCAATGGCAGAGCGCTTCGTTTACACCGAAGAGGCCGCTGGCTCAATCCCAGCACCGTCCACTAGGTAAAAATCTAACGAGGTAAGCCAAGGAGTAGGTTGATTCAGCTCAATAAATAAAAACGTAGGTTTTATGAGCTTATTGAAGAATATAGATAAAACCTACACTTTCAAAATGTTTTACACTTTTGTGTAAAACATCGATATTTTACATTTTTTGCCAGACAGGCCAGTAATGCGATGAATACTACGCTTTTTGGATTTTGACGAAAAAATGCAAAAAACGATGTTTATGCGCAAACAATCGTTTTTGAAAATTTTGAAAGCTGGTTTTTAATTTTTAGGGACACAAATGAATATTTTCATCAAAAAATCCCGATTTATATAATTTATAAAGATTTCTATAAGGATATAGCACATCTGAATTACCAATATTTTCTAACCACTCCATAAATTGCTTAGCTTTATAACCATGCAATTTCTTATAAAATAAAGGAATGATTTTATCTTTTAGAGATATGTAGTCACGAACAATCAATTTAGCCATTCTCCCCCGATTAATACCGTCTTTCCTATAAGGTCCTAAAATATAGATAGAATTCGGCAATCCTAAAGTATTTCTTAATTTTCTTAATAATTCCCGGTCGCGTTCATGCATCTGGATAACGAAAGTCGGAATTTTCTCTATTTTAATTGATTTTTTATATTTGGTTGTACGCTTATCAAAAGTAAAACAACCTTCTCCTTCAACTAATCCGCGAATATATTCAAAAGAAAGAATTCCTATATATTTATTAATCATTCTAAATATTATATCATATAAAATATGACCCCAAAAACTGAATTAGGAAAATTAGGCGAGGATTTGGCCTGTAGATATCTTGTGGACAAGAATTATAAAATCATTGAACGCAACCATAGAAAGCCCTGGGGAGAATTAGACATCATTGCCAAAAGTCCAGACAAAACCTTAGTTTTTGTGGAGGTGAAGACAATGCGGCAATTCGGCAATCAATTCGGCAATCAGGCAAATAGTTATCCCCAATTGCCGAATTCAGCAATTGAGCCGGAAATGCAAATGACTCAAGCCAAAATCAAAAAAACAAAAAGAATCGCTTCTTTGTATGCTGGCGCCTTTCCGGAAAAAATAGACGAAAAGGCCGGCTGGAGAATTGATTTAGTTGCTTTGACAATTAACGGAAAAGATTGTTTGATAAATCATTATGAAAATATCTAAGATGTGAATAATACAATGATTAGACAAGGGAGTGAAAAAGGGAGTGAAAGAGGTATTGCCATGCTCAACCCAAATAAAATTTTGATTTAGTCGATAATTCTTTGATTGCCGAACTTAAAAGGCAGACTAAAATTATAGTCTGCCTTTTTATTTTTCTACGGAAGCACCATGTGTTGTGGATAAAATCAGAATCTAGTTGCTTGCCTTTTAGTAATTTTCAGTATATTATAAATAATATGCCCACCATGAAATGTAAAACATGCGGAAATGATTTTTATGCGAAACCAAATTGGATAAAAAAGGGATGGGGCAAATATTGTTCAATAAAATGCCAACATGAAAGTCTTAAAAATGGAAGGTTCGTTGAGTGTTTCCTTTGTAAAAAGAAGATCTATAGAACGCTGAAAAATCTTAAAAGGTCAAAGAGCAAAAAATATTTTTGTAGTAAATCTTGCCAAACAATTTGGAGAAATTCTATCATATATATAGGTAGCAACCATTCAAATTGGAAAGGAGGTGGAAGTATTTATAGGGACATATTACTTCGTCAGAATAGGCCTCAAATCTGTAAAAGATGTGGAATAAGAGACGAAAGATTATTAGCCGTGCATCATATTGATAGAAACAGAAATAATAGCAGAGTGGAAAATTTGATTTGGCTCTGTTATAATTGTCATCATTTGGTTCATCATAATATAAAGGAGAACCAGAAATTAATGGAGACATTGGTGTAGCAGCAGCACAAAGGTTTGTGGAGCCTTCGGCAGGGGTGCAAATCCCCTATGTCTCCCCGAAAAAATGAAAATTTATAAAAAAATATTTATCGGTTTTGTTGTTGTTATTACCGTTTTTGGCTTGGTGGCTTTTTCTTTTCCTGTTGGTAATTTTTCTAAACCGCAACCGCGAAGCTCCTCTCCTGAAATAGAAAAAAATAGCGCCGCTTCTCTGGCTCCCGTCGCGCCGGTTTCAACTTCTTCAACTTCTCCGGCCACTACGAGCTCGGTTCCAAATTCATGGGGAGCCAGTTTTGAAGAAATGTTCGGTTTTTCGGATTTAAACAAGGAAAGCGATTTGTTGGGCAAAACGGGAACCGGCAGTTCCACCGGCAACGCTATTGATGAAATTTTTAAGGAATTAAATCAGTGACCCCGCGCCTTTGGAAGATTGCGAAGCTTTATATTTTCATTTATTCAAAATTTGTCTTTTTAAAAGGGTTAAATTTTATTATTCTAAGATAAGCAATGAATTCTCGCTTCGGTAAAAGAAAAATATCTTCCAAAGGCGACGGGGTGATAAAAAAAGAGAAGAAAAAGATTGTCGTTATCGGCGGCGGAACGGGAATTTTTTCCGTTCTCAACGGCTTAAAAAATTATTTTGACGATGTTTCGGCTATTGTTAGCATGGCTGATGACGGCGGATCTACCGGGATTTTACGGGAAGAATTTGGGATTTTGCCGCCCGGCGACGTTCGTCGAGCCATTGTTGCCTTAGCTTGCTCGGATAACAAAATTTTATCCGAGCTTTTTAATTATCGCTTTAAAGAAGGTCGGGGCTTAGCCGGTCACACTTTTGGCAATTTAATGATTGCCGCCTTGGAACGGATTACCGGCAGTTTTGACAAGGCGATAAAAGAAGCCAGTAAAATTTTTGCTTTAAAAGGAAAAGTGATACCGGTAACGCTTCAGCACACCCGGCTTCACGCTAAATTAGAAAATGGCCAGATTGTTTCCAAAGAAAGCAATATTGATATTCCGCGACACGATGGCCATTTAAAGATAAAAAAAGTTTGGTTAAAACCAACGGCGAGATTAAATTCCGAAGCCGAAAAAGAAATTCTGGCGGCTGATTTAATTATCATTGGTCCTGGCGATCTTTATACCAGTTTGATCCCCAATCTTTTGGTGAGGGGTCTGAAAAAATCTCTGAAGCAGACCAATGCCAAAATTATTTATTTTGTCAATTTAATGACCAAGCACGGCGAGACCGATAGTTTCCGGGCTTCGGATTTTTTGAGGGTCTTGGAAAATTATTTAGGAAAAGGAGTTTTGGATTATGTGGCGGTCAACAGCAAAAAACCCGCGCCCGTCAGATTGCGGCCTTACGTTTCGGAACGGGCATATCTAGTGGAAAACGATTTTAAAAAAACAAACAAAAAGCCGATTTTGATAGCGGCTGATTTAATGAGACCGCGGGGCTTTATCAGGCATGACGCTGAAAAAACCGCTAACATTATAAAAAAATTTCTTCAGGCATGATATAATGTCATCATTATGTCTAAATCTTTCTTATTTAAACTGGGTTCGGGTTTAGTAGTCGGTCTCCTGGTCGGCGTTATTGTTTTGGCTTTTAATAATCCGACAGGCAATCCGACTACCGGAGGCGGCGTTGTCGGTGTCGGTTCCGGCGCTCCTGCCAATTCTTTTTATATCAATTCTTCCGGCAATGTCGGCATCGGGACGGCGGCGCCGGGGGCGAAATTGGAAATCGCGGGTCAAATAAAAATTACCGGCGGTGTTCCGGGCGCAAACAAGGTTTTGACTTCCGATGCCGCTGGATTGGCAAGTTGGCAGGCGCCTTCTTCTCCCGGCGTAACTTTGCCTTCCGGGGCGGTGTTTATGATGATAACGGGGAGTTGTCCCGCGGGCACGACTGACGCATCGGCAACCTATGCCAATAAATTTTTAAGGATAAACGCAACGCAAGGTTCTACTGGTGGTTCTGATACATTAAGTATAGCCACAGCAAATTTACCCAGTCATACTCATCCTGTAACGGTATATTCAGGTGCAGGAAGCGGTGCGCAACAATGGCCTACGAATGGAGAAGGAGATGGGAATGTGCCAACTTATTCTGTAACTTTTGATTCAGGTTCAACGGGTTCAGGGGTAGCGGCGACGATAACCAACCCTTACGTAACCGCCAAGATGTGCCAGGTAAATTAAATCTCTGTTGGAGTTTACGCTTTAGCCGGTGTTTGAGCGGCGGCGAAAGTTTGTTTTTTTATTTCTTCCAAGAGTTTTTTATCTTCTTTTAGCTTCGCTTTAGTCGCTTCCAAGCCCACGCCCAGCTTTTCTTTCCCGAAGCTGTAAGTATTGCCGGATTTAACGACAGTGTTGTATTTCAGGGCGGTATTTAGAACATCGGCTTCGGGAGAAATTCCCTGGCCGTAAATGATTTCAAACTCGGCGGTTTTAAAAGGCGGCGCCACTTTATTTTTGACCACTTTGGCTTCAACCATTTGGCCGACTATTTCCTCGCCTTTTTTGAGCTTGGCTCTGGCCCTGATGTCAATCCGAATAGAAGAGAAAAATTTTAAAGCCCGGCCGCCCGGGGTCGTTTCCGGATTGCCGAACATAATGCCGATTTTCATCCGGATTTGGTTGATGAAAATAATGACGGTTTTTGATTTGGAAGCGATGGCGGTTAGTTTTCTCATGGCCTGGCCCATCATCCGGGCTTGCAGGCCCATAAATTGGTCGCCCATTTCGCCTTCAATTTCCGCTCGCGGCGTTAAAGCCGCCACCGAATCCACCACGACCAAATCAATCATTCCCGACCTGACCAGGCTTTCCAGGATGTTTAAAGCGTCTTCGCCGCAGTCCGGCTGGGAAAGCAAAAGGTCGTCGGTTTTGACCCCTAATTTTTTGGCGTAATCAATGTCAAAAGCGTGTTCGGCGTCAATGTAAGCCGCTTTGCCGCCTTTTTTTTGCAGTTCGGCGATGGCGTGGAGGGTGAGCGTGCTTTTGCCCGACATTTCCGGGCCATAAATTTCCACGGTCCGGCCGCGCGGCAAACCGCCAGCTCCCAGAGCCAGGTCTAACGAAAAAGCGCCGGAGGGTATGGTTTCAGTTTTGGCGATTTTTTGATCCCCCAAAAGCATTATCGCTCCTTCCCCGAATTTATCCTTGAGATTTTCTATTAAATCGGAAAAATCTTTATCTTGGTTGGCCTTGTCCATTGTTGGGTAAATATAAAACCTGTTTAGTAATTGTTGTTTCCCGACCGAGAAATCTTTTTATTCGGAATTGGATTATATTCAATCCGGTTTGGAGAGAAAAATCTTTTTGGAAATAACCGGCTTCGTCAACGTAAACTTTTTCATTGTTAATGGTTAATTGGTCTCCCGATTTCACTTGGCCTTCAATTTTAATAATTGGTTCGGCGATAACCAAATCGCTTGAGTTCATTAATTGTCCCGTCAGCGACAAGGCGGGTTTCCCCAGGAAAAAATCGTATCGGAAAATAAAATAGCCGGTAAGCAAAACGACACCATAGATAAAAA
>Ga0209542_10003389_pt1 | contig 34121 bp, 48 predicted proteins | sample RifCSPhighO2_01_FD_184028 | JGI IMG/M metagenome (GOLD analysis project Ga0209542, IMG submission 184028) | Soil microbial communities from Rifle, Colorado - Rifle CSP2_plank highO2_0.1 (SPAdes) (version 2) | ecosystem: Environmental > Terrestrial > Deep subsurface > Rock core/Sediment ...
TCTGCCACTTATCTTCGACATTAGGCGACTCAAACTCCCTGACAGGAGTCCGTTTGTCCAAATGATCCTTATAACGCGTGCGCGAATAAAGAGTGTCGTTAAGTTTATCTATACGGCCGTCTCTTTCGGGATCCATCCCGTTAGAAGCAGGTCGCGGAGAGCGACTTCTGCTTAATATTATTCTGATAAATTTTTTGACCAATTTTCATATTTCGCAATGTTTTCCATTGAAACCTCAACCGCGGCTTCTAACGGGATCCATGGCCACAAATTATAACATCCCGTAGTGAAATTTGATCTAGCAACTTCGTTGCGTAAGCAACAAGATCAAATTCTACTACGGGAAACATTTCTTAACGAAGAGGGCGTCCTGACCGAAGTCAGAACGCCCTTTGAATCTACTTGCGGAGACGGAACACGAACTCATTGTCGAGATACCGCTCGCCACGCGGACCGACCCAATCGGCGACGAGTCGCGATCCGCTATCGTCGCGCCGCTCAACGATAAACACGCTCGAGAGGCCACCAGAAGCAGCGATCTGCTCCATTGCAATCCAGAACCGGTCATTGCGTGGCTGATCCTTGAGAACCAACCTGATTGCAGGACCGTCACCGGATTCGCAGAGTGAGTGGCCGAACTCCTGGATGCGCGCCCATATCTGTGAGGTCCCTGGATTCTTGGTGAATCCAAGATCACAGACCTTGACGCGAGCGAACTTGACCGTCTGCTTCTCCCCCGGTTTCCAGGCAGGCTTGCCCATGATGTCCTTGGCCCAGTCGGAAGCAAACATACCGTTCAACTCGATCTCGGTAATGAGTTCATCCTTGGACTTCCCACCGACCTCACACTCGAGGTAGATGGGAAAGTTCTTAGTCTCCTCTACCGAGGGAACGAGACCTGAGAGAAACTTTTGAAGCCCTCTCGGATTATCGATCCATCCTTGCATGATGTCCGAAGACATCATGGGCAGGTTCTCCGCAACACGCGCAACAAACTTACAAGTCTGCTTATCCATGGCGTTTTCTCCTGTATGGTTTTCGCCATTGCTCAACGACTTAATTATCGCGAGCTTCTATCCTTATCAATTATACACCCGAACTGGTTTTATGTCAAGTGGCTGGCTTGGATGCCTTCGTTTATCGCTTTGACTAAAGATTCTTTATCTAAAGTGAGATCTTTTTCTTTCAAGTAACCTAAATGGAAAAGAGTTTTTGAGACCAAATTAATTTCAAACATTTCACTATTAGTTTCAGCGGACGTCACAGCAGACTCTATAGCATCGAAGAGTTCCGGATGAGGCACTTCTCCTTGGATTAGTTTCTCAAGCAGAGCTAGAGGTCTTGCTACAACAGGCAACGGAGTAACGGCCTGAATAAATTCGGCCGAAGTGGCTCGCCAATGTTCTTTGCCTCGTACCAGTGAAATAGAGGAGAGTGAGAATGGTTCGATATTGCCACGAAGTTTCGAGGATTCTTTGCGCACTCCCAAGGCTGTGGCGCGTACGAGCCCTAGGTCACGTGTCATGATAGTGTAAATTCTGTCTGCTTCTCTCACTGGTCTTTCAGAAAGTATAAGACCTTTAGTTGTGTATATGTGATAGCTCAATGTTAGTAGCTTTTTCAATCTCTTCTCTATGTTTTAAGAGAAAGCCATCGTCTGTTTTATATTCAGCTAATTCTCCCGGCTTCAAACCCTGTTCTTTGCGCCACTCTTGAATTGTGCGAATAGCATCACGCACTCTCCCCTCTTCAATAAGTTCTGAGGTTAGATTAGTATCAAGCTCCACTTCGCTCTCAAGATTTTTATTTACTGTAACTTTTTTCACATTTAATTCATCCTGGATCAACCCTAAAAACTCTTCTCCTAATTCATTACTCCTTATTCTTAATTCATTCAACGGTTGGCGGACTTTGATATTGGCTTTCGCTCGAGCTTCGAGACCTAACGAGACAATCTCCCTAGTCTCTCTCATCTTGTCTAGAATATTCTTATCCACCTTACCTGCCTTAGGCCAATCTTCTAGATGCACACTTTCTTTGCCTCCCACAAGTCGCCTATATATATCCTCTGCTATAAAAGGCATAAATGGAGCCATAATTTTCGCCAGTTCGATAAGTATTTGTCGTAACTTAGGCAGTGCCTCCGGTCGTGTTCGTGATCTTCGTAGATACCAAGTGGAAAGATCGTCAACAAAATCATTGATGGGTCTTGAGGCTTTATCTAGTTCATATTTTTCTAAACTTTCAGTTGTTTGTGTGATTAGTTGAGCTAGTCGAGTATTAATCCAGTGATCCAATATATTCTTATCTGAATTTTTTACACCATCTTCTTCATTTGAGTAGAGTTCATAGAAGCTCATGACATTTTCGAGACGAGAAATAATTTTCTTCACGACTTCATCAATACTTTTCTCAGAGAAAACAACATCCTCCGCCTTAACCATAGGTGAAGAAAGTAGGTAGTAACGCAAAGCATCTGCTCCATACTTATCTAATACTTCTACAACGTCAGGATAATTTTTAAGTCTTTTCGAGAGTTTCTTACCATCTGGCCCCAACACTAGGCCGTTAACCACTACTTGTTTATAAGAAGATTTGCCGAAAAGAGCCGTGCTCAAGACAATTAAGGTATAGAACCAGCCTCGTGTTTGATCCAGTCCTTCGGCAATAAAGTCAGCTGGCACTAACTCTTTTAGAGCACGTGAGGCGAACGGTACAGAGCCAGAGTCATACCAAGTATCAAACACCTCTTTGACTCGCCCATACTCTTCATTATCTTTTATTAAAACTATTTCATCTATGTACGGACGATGTAGATCGAGTTCGAAATTTTTATTGTGAGGATATAGAGTAAAAGATATTTCACGAACTTCAGCAGTCTCTAACATCTCTCCTTCTGTGAAATCGTTTTTTGTATACCAACAAGCCATTTTCTCCAGAATCCACAGAGGACTACCGTGTGAAATTACCAAAATATTTTTTGAGGCATAACGACTTTCAATATCGAAGGCAAATTCCCCAATACGCTTACGAACTAAGCTCAGATCAGGTTCGTTGAATTCATGCAGTCGATCATCGATTACGACAGAACCCTCTTCTAAACCAAGTTCTTGCCTAACAGCTTCCGCAGTCTCTCTGGTACGTAGGAACGGGGATGCGAATATTAGGTCAATATTCTTGAGTTTTCTAGATGTGGCAATTGCCTCTTCTTTTCCCTTATCGGTAAGATGATTGTTTGGATCCCCTTTGGGATCAAGGATGTGTTTGGCGTTATCAATTGCCTCTCCATGACGCATCACGAAATATTTATTACCGGATTTTTTGACATATTTCTTGAGAGTTTCTAGAGAGTCAGTCACAATTCTTTTTGAGCCATCAGCATTCTGCCAAACTGGTAACGGCGTGCCCCAGAAACGCGAACGTGAGATGGCCCAATCCCGAGCGCCTTCGAGCCATTTACCGAATCGCCCATCACGAATATCTTCTGGCACCCATCCAATCTTTTTATTATTCTTGATGATTTTTTCTTTAATATCAGTCACTTTCAGGAACCAGGAGTGAGCTGCGTAGTTAAGTAATGGAGTATCACAACGCCAACAATGAGGATAGCTATGAACTATTTTCTCTTTTGCAAACAACAGATTTTTAGCAGCAAGATATTTGATAATCTTTATATCTGTCGCTTGGTGAGCTTGCCCCGAGCCTGCTTGCAGTGAGCTTGTCGAATCTGTCGAGGGGTCATCTTTCGGCTTCACTTTTTCTCCTGCGAAGTCAGTCACTTCCGGCTTGAAGCACCCATCCACCCCTACGTGTTGAACTAAGGGCAATTTGTGTTTGATACTTAAGTTGTAGTCATCTTCACCAAAGGCAGGTGCGATGTGAACGATACCAGTGCCTTCCTCTTCGCTGACAAAATCGGCTGGATATATTTGCCCTTCTGTCTGGTAGTAATCGAAAAGTGTTTTGTATCTTTTGCCAACTAATTTCTTGCCCGAGATTTCTTCAGTTAATTCGTAATTATCCTTCAATACTTTCTCAGCCAGATTTTTCAATAAAATAAAACTTTCCTCACCTTTCTTGGCTTTGACATAAAGAGCGTCGGGTTTGATAGCTAGCGCTACATTGCCTGGTAGAGTCCACGGCGTAGTTGTCCAAGCAAGAAGATACGTACCGGGCTCATCTACTAATTCAAATTTAGCAAACACAGAAATATCAGTAATATCTTTGTAACCCAAGTTCACTTCGAAATTTGAGAGAGTAGTCTCGCAATGAGGACATAGATGCATCGGCTTGAAGCTCTGGTAGATCAGCTTTTTATCGTAGAGCTCTTTGAAAGACCACCAGACAGATTCTGTATAGCTTGCATCCATGGTCTTGTAAGCGTGGTCCATATCTACGAAGCGTCCTGTACGCGGGATGATCTCCTTCCACTCTTTCTCAAATCTAAGTACACTCGCCCGGGCTCGTTCATTAAGTTCTGCTATACCAAATTTCTCTATATCTTTTTTTGTCTCCAGGCCAAGTTCTTTCTCGACTAAATTTTCAATAGGCAACCCGTGACAATCCCAACCCCAGCGACGTTCTACGTGATAGCCCTGCATTGTCTTATAACGCGGAATAACATCCTTGATTGTGCCCGGTAAGATGTGACCGTAGTGAGGAAGCCCTGTGGCAAATGGTGGCCCGTCATAAAACACGAAGTCGCCTTTGGGAGACTCTTTTCCGAGACTTTTCTCAAATATTTTGTTGTCCTTCCAGAATTGGAGAATCTTCTCCTCTCTTTGGGCGCGTTCTGACTTCTCTGTCATATTTCGCCTATTTTAACACCTTTTACATCCTTTCGGGAGCAGGAATACCGAGAATCGTTAGGCCGTTTTTCATGACTATGTTAAATGCTTTGGTTATAGCTAGCCGGTAAGGAGACTCTGGGGAGTCATCGATAATTTGCTCGTGTGCATAGAAGTTATTGAAACTGCCAGCAAGTTCAGTGAGATAAGTTGTAATGTAGTGCGGCGCATATTCCTTACCTGCTCTCTCCACTATTTCTGGGAATCTATATAAAAGTCGTTCTATAATCCTTATCTCACCCATGTGGACACCGAGTGTCCACATGCCTGCCTTTTCAAGAAGTGAGTTAGTGCGGGCGTAGGCATACTGCAGATAAACTCCGGAGTCCCCTTCTGTCGATACTGATTTATCTATATCGAAGACGATATCATTGCCAATCGCCTGACGTAGGATCATATATTTAATAGCCCCAATAGCCACCGCTTCATCATCTTTAACTTTCTTCTTCACATCTTCTATTAACTCTTCAGCAGTAATCACGTCTCCAGTACGAGAACTCATCTTACCTGTCGGTAGACGTAGAATGCCGTGAGGCAAATGCTTGGTCTTCTTGGCCAATTCGGGCAAAACTTGGCTCATCGCTTCTAGCACTACCTTAAAATATTCTTTTATTTCATTTCCAGTAACTACGACCGAGAGATCATATTTATATTTATCATATTTATTCTTGGCATTTCCTAGATCCTTCGCTTCGTAAGTCGGAAGTCCTTGTGAGTTTATAAATACCCTAGTGTGTGATCCCTTAAATACGATCGCTCCCTCAGATTTTTCAAACACTTTTCCAATATTTTCTTCTACTATTTGCTGACCAATTTGGGCAGTTTCAGACTCAAAGAAATAGTAATCGAATTTAGTGCCAAGTCGTTTATAGATTTTCTCAAATTCTTCAAGACTTTGCTTTCTACCGCGATCGTATAGATCATTTATCTTTGCATCAGTCCTCTCATAAATTTTCTTATTTATTTCTTGTATTTCAACTTTGGCTTGTGGATCTTCTTCGTATGCTTTAGCACCCACTACATAATCCCCTTTCCATAGCGCCTTGGCCACATGCAGGCCCACATCACCCTGGTAACAAGCCTGTTTTACTTCTGCCCCATTCCATTCGAAAACTCTTGAGATAGCTGAGCCGATAACATTTGGCATCAAGTGGCCAATGTGAAATTCCTTGAATGGATTAGTATCGGTGTATTCGACCATAACCTTAAATCCTTTGGCGTGTTCACCTCTTCCAAAATCTTTATTATCAACAATTTCTCCAATACTCTTCTTAAAAAAATCTTTTGATAGATAGAAATTTATAAATCGAGGCTTCACTAATTCAATTCGCTCGACTTCCACCAGTTTCTGAGTTTCTAGTTTCTTAAAATCTTCTTCAGCATTTTTTTCATCAGCAATTAGAGTGTAGTCCCCATGAGAAAGATCCTTGGGATGCACCAGGGTAACTTCACGCCCCAGAATTTTCTCAATTTTATCTTTTATCTCCATCACCTTTTAGTGTGCCTTTTTCTTTTCTTAATTTTAGTTTTGCAATATTCAATTTAGCTATCTCATCAAGGCTCAACCCTAAGTCTCTTGCTAGAACAGCCAGATACCACAAAACATCTCCCAACTCATCCCTGAGAGTTAACTTTCGCTCTTTGCTCATAGGTCCGTTACCATCATCTCCTCGAAGCCATTTTTTTATTTTCCCAAGGACTTCACCAGACTCGTTACCTAATCCGATAGCAGGATAAATAGTCCTGTATTTTTTAGGAAATAATGCTGTTTTTAAGGCCTTTTTTTGATATTCGTTGAAATTCACAAATTTATTTGGATCTTAATATTGTATCAATCTTTCTCGCAATCTTTATCATATCCTTTTCTTTCTTACCACGCGTGGTTTCGGCTGGAGGACCGAGACGAATACCTGATGGATCAAACGGCGATCGAGTCTCACCCGGAATAGTATTTTTATTGACAATAATTCCTGCTTTTTCTAATTTTGCTTCAGCATCTTTCCCTGGTAAACCATTTCCTGACATCCAGGTATCCACGAGCAAGAGATTAGACTCTGTCCCACCTGAGACAATCCTCCAGCCAAGTCTAGCAAGCTCTTTGGCAAGAGCTTTAGAATTTTTTACAATTTGTCTAGCATATTTTTTAAAAGCGGGAGTTGAAGCTTCTTTGAGCGCCACAGCTACTGCAGCAATCTGCCCCATATGTGGTCCTCCTTGGAGTCCTGGAAAGATTGCTTTATCTATGAGGACTGAGATTTCTTTGTCACCTACTTTTTTATCTTTCCTAGAGAAAATGATGGCACTTCTCGGACCACGAAGAGTTTTGTGAGTGGTAGTCGTCACCACATCTGCATATTTGAAAGGAGAATTATATACACCTCCAGCAACAAGCCCTGCGAAATGCGACATATCCACCATAAGAAACGCGCCACAGCTATCAGCAATTTCTTTAAACTTTTTGAAATCAATCATGCTCGGGTAAGCAGTAAACCCAGCCACGATAAGATTCGGTTTTTCTTTATTGGCAAGATTCTTTAGAGCCTTATAGTCTAGCTGTTCTGTCTTAGGATCTACGCCATACGGAATTTGCTGCCAAGCTTTACCGGTTATAGAAACTTTCTGGCCATGTGTTAAATGTCCTCCGGCAGTAAGTGTCATGCCCATAATTTTGCCACCCAAGGGCACAAGACCTAGATAAACAGCGAGATTAGCTGGCGAACCTGAATGTGGTTGCACATTTACATGCCAGAGTTTTTCTGACAATCCAAAAGCTTTTCTAGCCCGATTTTGACATAGGATTTCCAATTCGTCAGTAAAAGGATTACCGCCATAATACCGCTTGTGGGGATAGCCTTCTGCATATTTGTTGTCAAAGATTGAACCTAAAGCAGTTAGAACATCTTTAGAAACGTAGTTCTCGGACGGAATCAAATTTATCACACTATTTTGCCTCTTTGTCTCCTGTTTTATTAACTTTTCTATCTCCTTATCATGCATGGATATGGTCTAATTATGGGCAACTTTGCCACCTATGGTAGCATGTAGGCTAACATGATGAAACCAGTCTCCGAACGTACCCCTGATAATCAGTATCAGCGACTACTGAAAGACATTCTCGATAAGGGAGTTATCACCCCGAGTCAGCAGGGTACCGATGCTATTACCCTCATGGCACCAGGCCCAATGCGCTTCCGTCTGGACAACGGCTTCCCTATAATAAATGAACGAAACATGGCCCCAAAGGAGTCAGAGCGACTACTTGTGACGGTCTGGCAACAAGCAATAGGTGAGATTTGTGGATTCATAAACGGTGCACGGACTCAGGAGGAATTAGAGAAGTTTGGTTGTTATTGGTGGAAATCATGGCTCACACCAGAGAAATGTGCTAAGCGCGGACTCGAAACTGGAGATCTGGGTCCTGGCTCATATGGAGCAGCATTTCATGATTTCCCTACAGTTGATGGCCAAACATTCAACCAACTTAAACATATTGTGGAACAGATTATAGAAGAACCCCAGCTCAGGACACACTTTATTTCACCTTGGATTCCGCAATACATTGGTCGTGGTAAAGGGAAACAGCAGAAGGTGGTGGTTGCACCTTGCCATGGTTGGGTTCACATTAGAATAATTGAAAATAAATTGACACTTCATATGTTCCAGCGATCTGGGGACACTCCTGTAGGCGTGCCTTCCAATATGGTCCAGTATGGAGCACTTACAATGATGCTTGCACATGTTACAGGTACCGAACCTTACGAATATATTCACAGTATTTCTGATGCCCACATTTTCGTAGACCAGAAGCCTGCAGTCGAGACCATGCTAGCACGCGAAGCTAGACCATTTGCCACCATGACACTAAATAAGGATAAGAAAAATCTTTTTGATTTCCGTCGAGAAGATTTCACCCTATCAGATTATAATCCTCATCCTGGCATAGGCGGAATTCCTGTGGCTATATGATTTCAATTATTTCAGCTGTAGCAGAAAATGGGATCATTGGTAGAAATAATGATTTACCATGGAAAGTTTCGGCAGACTTATCGTATTTTGCAAAAACAACAAAAGGCAAATCAGTTATCATGGGCTTCAATACATTCACGTCTATTTTAGCTCGTCTTGGCAAACCCTTACCTGATCGTAAAAATGTCGTTTTGGTTTTTCAGAAGGATCCAAAATTAATTGGCTGCGAGCAAGCAACTTCATTGGCTGAAGCTTTTGAAATAGCTGGGACGAGAGAACAAGAAGTTTTTGTAATAGGTGGGGCCAGCATTTACAAACAATCAATTGATATGGCTGACAAACTGTACATCACCAGAATTCATTTTTCTCCCGAAGGAGATGCGTCATTCCCTGAAATTAAAGAGGATGACTGGAAGATGATTTCATCAGAAGATCACCTGAAAGATGACAAAAACGAATATGATTACAGCTTTATCGTATATGAAAGGAAAAAATAGACACATTAATTTGTCTTCTGTAAGAAAAGAAGATCAGCGCAAAGTTATGGAAGAGATCGAGCAGGCCAACCATTGCCCGTTTTGTAGAGAAAACTTGGATAAATATCACAAAAATCCAATTTTGAAAGAGGGTAAATTCTGGCTACTTACAGAGAATCAGTGGCCATACGAGAAAGTAAAGCATCAATTACTGGCTATTTATAAGACACATATCGAGCATATTAAAGATATGGACCCGAAAGCGGGAGAAGAACTTTTAGAAATGTTTACTGAAGAAACGAAGAAGAGAAATATTCCCGGTGGTGGTGTATTGATGCGATTTGGTAAATCAAAAGATGGAAATTATGGCAGCAGTGTCCTGCATCTTCATGCTCACCTTATAGAACCAGACCTAAGTAATTTAGGAAACGATGACACATGGAAATTTAAATACGGCCAATCAAGAGATTCCGTAAAATAATTATCTTGTATCCACGTAAATAATTTCTATACCCTTACTCTTTAGTACCTTATCTTGATCAAGCATTTGATAGCCACCACTATAATATATTTTCTTAATGCCAGAAAAAACAATTTGCTTAGCACAAAGTGAACATGGGAAAATAGTTGCGTATAAAGAAGCTCCTTCTAGAGAAACCCCCTTTCGTGCAGCTTCTGCTATAAGCTTCGCTTCAGAGTGGATCGCAGTGGCAATATCTGTACTAATTCCTTTATGAAAATTGTTTCGAGGGTCACCATCTGAATATGGGGAGTGGGGCGATGGCAAATGCTCATTATGAGCAACCAAAATAACCTTGTTATCCTTTACAATTGCAGACGCAACTCTACGCCACCAATCAGAACTTTTCTCAGCTTCTGATTCTAGATTTTTAATAATTGTTGAATCGAATTCTTCTTTTGAAATCTTCTGATCGATATCTACTGGTCTTTCTTCCATTGATTTATGTTTATCCCAACGCAAAAAAACCTTATCGAAAGTAACTTTTTTGTCTTGGAAGTATTTTTCGACTAAATCACGTGACACATCTTCATCAGGCAAAATAATTTCTACTTCTTCACCTTTCAACTTCTCTAACAAATCTTGATCTAGTATCTCTATATCCTCAATAATAGATAGTGATTTTATCGCCAACTTCATCACTTCCGGGTCAAGAGCTCTGATTTCTTTTTGAAGATGTGGGAACTCTTTCTCTACAATATCTCCACCATATATATAAAGAGTTTGGGCATCTTTATTTCGCTCAAGAAATTTCCGATAGCCTTCATGCAGAACTGGAATAAAAGCAATAATAACTTTGCTTGAGGCCATTATTTCCTTTTCTTAGTATTATCACCTTTTACTTCTCTAAACACTTCATCTATAACACTTATCACTTTTGGCGTAAGAGCTTGGCCAATCTTCTGAGCAATATTGATTTGTAGCAGTCTTATTTTTGCACTAGTTGAGGTGGTGGCTTGTCTAGGCATAACCACAACCTCTCCACAATATTTTTTTAGAGCTTTTCGCTGGGCATTATTATAGGTATCAGCAATGGTGACGAGTACGTCAGGCCGAATGGCTTTAATCAGTTGCCATTTCGGATCATTTAAACGCTTAAGAAAAACAATATCAACTGGACGTAAGTATGTGAGCATCTCAAGTCGTTCTTCTTCTGGCACTACTGGACGATCTGGCCCTTTGCGATGTTTTACTTTTTTATCATCATCTACTCCTATAATTAAGACGTCTCCGTATTTTTTAGCACTCTCTAGATAACGTGCATGTCCGACATGCACCATATCCCATGTGCCTTGCGTTAAAACGACTTTGAGTCCTAGACCACGACAGTGGATAGCGAGATCCTTTATCTGCTTATGATTTTTAATGATTCTACTTTGAGAACTATATTGACCAAATAGCATATGCGCTATTATCTCACATCCACACCCATACTTCTGGCTGTACCGGCGATAATTTTAGAAGCAGCTTCTATGTCGTTGGCATTGAGATCAGGCATTTTCTTCTCGGCAATTTCTTTCAGTTGAGATTTAGAGAGTGTGCCAATTTTATTAGTATTGGGAACACCAGAACCCTTCTCTTTGCCAAGAGCTTTGAGGATCAGAGCAGAAGCAGGTTCAGTTTTATAAGTCAGTTTGTAACTTTTGTCTTCAAATATTTCAACTACTGTTGGTACCGTCTCACCCTTGCGCTCTTTGGTCTCATCATTAAAACGTTTAACGAATTCGCCAATAGGAATACCGGCCGAACCGAGAACTGGTCCAAGCTGTTGACCCGGCACCGCCTGTCCGCCAGGGATCTGAAGCTTTAATACTTTAACTATCTTTTTGGCCATAGAGTTATAGGAGACCAGTATACTTATCTGCTAGGCTATTTGCAACGCTTTAGTAATATACATCTAATTCACGCTATAGCTGAATATCGATGTAGTGAACTTGAGATTTTCGAGACCTGTGCTCATTTATTTAACTTATCGCGTTGCAAACTTCTCCATGTCCATTGTGAGATAAGAAAAATTACTGCTAATAAAACAGCGATAAAAATTACCGTGTAGAAATTTAGCTCAATCGTGTCACGGTAGAATAATATCCCTACTATTACTAGAACAACAAACCCTAGCTGATTCAAAATAAAATTGAGGATCTTTTTTATATTCATAACTTATTCAACTTATATAACTTACTAAACTTACTAACTAGTTGAACTAGATTTTCTTCACCTGAAGAAAATCTAGTTCGACTGGAGTCTCGCGGCCGAACATGTTGACCAAGACCTTGACCTTGCCGCGTTCCTCGTCAATCTCGGAAACTTTGCCCTCAAGCTCCTTGAATGGACCATCAACAATTAAAACAGCATCGTTTTCTATGAGATTGATAGTATGAGTGACCTTATCGGCCGACATACGGGCGAAAAGTGCTTCAACCTCTGATTTGTCGATCGGTACCGGATAGACTCCTGAACCGACAAAGCCTGTTACTCTCGGAGTATTGCGCACCACATACCAAGAATCGTCTGTCACAATCATATCTACCAAAATATAACCGGGATAAATTTTCTCTTCTTCCTCTACACGCTTCCCCCCTTTTATTTTGATCTTCTTCTCTGTTGGTACAATGACGTTGAAGATTTTGTCCTCCATACCTAGAGATTCGATACGTTGTCTGAGGTTACGCATCACCGCATTTTCATATCCAGCATAAGTATGAACAACATACCAATTCCTGCCTTCAGAAATTTTTTGTTTGGCCATTTTATTTATAGTGAGTTTATCGAACTAAAGAATGAACTTCTGAAGAATAAGAGAGAAAACGTAATCAAAGAATCCTAGGAAAATAGAGACCGATATCGATACCACAACCACCACTATAGTGAAGATGATGGACTGTCTCCTTGTAGGCCAAGAAACGTGTTTGAGTTCTCCGCGTGTATCTCTAAAGTAATTTAGTAATCTATTCATCCCGTTTAGAAGCAGGTCGCGGTCAGCGAGTTTTGCTTATATGTATTAACGTTAAATTTATAAATACTTTTCATATGTTCTTTAGGACTTCGTGTTGAAACCGTGACCGCGGCTTCTAACGGGATTCATTTCCTTAAGAAAAAACACCCCCGTGGGCGTCCCTATATAATAACGCACTTCACCATAATAAGTCAATACGCGAATCCGCCCACTCAAATTTCGAGAGGGCGGATGTGTGTGGAAGAACGGGGTACCTAGAGATAGACACGTCGTGGGCGCAAGTACTTGGGCATCTTCAAACTGAACTTGGCCTCGACCGGACTGTAACCAAGCTTGTCTTGAACCCAACGTACACTGATCAGGGAACCATCGTTATGACAAGAGCTTGAACATAGGGTCCAAGTCCTCTCATCCAAGTGCTCGCTCCGTTCCAGATAGTAGCTAGCCTCATGAAGCACGCGCTCCAAGAAAGTTTGCCCCCTACTCTGGTTTGGTTTTAGCCAAGTGTTCAAAAAATTCCCGGCATCATCCCTCGCCTCTCGGACATCATGAACCGAGAAAATGTAGGAACCACCTTCTGGAGAGCGCTCGTTTCGAACCAGCACCTCATCAAGTCTCAGGCCATATGTGGCATCTCTCATTGACACGTCAGAAGAACAGAGACGGAGCAGTGCCATGAGAGTCCCCTCAAGTGGTTTCCCATCAGTCCACTTAACAATCTCCTGCGCTACAAAAATCGTACGCAGAGGAGAGACTCCATTTGCAGTCGGCAGAGAGATTCCGGAGAAGTCCGGAACTTTGTCGAACAAAGCCCGATACAACTCTTGCATCGTAACCCTCCAAAATCTTTTAGTACCTTGTCTTTCTAGATTATATACTAGTATCTAGCGAATTTCGTATACTATCGTCACACTAACGTTCACTTTATTTTCCCCTGCTGGAATATTTGGCACTGGAGCAATTGCACTCTTCATCACATCTCCTCCCATACCTTCGGCATAATACGGCATCACGCCACCAGTATTATCGTAGAAACTTACTATGCGCACTAGTTTGACACCAAGTTCTTTAGAAAGTATCTTAGCTTTCTTCTGGGCGTCCTCGATAGCTTCGGCTCGAGCCTCGTCTGTAATTTGGTCTGGGTCATCGACCGTAAATGTAATTCCAGAGAGACCCGTGGCCCCCTTCTCCCCCACTAGAGATAGTGCTTTACCTGCATCTTCGGTCTTTCTGATCTTGATTAAAACACTGTGAGTGACAGTGTAGCCGTCTTGTACTGACCTACTAGGAGGACAGTATGTCGGAGAGCAGATAGTGGTAGCAGACGAGTATTTAGGATAGACAGAATAATCTAAAGTCTTAATATCTCTATCCTCGATCCCTAGTGTCTTAAGGTCGTCGAGAAGAGCGTTCATTTTCTCCGTTACTTGCTCTTGAGCGGTACTGACATCTTTGGCATCGGCTGAAATACTGAAGGAGAAAGTGGCTATATCAGGCACCGCTACAGCCTCACCTTCACCAGTAATAGATATGGAGTTATACGCCGGACTGACATCACGCAAACTTTTGAAGGCTCCTAGAGCTTCAATAGCGAGAAACACTGCTAGCACAATAAGCACCGTCCTAACTAATTTCGAAACTTTTTGCATTTCTTCTGTGTTCATCCCGTACGAAATTTATGATTAATTTAATCGCCGTAAGAAATATCATGTCTATTTCGTACGGGATTCATTTTTTATTTATGGTGAGCTTGTCGAACCATTATACTACAGACTTATCCTATTTCTCAACGACCGCTTATTTTCGATAAAAATATTAAACATTAGTACGGTGAAGCTCACTGACAGAAGCCCGAGTGCCACACCAGCTAGGATATCGAGTGTCCAATGCGCCCCAAGATAAAGCCGCGAGAAACAGATGAGAGCTGCTCCCAAGATCGAACCTGATATGAGTAGAATCTTGTTCTTGAGCGTCCTCATCCGGTTGAAAAAAGAATAAGCTATCATGAAAGCGAAGGCAGTAGCCACCGTGGCATGTCCAGAAGGGAAACTCCAACCATTGGCACTGAAGATATCTGAAACTGGTCGTGTAATCTGGAAAGTATCTCTAAGAACCATGAGCGAGACCGTAGCCACCAACAAGGCCGAGACGAAGAGAGCCGCATCATAGTAACGCCTGCGCATGACAAATAGTATAGCGATAAGAGCAGTGGCAGATGAAAGTATGAAGGGGTTGCCCAACCTAGTGACCGCCACTAGAACAGTGGTGAGAATCGGCGTACGCATATGCCCCACTATCCTCTCGATCACTATATTGAGAGGAGTAAGTTCCGTACCGGAGGAGAGCCCTTCGATGATGATAGCCAGAATCAGTCCCGAGATCATATAGACCAGTAGAAAAAGAATATTTTTTGCCCAGTTTGGAAACATCATGCGTTTAAGCCTAGCATAAATTATTGAAACCCTAATAAACGACAGCCTTTCTTAGAGATTGGGCGATAATATCGAGCTCCATAGTAGCTACCCCGATGACTCTGTCAGCTGCTCCATAATATATATAGAGCAATTTATCGCGCTCTATCATACCGCAAGGGAAGACGACGTTGGATGCTATCCCCTCTTTCTCGAACCTCTCTTCAGGACTAAAGATGGGATCAGCAGAACGTGAGAGCACGATAGTCGGATCTTTCAAATCAAGAAGGGCTGCCCCTACATGATAACTATGATGATGCGCCGAGACAGCATGGTACAAGAGCACCCAGCCGTATTTGGTCTTCACAGGCGGGGCAGTGATGCCAACTTTGATACTGTCCCACATCCCCGATCTGGGGCCGAAAATTCTAATACACTTATTGACAGTCTCCAATTTGAAATCAAGTGACTTCAGATAGTCAGCGCAGATATCGGTGCCAATGCGATGGAGAATGAGATATTTGCCACCAATCTTCTCTGGAAAAATACATGCGTCCTTATCATCTACGCCCCGAGGAGTAATGAGTTCTGGTTTGCTCCAATTCCAATGCTTGGCGAGAAAATCTTTCTCCTTGATCCAACTGACAGCTACCCGTGGCGGGCCGACACCGTCGAAGGCGGTATAACACATGTATAAATTCTTGCCGATTTTGGTCAGACGAGGGTCCTCGCACCCAGAATTGCCTCCTTCTACTTTCTTATTTTCAAAATCCTCACGCGGCACATATATCGGGTCGGCTAAACGTTCCACGATAGATGCTCCATCAGTGCTCGACGCATAACCAATAGTGGAAGTGTTGTCTAGAGAAAGAGCTCGATATAGCAGATGAATCTTGCCACCCAGTTCGATGGCGGCGGGGTTGAAAGTGGCCTTAGATTCCCACGAATGGGCTGGGTTGGGTACGATAATGGGATTATTTTCAAGCCGTTTGAAGTGCCAACGAGATTCGGTCTTATCATAGAGACTAGAAATCAGATCTTCGAAATTGACTCGAGCCAAACATACCGTGGTGTCGGCTCCACCATAATAAATATTCAAGACATCACCTTCGACCAGAGCCCCCGATGGAAACACTATGTTTGAAACATGACCAGAGAGTTCGTAAGGTTCTTCTGGTGAGATCATCGGCCCCTTAGTGCGCCCGATAACCTTGCGCGGGTCCTCTAGGTCTAAGAGCAAGGCCTCGATGCCAAAGAGTGGTTCGCTACTGCCCCCCGGGAAAAAGTTCTGGATGTGTGAGTAAATGAGGAGCCAGCCATATTTCGTTTTGATTGGCACTGCTCCGACTTCCACATGATCATAGTCATCGCGACGCAAATTTAGTTTATGGTCATCGATGTTTTGATGCCATTTATCCCAAAAAGCAGGTGCCCATAATTCGGAAACATTATCAACTTGAGCCATAGCCATCTTGGCTGGAGAACCATCTGTATGAGCGCTAAATAAGACCGTCACTTTACCATTAATGCGTTCTGGGAAAAGAGTCATAGCCTTGGCATTAAATGGTGTCACCGGATGCCTCTCCTCAATTTTCTTCAGATCATCTGATATGGCCACAGCCACTTTAATCCCTTCTGCTGAAAACGGGTAAGTAGATAAGGCTGTGTAGAAAATATAATATCGCCCTTCAAAGAAAGTGACTCGTGGGTCCTCGCAACCAAACTTTTCCCACTCCTCCACCGGTTCAATAAACCGGTGACGATCTTCGAAATGTTGCCCGTCTTTACTCTTGGCTATCCCGATGGTCGATATCTGACCAGGGGTTCTTAGTGGATCATTGCCCGATATGGCTCGATACAAACCGTGTATATGTCGACCATGCTTCACTGGCGACATGTTGAAAGTGGCTGACGCTTCCCAATGATGGTCACGAGTCGGTACCAGAATCGGATTGTCCTGTGATCGTTTTACTACGAACATATCAATCTATGCCACCTCGGCCGATTTCTTCGAGAACACGGCATGTTCGTTTTTCATCAGTTTGCTCACAAAGTCATTCAAGTTGGTATAAGCCACGCCAACATGTTTATCCCCGCCTCCGTAGTAGAGAAAAAGGGTATCACCTTTAACAACCGCTCCAGAAGCGTAGATGATGCCCGGCTTCCAGTCATTCTCATACCATTCGTCAGGCTCGAGTACTGGATAATTTGATCTGTAAAGAATTTTGCGTGGGTTGTCGAGGTCAAGAAGCATCGCTCCGAGTTTGTAGCGACCTGGGTCATTCTTGTCCATAGCGTGATAGAAGATGAGCCAACCATGACGGGTTTTGACTGGAGGAGGACCGATACTGCGAGTGCGATTGTGCCAAACTATTTCACGATCTGGCATAGTCTGCGGATCTGGGCTATCAAAAGGAGTTATCGGACCTTCGAGATCATTTATGTATTCGATACATACCTGAGCTGGGTCGTCGTGATAGAGATTGTGGAAGAGAGCATATTTGCCAGCAATTTTCTCTGGGAAAAGCACCCAATTTTTATGTCTCTCATTTGGCGGCGAGAGGAAAGTGACTCGACGCCAACGCCAATTGCCCTGTTCTAGATCACTTTCACTAATAGAGGTCAGTCCAACTCGGATAGAATACCAACCATTAAATACATTGAAGGTTAGATACAAACGATCATCAATCTTCACTGCCCTAGGATCCTCACAACCACCCCATCCTCCTCCAGAAACATAGAGAGCTCTATCGTATTGGAGTCTAGCTGGCGAAGTATAAGGGTGATGTTTCGCTGATTCGGTCACAGTTTCAGGCATATAGACTGGATGCGGGTGTCGTTTGTCGAAATTGAGACCATCTTTACTAGAAGCGTAACCAATGCGAGAGACGCCATCAGGGCCTAAAGCGCGATAGAAGAGGTGCACCCGTCCTCCATGAATGACCGCTCCGGGATTGAAGGCTGCTTCAGACTCCCAATAAGAACCTGGGGCTGGACCAATAATTGGGTTCTTGATAGAACGGCGCAGATGCAGAACCTTCTTCTTTCTGACGACTTTTTTCTTGCTTGCCCCGCGTAGCCTTAGCGAAGTGGGGGCTACTTTTTTATTACGCGCGGCCATATTTATCCTTGATTCTTATTATATCTGCTTCATCAAACTTGCCTCTTGAAATTTCTAGAACTTCAACATCGTTTATTGGAGCTTCTATACGATGATTCGTTTCCTTAGAAATATCGAACTCGTCACTCACTTTGGCTTTAACAGTCTTATCACCAATTGTAACATCTGGCTCACCAGATAGTATTCTCCAGAATTCATTCCTATGATGATGCTTTTGTAGGCTGAAAACTTCTCCCTTTTTTACAAAAAGAATTTTAACGGTGCTTGGCTCCTCTTTTACAAACTCCCTAAACCATCCCCAAGGCCGCTCTTCAGTGAAAGGCTTCAGCTTCTCCATCCAGTTATTATATCACCCAAATTTCATCCCAACAGCCCTACAATGACCTTTTTGGTCTCTTCTAAATCTTTGACTACTTGACACTCTATACCTAAAGTCAAGACTGGAGCATCATTCCCCCCCTCGAATAGTTTGTCCCCGATATAAAGCGTTTTATTGAAGGGGATGTTACTGAATTTAGAAAATTTCTTTAAACCGTAGGCTTTATCAACACCGAGCCTTGTCACCTCTATGGAAGTAGTGCCACCGATATGAAAGGAGAAATTGGGCAAGAGTTGCTTGAGCGCCTCTATCATATGTGCACGTTTGCTGTTATCTGGATCCCACTTTTCTTTAAGCTCTAGAGGCGCCCCCTGCCCTAGAGCAGAGAAGTTCATTTGTGATCCCCTATCTTCGATCCGATCGCCATAAATCTTTTCGGGTTTTGAGACATCTGTTCTTTCTAATGCTTGACCGAAAGCCTTTCGGATTTCTGACTTCTCCTCCTCACTTAATTCTTCATCGGCTTCGCAACGCCAACTGCCTTCGTCAAAACACATCACAGTACCATCGACTGGTAAAAGATAGAGGCTCTTCAATTTCTCTGATGGACACGACAGATGATCGAGTATCTGCCATTGGAATTGACTATAACTGGCGCCCGAAATTATTAGTACTTTATACTTCTCCAAAAGTTGGCAGACGAGTCCTGCTATCTCGTCATCTATTGCGGACTTACTCCTAGTCAGAGTCCCGTCAATGTCGAAGGCAATGAGTTCAAATTGTTGCATGCGTCTAACCTTTATTAATTAGTTTCTCAACCATTTGTTCTATACGATCAATTTTGTTTTTTATATTATATAGAGACATTTCTTCCTCTTCTATTTCTTTGAGCGTCTTCTCTTCAAGCTTCTTCTCTCCACGCAAGCCAGAGATAATGATGCGACTACCCAGAAACCCCGTCACCAAGACACCAGTAGAAAGTAACAAAAGGAACCCGAACAAGAGAGAGGCTTGTGGCGATACTCCCATGAGATCGGACGTTTCCCAAACTCCACGCCAGAAAGACACCACCCCCACCCCAGCAATAAGGGCGTAAATAATCGGATAACGACTCAAGAAGCCCCGAATCCTGTTCTCCATCCTATCGAAGAAACGTGTAATAGTTTTCATCCCGTTAGAGATAGGAAACGCTTCAATCTATTGTGAATATAACGTTTACCCATGCCAGTTTTTAAATATTTTTCGCGTGTTCTAGCGTCATCTTCATTATTACACGCTTCATAGTATATTAGCTTATATGGACCGCGTTTGGCAGTGTGAGCACTTCTACCGCTATTATGCTCTTTGAAGCGTTTCCGTAGGTCATTTGTCGAACCAGTGTATAAACGATCACTTTTTTCACTTTTAAGTATGTAGGTATAAAACATGTTTAATCTCTAACGGGACGCGTCCCTAAATAATATACTAAATTAGAACTCCTTCGTATCACCTTCAATCATAGGTACAAATTCAATTCCGGCTGGGGGTAAAAGTTTGGCTGGAATCGTCTGATCAAGGCCAGAACGTTTGAAATCGTGCACAGGAAAAGCAACTTTGGGCTTTAAGGCAAGAGCATAATCTACAGATTGACCAATTGTAAGCCAGGGACCTGTCACGGGTAGAGCCAATATTTCTATTGGCCTTTCTGGATTCGTAAAGCTATCGCCTGGGTACCATAGACGACCATCTATGAAAAATCCTGTGTTTTCAGACTGAGGTATAGAAGGATGTATTTGAGCGTGCTTCTCTCCAATTCCCACTAGAACAATTTCCCCCATCACAATTGAGTCTCCATGTTTTACACAAATATGATCTATTTTTTCTCCATCTAATATTCCGCTTACAGAAGTATTACAATAAATAATTGCTTGTGGATTTTTTTGAATAACTATTTTTAGAGATTCGAGGTGGAAATGGTCTTGATGTTCGTGTGTAAATAAAACGTAATCTAGATTCTCCAACTTTGAATGGGCATCAATACTATAACTACCTGGATCAGTTAGTATCCTCTTATCTTTGGTTTCTATAAGCAAGCAGCACTGACCAAATTTAGTTATTTTCATAAGCTAATTATACCAGTCCAGAAAAAGCTGGGTTTTATAGCTTCTTACCAATAAACCTTGTAAGATCTGGATCAGGATCTTTATAAGTTTCCCCTTTTGCGTCCAATAATAATGTTTCGAATAAATCTCTCGTAAAACTTCCCAGTGATTCTACTGAGAAATATCTCTTCTTAATCCCCTTGGGGTCTTGGTAGTAACCTGGTTCTAGTTTTATGTAATTACCCTCTTCCTTCTGTGGATCATTTATCGTGTTGGTAATGGTAGCAAAAATTCCTCCAGGCTTAAGAACTCTATAAATATCTTTGAAAACTTTCTCTGTAGTTTCAGAATCAAAGTAGTGTAGTGCCATGTGAGAATACACTACGTCAAAGCTCTCGTCTTCAAACGGAAGTTGTTTTGATGTATCAAGATTTATAAAATGCACATTTTTAACCCGATCCATTGCACTTTTTAATGCCTCATCGGAGTAATCTGTAGCGGTAACCTCATAACCTAAAGACTGAAAATAGTCAGCGTCTCCACCTTGCCCAGTTCCTATTTCAAGCAATATACCGGTTTCGGGAAAGAATTTAACTGATTGAGTTGCAAATATACTTGGTTTTTTAGACCACTCTGTCTTGCTGTATTTCTCTACGTGAGTTTTATTCCAATATTCTTGAGACATATTTAAGAAAGCTTACTACCCAAATCAACTGATGACTGAGATTTAGGCTCAATTAAAACCCAACCATCACCAGTATTATTTTTAAAACCGAGTGTTAAAACTTCTGATGTAAATGGGCCGATCTGTTTTGGAGCAAAATTAACCACGCAACATACTAAAGAATTGAGAAGTTCCTCTTTCGTATGAGCACCAACAGCCTGAACACTAGATTGTTTTATGCCAATCTCAGAACCAAAATCAATTTTTAGCTTAAAAGCAGGTTTCTTGGCTTCAGGAAAATAAGAAATCTCAACAATCTTCCCTACCCTGATATCTATCTTCTCAAAATCTTCGTATTGAATTGTCATAGGGGGCGACTACCCGGTTATGCTCCGGATCTGAGAGTTCCACAAACTCTAGTGCTACTATTACACCATAGTCGCCATTAATTTTTCTTTCACCCCCTTGTATCGGTGTACAAGGTGGTGGCAATTATGACACAACCATATTAAGTTTTCTACTTTGTTATTGCTTCTGTTTTCATCCATGTGATGAACGGCGAGTACTCTAATATCCTCAGTTTTGCACAACCTACACCTCTTAGGAACTTTGCTTCTACTCAACAAACTCCGATACGTGAACTGACCATTTATGTAGTTAGCGTGTTTAGGTCCGCTAAACTCAGTATTTCGCCAAGTTGTCTGACAACTCTTGGAACAAAACCATTTTCGACTCTTAGAAATCCTTAGAGCCTTCAATGTTTTGTATACCTCCTTGCCACAAGTATGACACGCCACTAATTTTCCACTCTTCATACCTGCATGGTGACATTTGGTAGAACAATATTTACCCCATCCATTTTTCACATAAGAAGGTTTGGTCTTGAATATATCTCCGCAAAATTTACATTTCTTTAGGAGTGGCATACAAACTATTATACCACTTTGGTCAACAGACAGCACTGTGGATATTTTCAGAAACCGATTAGATAACTAGGAGTTTTATCATATACTGAAATTAATGCGGAAGGTATTAAATAAATCATTTTTTAATAGGAAAACAGCCTTGGTGGCGCGGGAGCTATTGGGGAAATTTTTAGTCAGGAAGTACTACTCGCCTTCGCGCAAGCGCTACGTCGTAGCAAGGGAGATGATCACAGAAACCGAGGCTTATGTGGGGCCACATGACTTGGCGAGCCATGCTTCGAAAGGTAGGACTAAACGCACCGAGATTATGTTTGGCGAAGCGGGTACTATATACACCTACTTTGTTTACGGCATGTATTGGATGCTCAATATTGTGACGGAAGAGCAAGATTACCCAGCCGCCATACTTATCAGAGGAACCGAATCCGCCAATCGGCGGATTAATGGCCCGGGAGTGTTAACCCGAGAACTAAAAATCGATGGGAAACTGAATGGTAAGAAATTAAGCAAGAAATCTGGTCTCTGGATCGAGTCTGATTTGAAAATTGAAAATTCTAAACCTGCCCGTCCGGCAGGCGGGTTGAAAATTAGCCGATCGCCCAGGATCGGCGTCTCCTACGCTGGCCCTATCTGGGCTAACAAACTCTTGCGTTACAAAACTTTGTTTTCAAACACTACTTGAGAAGATCCTGTCTCGACATCAAATCTTATCCTGCCAATAATTTGACCCCTATCTGTTTTGACATCCACCCGCCACTTCCCACCAGAAACATTTTCTTTGACAGAGAAACCTCGGTAACCCTCACCCCTACCGCCCAAAATATAGAAATCGACTTTCGTCACACTTGTCCATTCACCCAAAGTTTCATCGAAATATTGCCAATCGTGAGTAATCCTCGTATCGAGATCAGTCGGGGCGAAAACGGAGCTAAAAACGTATAGAGACGAGCCCTCCGTTATGTGCACTTTCTCGGGAGAGAGTAACGACTCGTACCATTTGTTTTTCTCTCCTACTACTTGGTAATTGTCTCCCACTCTTTCAATAGAGTGATAAACCCCAGCCTCTTTGAGCGAGAGTGGGATAGGAGGGATGAGGTTTGTGAAATATAGGATATTAATAACTACAAATATAGACAGAATAGATCTTGTGAGATTCGTTTTGCTATCTAAGGATATGCTAGGGGCAAATTTAAAAAGAAGTTTAGTAAATAGGTAGATGACCAAAAGACTCACCAAACCACTTAGCACAAAGATATCTGCTCCCATGATCTTGAGAACCACGGGGGCGAAGAAGATAGAGAAAGAGAATATAGCGACAAAGTAGATCGAAACCAAGAAGGTCAACCTTTCGTAACGTTCTTTGAAAAATTCATTACCAATAAAGAGGAAAAGTAATATAAGTACAAATGGCCAACTGGAAGCTAGAGCGGCACTGCGGGTATAGAAGATGAAGAAAGCGCTAAAGAGTCCTCCGAAGGCGAACTGGATAAAGAAAGGTAGGAAACGTTGTATCTTGATGAGAAAATTTTTCTCTGGCGGATGCTCTTTATAATAATTCAGTAGGATAATACTACTGCCAGAGACTACTAGGTAGGATAGGACGGTCAGATTCTCAAACAACAAATCAACTCTCTTGAGAGTCAGACTATCGAAGATAAAACCGAGAATCAAAGCAAGAGACGAGATGCGCCTCTCGCGTCTTTCAACCCACTTTTCTGCTTTTTCAAATAGAGATGCCATCACAAGTGCTCGGGACAGGACTTGCACCTGCAAAGGATTGCTCCCGCTACCACCTCAAGGTAGTGCGTTTTCTAATTTCGCCACCCGAGCGTCAACAACAGATTATCAAACGTGAGAGGTAAAGTAAATTTTGTGCCTTAAAATTTATTTTACTTCTTCTACTACTTCTGTATCCTCTTTGGCCATTCTCTGGTTTCTCATTTGTCTATTAATTTCTTTGGCCGCCTTTTCTCGGATGTGATAGAGCTTAGCTCGGCGGATCTTGGAGCGTTTGATCACCTCAATTTTATCTATAACTGGAGAATAGAGTGGAAAAATTTTCTCCACCCCCACCCCAGAGGCCATACGACGGACAGTGAAGGTAGCTCCCGCTTCCTTGCCGTGTTTACGAGCGAGCACCAAACCTTCGAAGGCCTGCGAGCGAGTCTTACCCTTCTCCACAATCTTCTGCCAGACACGCACAGTGTCTCCAGAGCGCAGATCAAGCCCCCTTCTTTCTTCAATATTTACCGGACTGAATACTCTATTCATAAGTAGGCACCAATCTAACACAATATTTAAGCTAATACAAATTCTGTACTCTAGCTTTAATAGAATAGAGAAAGTGTCTGACTTTTCTCGATTTAGTATGACTAAGATGGCCGAGATAAGACGAGATAGACTGGTTGAATCTGGACTTTGTTAGTTTGCCAGTTTGTAATTCCTTCAATAATTTTGTCGATTTTTTAATTATACGCTTCTTCGTGTTGGTTCTTATAACTACTCGGTGAGGCAATAACACGGCTCCAAGAAAATCAATGCCTTGATGAAATTTACGAATAAGTATCTTATTAGGGTGAAGCGACAATTTCAACTTCTCACCTAGATAACATACGATATATCGTATGTTATCTAGAAGCATGTCTTTGTCTGGTGAAAGAATAATGAGGTCGTCACAATAACGAATATAATATTTCATCCCCAAGTCTTTCTTAACATACCAATCAAAAGAATTCATATAAATATTGGCGAAGATCTGACTGGTAACATTGCCAAGTGGTAACCCTTTGCCAGGAGTTTTATGGAAAGAATCTATTATTTTATCAAGTAAATTTAAGGTTTCTGGACAAACAATTCTTTGCTTAAGTAAAGCAAGAAGAACCTTATGATCAATCGAGTCAAAAAACTTCTTAATATCACATTTCAAGGCATAAACTGGCAAGCTATAGTTTCTACTTAACTTACGCAAGAACATATTCAGTCTCTTTATGCCCGCATGAGTACCCTTATCTTTTCTGCTTGAGTATGAGTCGAAAATGAAAGTACTGTCGAAAATAGGATACAAAACTCGATAAACAGCTTGATACATCACCCTATCCCGAACAGTTGCTTTATGAATAGTGCGTGGTTTAGGATCTCTTATAGAGAATTCTTTATACCCACCACATATCCAATTTCTAGAAATCAATTCATCATTCAATCATTGTACAAGGAGATTTATTTAATAGGCAACAGAATCCCCAAGCGTGATAAACTCGGATTGCATGCGGTCGTTGAGAAAATCTGCGTAGTCCTACTTTCGTAATAGAAAAAATTTACAAAATAGATTGGAATGGATTTAAAAATTTGATACATATCGATGCTTATAGACTTGAGAGGGAGTCGGAATTGCTTCACTTGGGATGGGAAGAACTTATTCGTGAGCCAGAAAAATGTTTACTCATTCAAAAGTATTCCTAAAAATAAACGCTTAACTCTAACCAGAGACAATGGATTCGAATTCGGAGACTATGATCGAGAGCTGGAAAGAAAGACTGGACTTAAGGTGTATAGAGCTCATGAGTATCATTCTTGGGAGAGAGGATCTAACGAAAACTGGAATGGGCTCTTGAGACAATTCTTTCCGAGCGGGAGTTACTTTGCTAGCATTAAGCAAACCGATGTTGAGAGAGCGGTGAAGCTCCTCAACTCCAGGCCGAGAAAACGGCTTGGCTACGCTACGCCGGGGGAAGTGTTTAAAGGATGTGGCGATTCAGACTAGAACTTGCGTCTGGTATCTAAATTTGAGCCTTTAAATAAGGCTTTCTAGGGCGTCTTGGCTACCTGTACGCATTACCACGAAAATCTATTTCTTCAACTTCGACTATTTTTAGTTTAAAGTTAAAACTGCAGACTATCCTTATTTTCCCAGATCTTATTCTATAAAATCCTTCCCATTTTCCGGATAATTTTTTTATTCTGATATTTACATTTTGTCGATCAAATTTCTGTAAGGCGAGTATTATATATTTTCGTATAAAATCATTAGGAAGACTCTGAATTTCCACAAAGTTACTGGCTTGTTTTGAAATTCTGACTTCCCAACTATTTGACATCAAATTTACAGGGAAAAAGACCGCGTATATACGCGAGAAGGTTTACCGAATCGTTTTTCAATATCGCGTTGTTCTTTTTTTGACACATAAGGTAAAAGAGATGCGTGTAATTTTCTCATTTCACGTCGAAAGATTTCTTCAACGCTTTCCTCAACCATAGTCTTTATTTTATTTTTTACCGCATTATTCATATTTATAATCGTACCATTTGGATATGATTTAAGCAAGGCCTTTTATGGCGTTTTGGAAATCTTCTGGATACGGAGCCTCTGAAGTCATTTTTTTGCCACTGACGGTCTTGAAAGTGATAGCGCGGGCATGGAGAGCGAGGCGTTCGAAGCCGAGAAGATTTGGTTTCTTGGATGCGTAGAGTTTGTCACAAACTACTGGGTGATGAAGTGCTTGGAAATGCACTCGTATCTGATGCGTCCTGCCTGTTTTGGGTTTGGCTTCTAGAAAAGTGACACTCTCATCGCTAGATCGTTTAAGTACTTGAAAGTAGGTGATGGCCTCACGCATCTCCCCTCTTGCTCCACGTTGAGCCGATCTTTTCTTGAAATTGCTGACACTCCTCCCTATTGGCAAACTAATAGTCCCTTGATCATCCTTGAGATTGCCGTAGATAAAGAGATGATAAATTTTTTCTATTTCTCTATTTTGAAATTGTTCTTTGAGACACGAGTGGCCTTCTTTTGTTTTTGCTAAAAGTAATACTCCGGAAGTCTCGCGGTCTATTCTATGCACCACACCCGGCCTATCAATATCTCCTAGCTTTTCACCCACATTTCGAGACTCTGGATACTTTCCTACGAACCATTCTGAAACACTCGGCTCAACTGTTCTGCCATCAGGGTGCACTACCAGCCCCGCTGGTTTATTGATGACGAGAATATCATCGTCTTCGTAGAGAATATTTTTGGTTAGATCAATCATAGGTGAGCACGAGAGGATTTGAACCTCCAAGCCTTGCGGCATACGCTTCTGAAGCGTACGCGTATACCAGTTCCGCCACGTGCTCATAGAAGAAATATAACCTATATGTTAATATCGTTCCATCGCGGGATTAGCTCAGTTGGTACGAGCGGCGCTTTTACACAGCGAAGGTCGCAGGTTCGAGCCCTGCATCCCGCACAAATTTTTTATAAATGTCCGAAGTCGAGTGGATAAACAGCGCCAGATGAACGAACTGCAGAGAGTCTGAGAACAGTTTCGACAAACTCACTAACTGCCTCTTCGTCAGTAATCGGATATTTGATAATCGACTCATTACGAATTGCTTGCCACTCTGTTTCGCTCAAATCGTTTGGTCGCAAGACTGGGCCAGGGGCAATAGAGTTGATGAAAATTCCTTTGGGACCCAGTTCAACTGCCAGAGCTCGAGTCATCGCCGCCACAGCCGATTTCGTCACTACATAAGGTAGATAACCCGCATAAATCCTGCCAATAGCCGTACGATCAGAAATGGTAACGATATGAGAACCGGGTGACATGAGGGCGATGCTTGATTGAATGGGCCAGAAAGTTCCTTTAACATGCGCGGAGAAATTGGCATCCCAATCCTTCTCTTCTATATTTTCTAACTTCACCGGTTTGAAAATGGAGGCAAGCAAAACTAGGATATCCAGCTTGCCAAACTCTTTCTGAATTTTTCCTACAGACTCCGAGACACTCTTCTGGTCACTGACATCTGTTTGGAGGACGAGAACCTTGTTACCAAAAGATTTAACCTTCTCGGCAATTTCAAGTGCTTCTTTTTCCGAAGATTTGTAACTTATAATTAGATCTGTGCCAAGTTTGGCCAGTGCTACGGCAATTTCTTGCCCAATTCTTTTCCCCCCTGTAATCCATGCGACTTTATTTTTCATAATATTTTTGTGCTCCCGGTAAGAATCGAACTTACGTAACTGGCTTAGAAGTCCAGTGTTCTATCCATTGAACTACGGGAGCGATTGCTTGTATCGTAACTTTCTTAAAGCGAGGGGTCAACGGCTGAAAGTTTCGTATTTTTGATCCTCTCGAACTGGAGAGCCTTGTCTTGGTAATAGGAGACAGTGTTTCGAAGTACGGCCACATCGAAAGTCTCCTCCGCCTCTTCGACTTGTTTCTTGACCACGAAGATTTCCCCCTTATCAATTTTTATAAATATGAAGATACTTAAAAGAATTACTGCGGTAGCGAGGACTATTGTCGAAATAAAGATAATTTTCCAATCAATTTCTGGGTTGGTACCGAAGCCGAACAGTCGGCCATTGACCTTCCAGTTTATTTTTTTAAAAGATTTTTTTAAATTTTCCATAACTTAATCAAATAAGTATAGCGACAAGACCAGCCTCAAGCGCCAGTCAGCTTCTTCCCTGGAAAGGGTCGAATCTTCTACCATCACTCTATGAGGCAGGCTCTCCATAGCCCGGATGAAAGCCAGTGTGGGGGCCCAATCATCGTGAATCTCCATGGAGAGACGGATAGTATTCTGCTCATTAGTTTTCTTATTCTCTACTTTCTCTACCGACAAAATATCAACATCGACGCCAAGTGCTCGGCCCGCTGCTTCGATCTCCTCGATGAGAGACACGAGTCTTTCGCTAGAGAGCACGAAGCCGTCTAGAGCAGCAATATCTTCTGCGCTACTATTCTGGATCATTCTTATAGACTGAGTGAGAGTTTCTGTCTCGGTCGCTTGATCTACAATATTGAGCATTTCGGAAGTCTCTTGATTCTGGGCCCGTACATAATAGACTCCCAGAGTAAGGGCGGCGAGCAGAACAACCGAGACGAGCGAAAGCATTATAAGTAGTAATTTGGAGTAGTGCGAAGTCATGACTTTGGGGCTAACTTAATCTGGAAATCAATATCTTTATCCGTGGCTAGATTGGATACCGGCAAGACCACATCTACGAAGTGGCCTGAGGCGTTGATACGATCTTCGAAGGCGATAAGAGCCTGGCGGGTCGCAGCTACTCCTCTCACCGACAGAGTGACTTTGTTCTTCGACTTCGTCCATGAGAAACTGGTGATGCGTACACCCACATTCTTCTCTATAAGAATTTGGTCGATGAAGTCAGATGGTCGGTCGACGTCTAGTGCAGGAGAAAGGAGTTGTAGTTCGTTATTCACCTTGCTAAGCCAGACTTCGATCTCGGCTTCATCTCCCCTCTTAGGAGAATTATTTATAATTCTGGTACGTTCAAGCACTTCTTTCTGACGAGCATTGGATCGCACATAAGAGGGAGAGAGTCCTATGAGGCCCACTACCAATACTAAAGAGAAGGCGAAGAGCATGAGGATGACTCGACGCGTAGCATATTCGCTCGCCACTTTTTTCCTCTCTTCTTCTGTCAGCAACTTAAACATATTTTTCTTTATAACGAGAGAGTACTAGGCCAATAGCCGAGGCGTAGTCGAGAGATTCGTTGAAGGATATTTCTGGAATACGGCTACGAGAAGAAGAGGTGTTAAGCCAGACATTGGCAAACTCATACTTCACCTCGACTCCACTCATGAGTCTTTCGACGAAGTCTTGATTGTTGGCTCCTAGACCACAGAGAGTGACCTTTTCTATTTTATTTTCCAATTTACTAAGTTTATCGGTACGCGTATTCCAGAAAGAAAATACTTTGTGCATCTCTGCTTTCAAGTCTTCAAGATCTGACTGCAAGTCTCCTACACCCACACCATAAGCTGGAGTGGTACTAAACTGCACCACCTCTTCTTCTACAACATAGAAACCAGTTTTCCTGATAGAGAGATTCACAATAAGATGTGCGCGCTTATCGCCGCGGTGGATCACTGCTTTGGCAATAGCTTGCGACTCAAGGTCGAAGGAGATTGGGATAATGCCAGCAGCTTCGAAAAGTTCTATGTAACTATTGACGACACTTTTGGGCAAAACGGAGACAGCTACCTTGATGAGCTTAGTCTCCCGATCCACCGTGACCACCTCGAAGTCGAAAACGGATTCGGCCAGAGATACTGGGACATTCTCTTCGATAATGAAAGCCACAGCATCTTTGAGCCCTTCGGGAGGAACTTGGTCGATAGTGGTGGTGAAAAGGTACGACTTCTCTTCTGGCAAAGTGGCATAGGTGTAACGCACACCGTAAATAGCATAAAGTTTTTTCAACACTGGAATAAGTTCTGCGGAATTACTGATGAGACCAGCCTCAACTGCGCCCGCTGGGTTACTCGCTTTATTAGAATGAGCCAGTTTGAATTTATTGCCGAAGAGGTCTCTCTTCAACTGCACGAACTTGGTATCAACATCTGTGATGGCGATGCCGGCAGTCGAGAGCAAGAGGAACTCTGGTGCGGGAAAGAAGTCGAGGAAAGTTTTGTGCCCAACAAGCGGAGTCATAGGTCTTTATTATACATTGTTTCTAAAAAGCTTTTAAGAATCAGGGCGGCGGCGGAAGCGTCGGTCATATCTGTTTGTCCTTGGATCTGCCTGGCTTCCATCGTAGTGAGAATTTCTGGATGCATAAGCACTTCAGCCCCTTTCTGTTCAAGTTCTGTCTTAAATTCTAGAATCTTCTTCTGGATTAAATTGTCTTCGCCGAGATAATTCTTGGATTCTCCTAGAATTATCTTGTCAATCTTGTTTTCCTCCTTAAATCTGATCACTTTCAGAAGTAAAGTCGCGTCGTTGTCTAAAACTGTTCGCGGCAAGGCGAAAGACCCTGATTCGTCTGTTGAAGCCAGCCCAACCCGTTTCTCGCCATAGTCTATGGCCATGAATCTCATAGAGAGAACTATAGTATAACCCCGTTAGAAGTAAGACATCTAAAGATGTCTGCCGAATATCATTCGGACTTCTAACGGGGTATAATTAACGCATGACCACAGAATCGATAAATGCTCTGGCCAATTTGGCCAATATAGATCCCTTATTTCTAGCCCTCGCTATAATTTGGAGTCTTGTCTGGAAAGGTCTCGCTCTCTGGAAATCAGCCGGACTTAGGCAGAAATATTGGTTCATTGTTATCCTACTCATCAATACTTTAGGTATTCTAGAAATAATTTACCTCTATTTCATCGCTCGAAAATACAAAGTGGAAGTCATTGAGAAAAACGGGTAAAGTAAGCGTGTTGGAGGGTTCGCCTAATGGTATGGCACTAGTCTTGAAAACTAGCGGGTGCAAGCCCTTAGAGGTTCGACTCCTCTACCCTCCGCATTTTAAGAGCAACGTGGTACAATTTTAGTATCTACCTGTCCCGTTAGAAATTCAACGGGCATAGAATAAATAATGAACGTTATCAGTTTAAATTTCTAATGGGATGCCACGACCATCTTTTAGAATCGAGTGGGATGCTCATGAGTATGAGCATAAAGAAAGAAGCTCCGATTGGTTCTGGGCGGTAGGAATTATTTCTGTTTCTGTGGCTATCGCTGCTACCATCTTCGGCAATATCATTTTTGGTATTTTGGTGCTCATAGGAGCCTTCGCCCTCTCACTTTTCGCCAATCGTCCACCGAGCACTCTACACGTAGTAGTGGACGAGAAGGGAGTGACTCGAGGCAAAGTTCGTTATCCATACTCCACTTTAGAATCTTTCTGGATAGATACTGATCACCCACATAAAAAAATAATCCTTAGGTCTGAAAAAATGTTCATGCCCCTCATCGTCGTGCCCCTTGGCAACGAAACTGATGTAGATGAACTGCATGAAGGTCTTTCGACTTCCCTACGCGAAGAGTTCCACTCCCTGCCTTTCGTTGAAAAAATTCTGGAGTATTTGGGATTTTAAATAAAAAAGAGGATCACTGGCATGACGGCACAGCAGTGACCCCCTTCGTTTTTTAAAGTCTTCGACATTTGCATGTCGACGATGGACCCGCGTATAGCGGGTAGTGGGACATGTTATATGGCTCCCTTTCTCGCAGCAGATTCCTCCGCCACGTTCTAGCATTAATACTACTCCTATAAAATTAAAAAAGTCTGAAACTGTGGATAAAAATTGGTGCTCCCGAGAGGAATCGAACCCCTATCAGATCCTCCGCAAGGATCCGTCCTATCCATTGAACGACGGGAGCCGTGCCTACCGGTAGGCAGGTGAGAAACAACTAAAGCTTAAAGCTTTTTGACCAGTTTTGAAAGGCGAGACTTCTTGCGAGAAGCGGTATTTTTCTTGAGAGTCTTGCCTTTGACCGCTTTGTCGAGCGCGCTTTGCACCTCACGCATCATCGCTAGGGCCTCTTTTTTCTTGCCAGTTGCAATAAGCTTTTTGAGAGATTTGATAGAGCTAGAAACCTTATCTTTGCGGCGCATATTAGAAACTCGCTTGCGAAGCGAAGATCTGTGGGCCTTTTTAGCTCCTCGTGTAATTGCCATAAAGCTAGTAGATAGTAACTAGTAGCTAGTGGATAGTCAAGGATTTAGGCACTGTTTACTATTTACTGTGTACTGTCTACTATTAGTACATGATTGCTTCACTTGCAGGTAATATAAGACACAAAGAACTTAACAGCATAACCGTCGATGTTGGGGGTGTTGGTTATAGAGTGGCTGTGACGACCGAGACAGCTCTTGAGGCGAAAGTGGGCTCCCCTATTTCTATTTGGACCCATTTGGTTGTGAGAGAAACGGCGCTGGAACTATTCGGTTTCCTCGACAAAGAAACTTTGGAAATATTTGAGCTTCTTATCACAATCTCGGGCATAGGACCGAAAAGTGCTTTGGGAATTCTCAATATTGTCAGCCCGGCCACACTTCGACAAGCTGTAGCGAGCGAAGATACGACTTATCTAACCCGCGTCTCTGGCATTGGCAAGAAGAATGCCGAAAAGATTGTTCTTGAGTTGAAAAATAAACTCAAATTTAGCAAAGAGGACACTTCGACAGGCTCAGTGCAGGCAAGAGAAGAGAGTGATGCTCTCGAGGCTCTCGTCTCACTCGGTTACAGCGAACGCGATGCCCGCGATGCCCTCAAAAAAGTCCCCAAGAATATAGAAGGTGCCTCTGAGCGCGTCAAAGCCGCGTTGAAATTGTTATCTAAGAGCTCATGAGACTTATCAGGAAAGTTAAGGCCATCGAGGTAAAAAGGGCTTTTTTAATGACTAATTTTTTGCGTAAATATGGTGTTGCAGAGAAAAGAGATCGCAAAATTCCCACAAAAGAAAAGTATTTGCTTGCACGAGCTAAAGCGCATAAAGCTGTCAAAAAGTTAACCGAAAAACAACTGGATAAACTCATTGGAAAAGAGTGGAAGAAAAGGTTAACTGCTTACAATTCTGTGAATTGGTACATGGGAGAAATTTACACGAAAGAAGTTGGTGTATGGAGAAAGGCTGGAGATCTACCAGGTCCTTGGATAAATTACTCACTTGCTTACACAGCCAAAGCGGTCAAGAAAGCCCTCGAGACAAATAATAAAATGCTGCGAAAACGTGCGAGACGAGTAATACCAATAATTATCAGTCTTAAAAACATTATCAAGAAAGACAAATATTCTCTACCCATAGTTATGGATAAGGCATCTAGTCCTGTTAGCAGGAGATGGCTTAAGAAAATGCAATGGACGCTCGATGATGGAAATATGCGTTCTATTGCATTTGCTGTAAGTGGAGATAAAAAGATTAAGACTTATATTGGAATCACAAAGAAAAATACAAAATAGCTATGCCTGAGCTGCCGGAGGTACAAACAACAGTAAATGGGCTAAATTCGACCGTTAAGGGAAGAAGAATTGTTGATGTAAAGACGACTTACAACAGCAAGTTTTATCGAAATAAAGAAGATATAAAGA
>Ga0209542_10003390_pt1 | contig 34116 bp, 31 predicted proteins | sample RifCSPhighO2_01_FD_184028 | JGI IMG/M metagenome (GOLD analysis project Ga0209542, IMG submission 184028) | Soil microbial communities from Rifle, Colorado - Rifle CSP2_plank highO2_0.1 (SPAdes) (version 2) | ecosystem: Environmental > Terrestrial > Deep subsurface > Rock core/Sediment ...
ATTTAGGGCACCGAAAGGTATATATACTTCGGGCACCTAACTAAAGCATGGAAAATAAGCATATAATCTGCCCAAATTGTAAGGGCAAGAAAGTAATAAGGCGAGGGTTTAGACAAACCAAGAATAGAGGCAAAATTCAGAGATTTAGTTGTAACTCTTGTAATCATAAATTCATAAAGCAAGACGCTTTTTTCAGAATGAGAAATAGTGATAAGAAAGTAACCCTTTGCCTTGACTTATTTTATAGAGGATTAAGCACGAGAGGAGTGCAAGAACATCTACAAGCGTTTTATCCTCACAATAGCTCAAATGTTTCTATTTACAAATGGATAAGAAAATATGCGATTAAAATCGCAAACTTTACAGATAATCTTAAAGTAAATACTGGAAGTTATATAGAAGTTGATGAGATGGAATTCCACAGAAGAAAGAGTCATAAACAAAAGCGAGGAGTAGATAAAAACTGGTTTATTGATGGAATTGATGTTAAAAGTAGATTTATGATTAATTCCAATTTCTCAAAATATAGAAGCACAAAAGCGATTAAACAAGTTATCTCAAAAATTAAAGATAAAACGGGCGAACAAATTAAAATAATTACAACTGATGGATTTAACGCTTATGAAAAAGCCGTCAAGAGAACTTATGGATACAATAAACATACAGGTAAATATAATGTTCAGCACAAAGTAGTTACTCAAAGTAAGAATGAAGGTTTTAATATTTGGGTTGAGAGAATGCACAACTCAATCCGACAACGAACAACGAGCTTTAGAGGATTGCACGGAAGCGTAGAAAGTGCTAACGCTCTAATGAAAGGAATAGAAATATTTTATAATTTTATAAGAAAACATGAAGCACTAAAAGGTAAAACTCCTTCAGAGTTAGCTATTCCATCATTACAATTTAAGACTCCGAATAGATGGTTAGAGTTAATTAAATTGAGCAGTATAAATAATTAAAAAGATGAAAAACCCTGTTTTTTCTATACAAAAGATGGTAACTGAACATAAAATTGTTTATAGTGATGCAAGAGAGATGAAACAGATAAAAGCTGAAAGTGTAGATTTAATGATAACTTCTCCGCCTTATCCTATGATACAGATGTGGGATAATATTTTTGGAAAACAGAATCCAGAAATAACAAAAGCATTAGAAGAAAAAAACGGAGAAATAGCTTTTGAATTAATGAACAAAGAATTAGATAAAGTATGGAAAGAAGTTTATAGAGTTCTAAAAGTTGGTGGAATTGCTTGTATTAATATTGGAGATGCAACAAGAAGTATCGGAGAAAAATTTCAAATCTATACAAGTCATGCGAGAATTCTAAACTATTGCTTATCTTTAGGTTTTCATGCTCTACCAGAAATATTATGGGTAAAAGAGACAAATAAACCAGATAAATTTATGGGTTCTGGTATGTTGCCTGTTGGTGCCTATGTAACTTTAGAACATGAGCATATTTTAGTTTTAAGAAAATTAGATAAAAAAGAATTCAAAAAACCAGAACATAAAGAAAATAGACAAAGAAGTGCTTTTTTCTGGGAAGAAAGAAATATATGGTTTTCTGATAAATGGAGAGATATAAAAGGAACATTCCAAAAATTAGAAAATTCAAAAACAAGAGAAAGAAGCGGAGCTTATCCTTTTGAATTAGCTTATAGACTAATTAATATGTTTTCTGTTCAAGGAGATGTAGTTCTAGACCCTTTTCTAGGAACAGGCACAACAACTTTAGGGGCTATTGCTTCTGCAAGAAATAGCATAGGAGTAGAAATAGACAATACTTTTAACGATATGATAGAAGATAGGATAAATAATTCCATTCAATTAAATGATTTTATAGAACAAAGAATACAGAATCATAAAGAATTTATTCAAAAAAGAGAAAATGAAAAAGGAAAAACAAAATATATGAATAATTTTTATGGCTTTCCCGTTGTAACAAATCAAGAAACAAATATGCAAATTCCTAAAATAAAGGGTGTATCAAAGAAAGATGAAAACTTATTTGAAGCAGAGCATTTATTCTAATTGTGAGATGTCTACATTTATACCATCTTTCTTTTTATCATAGAATATAAATTTAGCATCTATCTTTTCATTTAGCATATTCTTAGTTTTGTAAGTTGTTGGCTTTATTGAAACTGGCTCTTTTCCAATATAACCATCAATACCTTTACTTTCTTCTTGAGGATTAGATAAGCGACAAGTAGTTTTCTTCATACTTGCTACTCTCTTTAAAATTGCTTCTTGAAACTTTAATCCAATAAAAGTTTTATCAATTACTAAATCTCTAACCCATGCTTTAACCATTTCTTTATCAATCTGATTAATGGCTTTCTTCAATTCTTCAACCATAGCAAAAACCTTATCTGTTGCGTCTCCTATTGCTTTAGGTTGTTGCTGTAAATACCATTCTTTCCATTTTGAGTATTCTTTATGAGGGCATTTCTGTATAAGTTCTGATAACTGCCCTACAACCTTTGGGCGTGTTCCTTGTGCATTTTGATTAGCAAGATTAATTATTTGAGTTGTATATTTTGGGAATTGTTTAGCTTCCCCAGAAATTTCAGTAATTAGCTCCTTATTCTTTATCTTAAACATAAAATAAATAGAGAAAACTAACCTTTAAATCTTTTGGAAAAGCCCCTTTAAGTTAACAGAGAAATATTCTTTAATAGCCCTATCTTTATAAGTTAATGACTATTAAACCCATAATGAAAAATGAGATTTCTGATAAAATTGTAATAGCTACGACAACATTATACAGGTCATCTTTGGAAAATGATTTGGTTAGAGCAGAGATTGCAAAAGAAACCATAACAAATGCGAAAGAGCTGGGATATAAGATAATTGTAGTTGATGGCGGCTCTTCAGCAGAATTATTAAGAGATTTTGAAAGACTTGGAGCAGAAGTATGTCAACAAGAATTGAGTGGAATGGGCAATTGCAGAAGGCAGGCCTTTAAATTAGCTTATGATAGTGGCAAAGAAATTATTGTCTGGACAGAGCCAGAAAAAGCACCTTTTATACATCAAATTGATAAGGCTGTTAAACCAATTATAGATGGTTCTGCTGATTTAGTTATTCCAAAAAGAAAATCTCTGGAGTCTTATCCTGTTGTACAACAGTATGCAGAACTCCTTTGCAATACTTTTTTAAGAGAACTTACAGGCAGGGATTTAGATTATTGCTTTGGTCCAAGAATATGGAAAAGAGAGTTCTCAAGTTATTTTACAGAATATAAAGGAGAATATGGGGACAAATGGGAGGTTACTCTAATCCCAATTATAGACGCTATTAGTGCTGGTGAGAGGGTGGCTAGTGTAGAAATTGATTATGTTCATCCAAGGCAACAAACGGAGAGTGAAGAAAAGGATTTAGGAATGTTTAGAAAAAGAATAGAACAAATAGAAAATTCAACTAACGCTTGTGAAACTCACTGGAGAAAGCTTCATCAACCAAAATAATATATTAGATTATAGATTTCTTTATAAACTATCTAAACAAGAATAAATTTATGAGAGTGGAATTCGGTGAACTTAGGATAGATGAAAAAGCCAGACAAAATCTTCTTAATGTTGTTGAAACAAATTGGGCTTCTGGAGGGCCGAAAGTAAAGAAATTTGAAGAAGAGTGGGGAAAGTTATTTGATTATAAATATAATATCGCAGTTAGTTCTGGAACAAGCGCTGATTTAAGCGCTTGTCTTTCATTGTATGACTTTGGAGCAAGAAGGGGGGATGAAGTAATTGCGCCCGCACTGGCATTTGCAGCAGTTGGGGAGTCTATTCTGCTTGCAGGATTTAAGCCTGTTTTTGTAGATGTAGAAAAAGAGACCCTAAATATAAACCCCGGGAAGATAGAAGAAAAAATAACTCCAAGAACAAGAGCTATAATGGCTGTTCATACCATGGGCAAACCTTGTGAGATGGATAGTATTGTAGATATAGCGAGAAGAAATAATCTTTATGTTATAGAAGACTCTTGTGAGGCACATGGAGCAAAATTTAAGGGAAAATACGTAGGAAATTGGGGAGATATGGCGACTTTCAGCTATTATATTGCACATCTTGTCTGTTGTGGTGAAGGGGGAATGATTTCTACAAATAATGATATGATTGCCCCAATTTTAAGGTCTGTCAGAACACATGGGAGAAAAGATGGAGATTTATATTTTAATCACGTGAGATTAGGGCATAATGCAAAAATGAATGACTTGGAGGCATCCATAGGATTATCTGAAATAGATAGGTTCTGGTGGACATTTAATAAAAGGAAAGAAAATTTAAATAGGCTAATTGAGAGAACAATGGACTTGAAAGAATACGCTTATTTTAATACAGAAAATAGTTATGAAAGTGTCTGTCCCCATGGATTCAGTGTTACCTTGAAAGACCCGAAGTATAATCTTGCCAAATTATCCAAATTTCTAGAAGAGAATTCTATAAAATGTAAGAGAAATTTTGGGAGTATGCCTACTCAACATAAGGCATTTGAATTTTTAGGGTATAAGTTGGGAGATTTTCCAGAAGCAGAATATATTGGAGATAATGGATTGCATTTTGGGGTACATCAATATTTAACAATAGAAGATTTAGATTACGCTTCTGATGTTTTACACAAATATTTTAAAAGATTTTAGTATCTAGTTTATGCTGTCCAAATTTTAGTCCCGCCAAATTCAAAATTAAAGTCCAAAAGCTGCCCGCCTGAATTTTCCAAGGCCTTTTTTATCTGATTTCTCTTTTTAGAAGGATGAAAAAGCAAAAGATAACCTCCGCCGCCTGCTCCTAGCAATTTTCCTCCATAAACCCCGTTATTCAACCCTATTTCGTATAAATTATCGATAACAGGATTAGATATATTTTTACTTAATTTCTTCTTATTTTCCCAAGATTCGTGCAGCAATTTTCCTATCATCTCTAAATTATTAGTAAGTATACAATCCTTTATTTTTATAGTCAGCGATTTAAGATTGTTAAGGTTTTTTATTATATCTTCTTCTTTTTGTGCAAAAGTTTCTTCCCAACTCTTATGAACTTCCCCAGAGTGCCTAGAAATTCCAACATAGTAAAGAGATACGTACTCTTTTAATTCGTGAACCAATTCTTCCTTTAGCCTTAAAGGATATATGATGCTCTTTTCTTCATTGAATTCTATAAAATTAAATCCGCCTATTACTGCAGCATACTGGTCCTGCCAGCCGCCTTTTATTTTTAGCTCCTCACGCTCTGCCGTATATGCAATCTCTGCAATCTTATAATCATCATAATTAAGGTTTTGTAGATAGCTTAACAGGCTAATAACTAAAACCGCTATAGAAGCTGATGAGCCAAGCCCCCTTCCTGGAGGAATATCATTATGCAAATAAATCTCAAAACCGAAATCAGGCTTCATAATATTTACAATTGCTTTGATTAAGTCTAATTTTCCGTCATATTCCAATCTCTTTTTTGAATCCAAAATAATCTCATCACAAATATCTGAATTAATTATTATTTTTGAATCAGCTCTTTTTATAATAGTAGCGTAACAATATTTATTAATAGTCGCATTGATAACAACGCCCCCATATTTTCTAAAAAAATAAGGCAAATCTGTTCCGCCACCAGCAAAACTTATCCTAAGGGGGGCTTTACCTCTAACAATTGGGAAATTTTCAGCTTTTATTTTTTCTTCCAGGAATTCTATTGTATTTACTCTCCCGTTATCATCTAATATTGGAAGAGGGTTAATTCCAGATATGAGAATATCTGATATTTTTTTAGGATCGTCGTTTATTTTTGCAGTTACATGGTCTTTTCTTATAGCCATCCCAACATTATCGTCGACATTTCCTCCTTTTAGTATAAACTCTTTAATAAGCTGGTCATTTAAAATGCCAAGAAACTTCTTATTCTCATCTACAACTAAAATAACGTCTATTCTGCTTTCTGAGATTCTTTGTATAGCCTCCCTTATTTTGTTTCTTTCGCTTAAGAAAAGGGTGTCAATAACATCTTTTTTAAATTGATTATATGTTTCAGGCCTGCCTATATCCATGAAATAACCATTATAGAAATATCCTTGCATTAAACCTGCTTTTGCTAAATTTGGGAATATCTCTTTTTCAAGAGAGATATTTTTGTTATGTTCTATATATTTGAAAATGCTTGGTTCTAAGATATATACTCCGCTATTGGCAAATCCCCCCGTAGACTCTTTTTTCTCCGAAAAGTCTGTTATTTTGCTTCCATCTAGAATAATATTGCCATAATTTTCAGAATCATTGGTTTTCATTATGCTTATTGTAGAAATGCTATTTTTGGAGCGGTGAAATTCTAAAAATTTCTGAATATCTATCTGAGAATAAGAATCTCCGTTTAGAACCAAGAAAGTATCATCTATGTATCTTTGTGCATTCTTAATTGCCCCGCCTGTACCAAGAGGGGTTTCTTCTTCAGAATATATTATATCTACACCCAATCTCGACCCATTGCCAAAATAAGATTTTATCTTATTTGACATATGATGAACTGCTAAGATTATCTCATTTATCCCCTGTTTCTTAAGAAACATTATCTGGTATTCTAAGAAAGGCTTGCCAGCAATCATTATCATGTGTTTGGGGATATCTCCAAGTATGCTTTTTAATCTTGTTCCAAAACCCCCTGCAAGAATAATCGCTTTCATCTTAAGAATCTGACTGCCTCCAAAAAATCTCTGACCTCAAAATCATATTTGACTTTGTACAACTCGTCTCTTCCACCATATCCCGTTCTAACGAGAATTGTTTTGCATCCTGCATTTTTTCCCATCAGAATATCTTGCGTTTTGTCTCCAATTACATAAGAATCTTCTAATGAAACTCCGTGCTCTTTCTTAGCTTGAAGAAGAAATTTTATCTTGGGTTTTCTACAGGAACAATTTTCTTCTCTTCTATGCGGGCAACAGTAAAAATGAATTTCAGGATGCTCCTCGATTATTGGCTGATTTATTCTCATAAACTGCTTAAAATTCAGAATGCCTTTACTGATGGATGACTGGTTCGTAACAACGAATGTTTTAAAATTTAATTCTTTCAATTCTCTCAATGCAGTTTTAGAGCCATAAATCCACTCAAAATCCTCTGGTCTAAGTATGGGCTTCCCACCGTAAAATAGATTTTTCTCCTTACAAATTACCCCATCTCTATCTAAAAAAACAGCTCTTTTTATCATATATTTGCCATGCGTTTTCTTATATTTGCAGGTGTCTCCTTTTTTAGTATCTCTTCATAAAGACCAATAAGCTCTTTTATACCATAATCCAATGAAAAGTTTGTTCTAAATCCTGTATCCGTTATTCTTTTGTTGGAAACAATATAGTTTCTTTGATCAGGGTCTTTTCCATCTCCCTCGCTAATATCTAATTCTGGAATATAACTTTTTATTTTCAAGGCTAGCTCCATTTTTGACAAATTTGCGTCTTCTAATCCAACATTATACGGCTTGCCATGCATAGAATCAAAATTATCAATAGCATGCATGAATACTCTTGCTGCATCTTTAATATGTAAATAGTTTCTTTTAAAATGCGGTTCGAATAACACAAGTTTTTTCTCAGTCATTGCTCTAAATACGAAATCGTTCACGAGCAAGTCGAGCCTCATTCTTGGAGAAAATCCAAAAATAGTGGCAAATCTAAAAGTTATGGCTGGCTTTGCCGATTCAAGCAATGCTCTTTCAGCTTCGCATTTTGATATCCCATAAACAGAAATAGGGTCCAAAGGAGTTTCTTCTGTACAGAAAACTTCTCCTGTTTTTGTGCCATAGCCGCTATTGGTTGTTGGGTAAACAAGCTTTTGATTAATTCCTCTTAATTCATTGAGCATAATCACTGCATCCCGATTAATTGATAGAGCATCTTCAGGATTTCTATTACAAATGGGCATTCCAACAAGAGCAGCTAAAGGAATTATAACCTCTTTATCTCTAATGGCTCTTCTAATTAATTCCTTGTCTCTAACATCTCCCTTGATAATCTCAAATAGAGGATTATCTTTAAGGCCTGTAGCAAAATCTTGATTGTACATCAAATTGTCAACTATTGTAACAGGATTTCCTCTTTCAATAATGTGCCTTGATAAAACACTTCCCAGATATCCTGCGCCACCTGTTATGAGAATTCTCTCTTTTTGCATTATATTATTTTAAAAAAGAGATTTATAAACACTACTATAAATTATTATAACTATTAGAATTATGTTGCTAAGATATTCTTCTTATACCATTCCATTGTATATCTAATACCATCGTCTAAAGCTGTCTGTTGCTGCCACCCAAATTTCTCTCTTGCTTTTGTTGAGTCAAGAACCATTCTTTCATTATCCTTTTTTGTTTTTTTATCCCTCACGAGTCTATATAAATCATATTTTATACTAAGGTTTTTTCCAGAAATGTCAATAATTTTCTGAACAAGGTTTTTTATAGATATGGCGCTTTCGCATCCTACATTAACAATCTCAAAAGGTGTTGTTTGCCTATCAATTGCTCTTTCTATAAATCCAGCAATATCAGATGAATATAATAAATCTCTCTCTCCTTCGCCATCTCCCCAGACAACTACCTCTCCCCCATCTTTCGCAGTCATTACTTTTGTCATTGTCGCACCAAATACATGTGACCTTTCTAAGTCAAACTTATCGTAAGGTCCATAAACATTTGAATGCCTAAAAACAGTATATCTTGTATTGCCTAGTCCAGAAAATAGTTCGCATAGTTTTTCTAGAAAAACTTTTGTCCCTCCACACCAAAGATAATTTGGCAATAATCCATCGCTTAAGTTAAAATCTTCTTCTTTTAATGGCTTGTCTGAAGGCAAATATACTGTAGTGCAACTAGGAAATATAACATGCGGCACCCCAAACTCGTGGGCTGCTTCAAAAATTAATGGATTCATTCTAACATTATCAACAACATGGTAATATGGTTTAGTTTTCATTTCTAACGCTCCAGAACAGGCTGCTGCAGCTTGCACTATCACATCTTTTCCTTTGACAATTCTTCTTACAGCATCCTTATCAGTAAGATCTATATTCTCAAGGTTAATGCGTGAATTGTCATACCGCTGAGAATTATGATATGTCCCATAAACCTCAAAGTCTTCTCTCTTTGACAAGAATTCAGCAGTATTTCTTCCTATGAATCCTGTTGCACCACATACTAAAACTTTTTTGCTCATCTTGATGTCCTATGCTCTGTAGGCCTGCCATCCAATACCAGATTTGTGCTGTCTATATTTTTAAAACTTTCGTATATTCTTTCTGCTACCTCTCTTGGCTCCCAACCATAACCCTGAAATTCTGGAATAGTCTTTATCCTGCTTGGATAAACCCCAATTACCCTAACATTATCAGCAGTTTCCAGTCTCAGCGCATCCGTATATGCCCTTAAACCCCACTTGCTTGCACAATAACAAGCCCTCAATCTTTTAATCTCAAGACCTGAAAGTGAATTTATATTTATAATAGTCCCTTTATTTTCTTTTAATAATGGAAGCATTCTTGCAACAAGCTTGATTGGAGCTGAAAGATGAGTCTCTATCATTTCATCTATCTGTTCATCACTTAAATAATTTGCCACTTCTTTAAGTGCAGATAGTGAAGAGCCGGCATTATTCACCAGAACCCCCATATCATTTCTTTTTGAAGCATCATACAAAGCATCTAAAGTTCTCCTATCTCTGATATCTCCTAACACAGAACAGCACTCAACACCCAATTTTCTTATCTCCCCAGCAGTTTTTTCCAGTTCTATTCCATTTCTTCCGTTTAGAATTATACCATATTTTTCTCTAGCAAAAACAAGAGCGAGTTCTCTTCCAAGACCTCTGCTAGAGCCAGTTATTAAGACAGATTTATTTTTCATTAAATGCGGAATATCTATCACTAACAGCTTCTTTATTTATTTTATACCAATCCATTGTCTTTCTTACTCCTTCTTCAAGAGTCATTTGCGGCTCCCATCCCAATAAATCTTTAGCTCTTGAAATGTCCAGTATCCTTTTTCTATCACCACGTGGTTTGTTTGTATCCCAAACAACTTCTGGCTTTTTTTCAAGATTACCAATTATTATATTTACCAAATTTTTTATAGAATAACCTGTGCCGCTACCCAGATTTATAGGCTTATTAGGTCCTGGACATTTTTCAAGAGCCATCGTCATGCCTCTTGCAACATCTTCTGAATATACAAAATCTCTTGTCCCAGATCCATCCCCCCAGACAACAAAGGGATTCTCTCCATCAACAGCTCTTTTTATTAAAGAAGGAACAACCATTGCATTTGCTGCCCCAAAACTATCGTAAGGTCCGTAAACATTTGCAGGCCTAACAATTGTTATTTTGTCCCATTTATATTGAAGACTATAAGCTTCTGCCTGCAACTCACCCATTCTTTTTGCCCATCCTGCAAACTTGTCCTTTTCTGAAGGAAAGGTTTTCCAGACATCATCTTCGTAAAAAACCTCTGCTGGAGAATACACTCCAACAGTACTTGTAAAAAGATATCTTTCAGCTCCGCACCTTCTTGCTGCTTCCATCATATTAGTGTTAATACTAAGATTACCAAAGAAAAAAGTTGCTGGTTTTTCAGATACTATTTTTGCAGAACCCTTTATTCCAGCAAGATGAAAAACTAAATCCATATCTTTACATGCGCTAACACAATTTTCTAAATGAGTTAAATCTGCTTTCTGAAAGTCTATCTCTCCTAAATTTTTTATAGGTTCGTCCAATGATGTTACTCTTACCTTGGCCCCTCTTTCAGTCAACATCTTAATTAATGGTCTTCCTATCATACCAGAGCCGCCAGTAATCAGAACCTTCTTATTATTATAAAAACTCATTTTATCTCCCTCTCAACTTCTTTTCTAGAGTGATTTAATAAATATTCCACACTCTCCTCAAAACTATATTTTGGTTTCCATCCTGTTTCGTTTCTAAATTTTGATACATCCGGTATTTGCAAAGTCACATCGCTTGGCCTCATTAATGATTGATCCTGCCTGCATGGAATCTCGCATTTTGCATTCTTCCTTAAAAGATGTAAGAATTCTCCAACTGTTATTATCTTATCTCCTCCAATATTATAAACTTCTCCAGACCTTCCTTTTTCTATTGCAACCCAATAGGACTCCATTGCATCTCTAACATCTATAATTGTTCTTGTAGAGTCTAGATTTCCATGTATGAGCTCTTTCTGCAATCCTTGTTCTATTCTTGCCACTTGAAGAGCAAAGCTTGTTGAAAATAAGTCTGACCTCCTTGGATTTAGATAAGAAAACATTCTTGTTCTTACAATATCCATTTGATAACTTCTATGATAAACTCCACCAAGCAAATCTTGAGCAACCTTTGAGACAGCATAAGGATTTGATGGATTTATTGGACAATCCTCTTTAATAGGCACATTTTTAGAATCAACCTGCCCATAGACTTCTGATGTGCTGCAAATTTGAACTCTTGAATTCATTCCCTCGATTCTCAATGCTTCAAGAAGATTTGCGGTTCCCATAATATTATTCTGAATGACTGCCAGAGGATTTGTAAAAGAAGCCCGAACATTTGCGTGAGAAGCAATGTGAAATATGGCCTCTGGCTTAGTTTCTCTTAAAGAAGAAATAACCGAGCTCATATCAGTTAAATCGCATTCGTGCATTTGCACTTTATCTGCAATTCTCTCAAGATTCTTCTTAGAAGAAGTACTGTGCCATCTTGAGATTCCATGAATCTCTGATTCAGGATGATTATCTGCTACATACTCCGCAAGATAGCTCCCTCCAGAGCCGCTAATTCCAGTGATTAAAACCCTTCTAAAACTCATAATTTCTTATAATTGACACGATTTTTAAACATTCATATTGGAGAATATATGCTTTATCTTAGCAAGAATAAATTAAGGTTTATAAATTACACTTTACACTCCAATATACTGCAAGATGAGAAAAAGAGAATTCTTCAAGGCTAAAAAAATCATTCTTGCGATGAGTCTGGACAAAAATAGAAGTTTATATCAAAACTGGTATAAACCATTGAAGAATCTTTGCAAAAAACTTATTTTGTTTGATACAAGAAAAAATTTGTTGATACAAGGACAAGAATCTATGAATAAACATCTCTTAGAGTTGGTAGAAAAAGAAAAGCCTGATTATATCTTCTTTTATTGGACTTATGACGAGGTTTATTTAGACACCTTGATAAAAATTAAAGAATCTTCAGAGACAACGAAGACGGTTAACTTCTTTTCAGATGATGATACTCAGTTTGAGAGTTTTTCAAGATATCATGCGTTATTTTTTGATTATAATTTAATGAGCCAGCCGAATTTAGTAAAGAATTACAAAAGAGAAGGAATTAAAAATGTTTTTCTGATTTATCCATTAGTGAATATAGAAGATTTTAAGCCATTAAATTTAAAAAAAATATACGATGTAACTTTTATAGGCGCTCCAAAAGCCCAGAGATATGCTTTTATCAAATTTTTAATGAATAAGGGGATTAACATAAGATTGTATGGATGGGGGTGGGATAAATATCCTGAATTTAAAGATATTTATCATGGTCCGCTTGACAATAGCCAACTTATTAAAGTAATAAATCAGAGCAAGATTGTACTGTCTTTTTCAGAAAATGCATATGGGCAAACACATTATAAGGGAAGAGTTTACAAGATTGTGGCTTGCAAGTCTTTTGTTCTTGAACAATATTTTTCAGGGCACAGAAATTTCTTTAACAAAGGAGAATTGGTTATGTTCAAAAGCAAGAGAGATTTGCTAAACAAAATTAACTATTATCTAGAGAATGATAAGGAAAGAGAGAAAATTACGGAAAGAGCCTACAAAAAGATTGTTAAAAAATATAATATTAATATTCAGCTTAGGAGATTTATAAATAAAACTTTAAATAAGTCCGTATACCATAAAGAACTTCCTAAATTAAATAAAAAGATAATTACTCTAAATGAGAGAGATTTTGAGTTAAGTATAAAGAGAATTAAAGAAAAAGTTGAAGATGCAGATTATATATCCTTTTCTAAAGACGAGTGTAATGCTCATTTTCTTAGAGATTATTTACAAGCATATTCCTTGCAGAGAACTAAAAAGAAGATTAGTTGCTGTAGTTATTATGTTTATTCCAAATTAGTTGGAAATTATATGTACTTTTTTATAGATGATGCGTATAGAAAACTTAGCAGCAAAAATTTTGCTTCCTGTCTTAATATAAACCAATTGATGGTAGATAAACATTATTTTATCAAGAATTATACTGCTTTCAAAAAAGTTTTTGAAGGAGATGAAATCTCTTTTATAAATGAGAAAAATAGTGTTTTTGTAGATATTCCTTTGATTCAGATTAAAGATGTAAAAATAAAAGATTATAAGGTTATGAAGGAAGTATTCAGATTTAAATTTTTATATGAAATATACTCCATGCTAAAACAAAAAAGTATCCTCAAAAACAAATATTCTTATCTCCTTATTATGGATGTATTGAGGGGAAACATATCTTTACTAAAATTTCTTATTAATGCTATGATGGAACAGGAGAAGATGAAGTTAGTGACCGGTTCAAGAGAAAGTTAGACTCCCTTAAGTAACATCGAGAACTCTTCTAAAACCCATTTTCCAATGAAATTTTTGGATTTTTAAACATTCTTACATTGCGAGATATATTTTCATATATAAAATAAATGATTAAGATTTATAAATCTCTCAAAACAACTAAAAACATGAAATCTCAAGAATTAAAGGCCATTAAAATTGTTCCAGAATCTCTTAAAAAAAGAGTTCTATTGATTAATCCAAAAAGGAAGAATGTAGAGTTTTCAATTCCACACAATGGATTGGCAATACTATCGACTATTCTAAGAGAGAGGGGTCATGAGGTGTTAGTAGTAGATTATGTTTTACTTCATGGGGATATCCCAGTCTCTTTTTTCCTGAGAAATTTTAAGCCGGATATAGTCGGAATAAGTTCATATAGTATAAATTTCTCTGAAGTTAGCAAAACAATTTCTGAAGTTAATCGATTTAACAAGAACTTAATAATCTTGGTAGGCGGACCATGTGCAACTTTATATCCAAAGCAGTTGTTAGAAAATGAAAAAGTAGATTATGTTGCTGTTGGCGAAGCAGAGCTCGTTATAATAGACTTAGTTGAGAAAGCAAAAAAACTTAAAAAGGCTGAACGGATTCAATCGCGTGAATTTGTAAATTTAGATGATGTTCCATTTCCAGATTTTAAATCATTTTACAAATCAGAGTATATAAGAAACTATCCAATTATGACTTCTCGAGGCTGCCCATTTAAATGCAGTTTCTGCACTGTTTTTTCAGTCTCAAATAGAAAGTGGCGGTGGCGAACGCCTCAGAATTGCATTGAAGAGTTGGAGAATGCAAAAAAAAGTCTGTCTAGTAATATCCGAGTTGTTGTGTGCGATGACTGTCCGACTACGAATATTGACAGGTTTATTCAATTTTTAGAATTATACAGAAAAAAGATAAAGCTAGATTTAAGAATTGTTAATACAAGGGCAGATTGTATTAACGACCACTTATTGGCCCTCTTGAAAGAATGCGGTTGTCCTGAAGTTTGGTTAGGTGTAGAACATGCACATCCCGAGGTATATAAACTGGTAAATAAAGGAGAGTCTCTAGAAAAGATAAAAGAAGCTGCCAGATTAGTAAAAAAATATGGATTAAAATTGGGCCTTTCTTTTATTATTGGTTTGCCAGAAGATAATTACGAAAGAGTAAAAGCGTGTATAAAATTTGCAAATGAAACCAGAGCGGATTACTGTGGATGGAACCTAGTACTTCCATACGAAGATACTGAAGTTGGGAGGTGGTTTAAACAAAATGGGGTTGTCGGTAACACTCTTAATTATGATAGTAGAATTACAGAAAGTTTTACCTATGATGAGCCCTGTGCTGAGAGTCCTGATTTTCCTAAAGAAGAGAGATTAAAAGCGTATTATAGGTGCATATTCAGAACACCGACTTATCCATGTAATCTAAGAAATATTGGGCGGGCATTTCAAGGTGCAATTAAATACAACATTTTATACGACTTTTTCTATTGGCTTCCCCGCGGATTTATTATGAATATGCAAAACAAAAAAGAAAAATATGAAAAAATCTTAAGATTCTTAAGACGCGAAGGAGTTATAAGTACAATCAGGCGGGTATTATATAATTTGCAGGCAAAGTGAGGTTGCGTGTATTGTTTGCTAACTGGATGAGTGCCGGAAAAGTATTTATATAAACTCTTCTGCTCTAAATCATGGAAAGAATATATTCTTCTATCAAAAAAGATGTTCTGCTTGATGTAATATGCAGAAAAGAAGATATTGATAAAAGAAGAGAAGATTTCGGCTCTCAGGAAGATGCACTTCAGGTTTCTTTTATTGAATTCAAGGAAGGAGATTCTGTTCCAGCCCACAAACATCTTAAAAATATAAGAGAGACTGATACAACTCAAGAAGCAGTCATAGTGGTTGAGGGCAAGCTGGAAGCGACTTTTTATGATTTAAATGACTTGGAAATTAAGAAAGTTGAGTTGAAAATGGGAGATTGTTGTGTTTGCTATGCTGGCGGGCATTTATTCAAATCTCTTGTTAGTGGAACAAAATTATACGAGATTAAGAATGGTCCATATTTGGGGGGAGAGAAGGACAAAACTTATATAGCTTGAAGAAAAGCAATTTCTATGTTTAGAACAAAGTGCTTGATCTGCGGTTCAATAAACCTTAATGAGATAATAAATTTGGGAATGCACCCGTTTGCAGACACATTCGTACCTAAAGACCGCATTTCTGAGGCAGATAAAGCATATCCTTTGATATGCGACCTTTGTCAAGAATGCGGCCAAATACAGCTTAGATGCGAAACAAATCCAATGGACAGATATTGTCAGGTAGATTATTCTTATACTTCCTCCAATTCTAACTTTTCAAGAACACATTGGATAAACTTCGCCAGAGAAGTATCTGATAAGATAGGCTTAAAGAAAGATTCATTCATTGTTGAAGTAGGTTCAAATGACGGGTTCTTAACAGAACAGTTTGCAAGCAATGGAAACAGGGTTCTAGGCGTTGATCCTTCTGACTATATGGCGAGACTTGCAAAAAATAGGAATGTTGATACTGTAGTTGGTCTCTTTGATTCCAAAATTGCTGATGAAATATTGAAAAAACATGGAAAAGCAGACATTATTATCGCAAATAACGTTTTCAATCACTCAAACAGCCCCCTTGATTTTGCAAAAGCTGTAAAAAAACTGCTTTCTGATGATGGAACTTTTGTTTACGAGCTCCCATATTGGTATATCGGATTCAAAACAGGCAAATTTGATCAGATATATCATGAGCATGTCAGTTATTTCACAGCAAGATCATCAAAAAAGATATTGGAGATAGCTGGGATGGGAATAAGAGATTTGGATGTTGTTGATTATCATGGCGGCTCATTGAGAGTTTATGCAAAACATGAAGATAGAGTAGAGAGTGCGGAATGCAGCCAGCTTGAGGAAACCATCAACAAAGAATTCTCAGAAGGGCTATTTGATTTAAATGGCTACAAAAGATTTATGGAAGATATAATAAAACAAAGAAATAACTTTCTCCAAAAAGTCTATGAAATTAGGAGAAGGAATATTCCGATAGTTGCGGTTGGAGCTGCTGCAAAGGGAAATACTTTCCTTAACTTTTACAATCTGACAAATACTATTTTAGATTATGTTACAGACTCTTCTCCCCATAAACAAGGAAAATATACTCCGTTGAGTAGAATCCCAATAGTTGGAGATGAGATCTTTGCAAAATATAACGGGGAGGTCTGTGCCTTGATACTTTCTTGGAACATAGCTAATCAGATAAAAGATGGTTTGGCAAAAATAAATCCAAATATAAAATTTATTGTTCCAGAATAATTTATAAACCTGCGGTTTAACAAATCTATATGCAAAAAAGAAATATCTGGAGCAATGCAGATTGGAAGCAAGTAGGGCCAAATGCTTGGAGAAATGAAGGTCTGCAATTGGAGCTACATACAGATGACAGGGGAGATATTGTTGATATATTCTATAATACCAATATAAATCATGTAAATATGATTCGCTCAAATAAGGGAGCACTAAGAGGAAATCATTATCATGTAAAATCAACACAGCACATGCTCATGATAAATGGTTCAATGGAATATTGGTATAAACCATTAAATTCTAATGAGCCGGCAAAATGCGAATTACAAAAAAATTGGGAGATTATATCGACGCCCCCTAATGAAATCCATGCTCTAAAGATTCTTGAACCTGAAACTGTATTCATAACTTTTACTAGTGGACTACGCGGAGGGAAAGATTACGAATCTGACACGATCAGAGTAAGCCCTTCAATAATCCAAGAAACAAAATAAATTTAAAGGTTCTGCTTTCTTTTCGCAAGAATTTCCTTCGCCTTTTCTATATAATATCCTTCTGGTCTTACAACATTTGGCTCTATGGGAATTAATCCAGATTCCTCCAACTTTTCTTTAAGATCAGATTCAACCATCATAAATGCAATCTCCTTGAATTTTACTTTTGGATTCCAACCCAAAATTCTTTTTGCTTTTGAGGAATCTCCTAAAAGAGCAGGCACTTCTGCTGGCCTCTTAAACTGATTGCTTGTTATTAAATGGTTCTCATAATTCAGACCAACCAGAGAGAAAGCTTCTTTTACAAAGTCCTCTATTGTATGCGTTTCTTCTGTTGCAATTACAAAATCATCAGGCGTTGGCTGCTGGAGGATTGCCCACATTGCTTCAATATATTCTTTTGAGAAACCCCAGTCTCTTTTCGCATCAAGGTTGCCCAAGACAATTTTATCACTTTCACCAACAACAATCTTTGCAAGCTCTTTTGTTATCTTTCTCGTAACAAAATTATATCCTCTTCTTGGAGACTCGTGATTGAAGAGAATTCCATTAGAAGCAAAAAGCCCGTATGCATTTCTATACAATCTTGTTAAATGGTATGCTGCGAGCTTTGATATTCCATAGGGGCTTTGAGGAATCATTGGTGTAGATTCATTCTGCGGAGGAGGAGAGATTCCAAACATTTCTGAAGAAGAGGCCTGATAAAATTTGCATTTTGATTTCATTTGTCTGAGAGTCTCTAGAATTCTTAGTGTGCCAAGAGTGTTTATATTAATTGTTGATTCTGCATTATTAAAGCTTATACCGACGTGGCTTTGTGCACCAATATGATAAATTTCATCCGGTTGAAAATCCTCAATAATTGCCTTTATTGAAGAAGTATCTGTGAGGTCTGCGTATTTAACTAAAAATGAAGAGTTTTTATCATCTGAAGTGCCGTATTTCATTACAAGATGCTCTATTCTTTTTGTATTTGGAAGACTTGCCCTTCTAATTATGCCTCTTACTTTGTATCCTTTCTCCAAAAGAAATTCTGCCAAATAAGATCCATCTTGACCGCCTATTCCTGTTATTAGCGCTACTTTTTGAGCCATCTTACAATCATCTCAGAAGATGCATTTATAAAGATTATTGTAAGCTTTTGTTCAATGGAAAAATTAAGAGAAGAAACATTAATAATATGCAAAGAGAAGTATTTTATTGATGAACAACCAAGAAAATTCAAGAAAAGCGTGCAAAAATGATTGAAAATAAAAGGATTTTAGTTACCGGGGGAGCAGGATTTTTTGGATCCTGGATTGTTGATACGCTTTCCAAAAGAGGAGTTAAGAAAGAAAACATATTCGTCCCAAGAAGAAAAGATTATGATTTAAGAAAAAGAGAAGATATTGAAAAGGTATTTAACCAATTTAAACCCGAGATTGTCATTCATCTCGCTACTGTCTCTGGGGGAATGGCATACTATAAGGAACACCCCGCCGAAGTATTTTTTGATAATCTTATGATGGGAATGCAACTTTTAAATGTTGCAAAAGATAAAAATATTGAAAAAGTTGTCATCGCTGGAACTACTTTAGCCTACCCGGAAAGTGCTGAAATCCCATACAAAGAGTGTGATTTATGGAATGGCCAGCCAAATGATATAGAGGCCCCATACGGGCTTTCCAGCAGGATGCTGGCTGCACAGGCAGAAGTATATAGAAAAGAATATGGCCTTAATTCTATTTATCTGATATTTACAAGCTTGTATGGTCCAAGAGACCACTTTGACGGTAATTCGCATGTAATTCCGTCTATGATCAAGAAATTTCAGGAAGCCAAGACAAATGGGAACAAGAGTGTAACTCTTTGGGGAACTGGAAAGGCTAAGAGAGAGTTTATTTATGTTGAAGATGCTGCGAATGCACTAATTGAAGCAATTGAAAAGTATAATTCAAAAGATCCACTGAATATAGGATCTGGCAATGAAATAACTATAAAAAAGCTTGCAGAAACTGTGTCTAAAGTTGTTGATTATAGGGGAGAAATTACTTGGGACACATCTAAGCCAGATGGAAGATTGAGAAGAGCTGTTGACAGTTCAAGGGCAAAAAAAGAAATCGGACTTAAAACTAATGTTGATCTAGATAGTGGGTTGAAAAGAACCATAGACTGGTATCTAGAAAATAAACAAAAATGAAGAAAGTATATTGTTTCGGAGTTGGTTTGCATACGTATGTGAAAAAATTGGTTGAGAATCCTCCTAAGGGATATAAATTCATTGTAGTTCAAAATGAAAAGAAATCAAATATAATATCAAAACTTAAGAAGAATAAATTAATTCTTTATCTTTATAAAGAAGTATATCAAAAAGCGTTTAACTCTTTTAATCTGATAAATAATATTTTTTATGAAAAATCTCCAAAAGACGCCGATTTAATCTTTTCTCATGGCCAACTTGTTCAAGAGGAAAAACCTTGGATTGTAGAAATTTTAGATACGCCCACTTCATTCGCTGGATATGACCTTAAGTTATTTAGAAAAAACCTGAGAAAAATAAATAAAATACTTGCTTCTCGATGGTGTAAGAAGATAATTATTCACACTTCAATTGTAAGACGCGAATTTGAAAATTTCTTTTCTAAGGAGATTCTGAAAAAGATTGAGCTTCTTCCACCTGCAATACCTCCCAGCAAGATTATAGAAAAAAGAAAGAATAGTAAAAGCATTATTTTCCTATTTATGGGTTCCATTAATAATCCCGATGATTTTTATAGCAAGGGAGGGTTGGAGGTCTTGGAAACGTTCAAAAAACTGAGTAAAAGATATGATAATATTAAATTAGTTATGAGAGCAAAGGTTCCTCAGAACATAAAAGAGAGATACCTTCTTAACAACATTGAGTATTTGGAAGAAACTCTGCCCATGGCGAGGATACAACAATTATATCGAGATGCAGATATCTTTTTCTTCCCGGGCCATTTTTATTTTCTCATGGCCACACTTGAGGCGATGTCATTTGGATTGCCCATTATTGCACTTGATCGGCATGGAGTTTCTGAATTTATTATCGACGGAAAAAATGGTTTCTTAGTAAAACCCTCAGAAAAAATACCCTATCCTCCGGTAGAAACTCCTTATCTAGGTGTACGATCCAAGAAATTTATTAATCATCTTAAAGTTATAGATCCTATTGTGGTTAATAGATTATATAATAGAGCTGCACGCTTAATAGAAAATAAGAATCTTAGAGAAAAAATGGGCGCAGAAAGTCTAAAAATTTCAAATACAAAGTTTTCTTTGGAAAAACGAAATAAACGGCTTAAAGAAATATTTGATGCTGCGCTTAAATAACCTAAAGCAGAGAATTTATTAAGAATTACTTTCTTAAGCGCAAAAATCGTTCCATGTAGTATTGGGGGTTTTGTTTTATTTTCTCAATGAGTCGTTTTAAAAAGTAAATTTTTCCCTGCGCCAGCATCGTTTTAATTGCAATTTTGTTAGACATCTTCATAAGCCATTGTTCGGAATGCTCAAGCGTATAAAGGGGACAAGGCTTATCGCTAAGCCAGTATGAATCATTAATAAGCCCTTTCGCCATTGCTATTTGATATACGTCTGTACCTGGATATATCCAAAGAGGCGCTGCATAAAAAAAGTCCATTCTTTTTAATTTTTGGAGTTGTTTAATAAAATTAATAGTCTCTTCTACTGTTCCTTCAGTTTCCCCAGGTAAACCCACAATAATAAACTTAACTGCCTTAATTTTTGGAAACTCCCGGAGCAATTTAAATGCAATAATACAATCTTGCTTCGTAATTCCCTTATTAATTGATTTCATTATCTTATCGCTGCCTGTTTCAATACCAAACTGAATCTCTTTAAATCCCGCTCTTTCCATCCAATAAAACATCTCTCTCGAAACAGGTTTAACTCTTCCAGCACAATAAAATCGCAGATGAATTCCTCTTTTTACTATCTCCTTACATAAATTAATAATGCGCGCATTATCTAATGTCATCGTATCGTCCATAAATTGAATCTCCTCAACCCAGGGATATTTCTTAGTAATATATTCAATTTCTTCTACCACTTTTACATAACTTCTTTGCCTCCATATTTGCCTACTAGTAAGATGCAGGCAACAAAATGAACATCGATTAGGGCACCCTCGCGAACTTATCATATAAACCCTCTTTATGTTTGGATTCATATATGCATTGTAATTAGGATATGGCAAATCATCAATGTCTCTGCCAAGATCTTGTAGCGCCGTTCTTACAATCTGCCCATTTTTATCTTTATATGCTATCCCTCGAATTGCCTTTAGGGACTTTCCTTTTGAAAGTGAGTTAATTAGAGGAATTATATTCTTATCTGCTTCGCCGATGCAGATTGCTTCCACAGGAAAATTTTTTAATAGCTGACTATACATAACACTTGCATGTATTCCTCCGAGAATTATCTTTATCTGAGGGCTCAATCTTTTTATAAGACGCATTGCTTTATATGATGATGCTCTTGTCATTGACATCACAGTTATCCCGACAATATCAGGTTTAAATTTTTTAATTTGTACCTCGATTTCTTTTAGACAATGTTTCTCACTCCAAGCAGTATAATCTTTTGTCAGTACATTATACCCATAGTTTCTAAGAATAGTATCTAAATAAAGGATGCCTATGGGAAAAGGCGTATTATTTCCTTCTCGTATCTCTCCACGCTCCCTATTTTGGTCTTCGACAGAAGTCTCAAATAAAAAAATTTTCCTTTTATGATTCATTGTGCAATAGCACCTCCGCAGTTTTATAAATATTATGGTGAAATGTATTCTATTTTACTAAATTTGAAGATATAAAGATACAAATCTATTTTATGCGCATGACTTGTCTTATATATCTTGGTAAATATCTTTTTCGTTTCCATAATTTGAGATAAAATCTGGGAGATAAGAAAAAGCGTAGCGATTCTTTGTTAAACTGCAATTTATCAGATTCGTAATTTTTATGATTCATTTCGCGTTTAAAGAGCAAATGCCATTCTACGAACTTATTTTTGGGCATCTCTTTTGTTAGAATGGCTTCCGGATTAAGCTCAAGCACCTTTCCCCGATTATCATGTTCATAGAAATCTTTAGTAATAATATTATCGCGAATAGCACGACGCCAAAGTTCGGTTCCAGGCAGGGGCGTTGCCTGATATACTTGTACTGTATTTAAATTTGGATTACGCACAAAGGACAGTGTTTGCTGAAGATCCTCTTCGGTTTCACCAGGACTTCCTATGATAAATAATCCAGCAACTTTAATCCCGTATTTTTGACAGAGAGCCACCGCATTTTTGCCTTGCTGCACATTTACACTGTTAACTTTAAGATATCGAAGCATACGATCGCTTCCAGATTCTAGTCCGAAGGCAATAGAAGTTACTCTCATACGTTTTAAAAGTTTACATAATTCCTCATCAGTAATGTTCGCTCTTCCATAAAGCTCAAAATCAATCTTTTCCAATAATCTCTTTTTTTCCAGCATGTCAATTATCTTTTTAAGTCGCTCCCGATTAACCACCATAAGATCGTCATATACCACAAAATGATTTGCACCATAATGCACCCAACGTTCAATGTCTTCTACAACGCGCTCTGCTGAATGCCAGCGCACGCCCCTGCCACCCCATGTAGTATTTGAACCGCAGTAAACACAATTATAAGGGCATCCACGAGAAGTCATTAAATACCCCCTAACACAAATAAGATGAGCTCCAGCAGAACCGGGCACAAGATATTGCTCTTTCATTTTTAGTAAATCAAGCGCTGGAAAAGGTACGCTGTCAAGATTACTAAGTAATTCTCGTCTAGGAGTTACCTCAAGATTCCCCTTATCATTACGAAATACAACTCCTTTAATATTGCGCAAAGCTAAAGGCGAAAACTTTCTTTCTCCTTGATAAAGTTGTAATAATTCTAAAAATGTAATTTCCCCTTCACCTATAACCCCAAAATCAAAATTAGAATTTAGCAATTGTTCGGGAACTGCAGAAATATGAACTCCGCCGATAATTAAGGGCACTTTTGTTATTTTTTTAATTTCTCCTGCGAGTTTATTGGCGCGAAAATATTGCTCACTAACTGAACTTATACCAATTAAATCGGGTTTATATTTTTTAATGGCTTCCAGACGATTTTCACGATCAATAATACGAATATCTGAAAAACCGCCATACTTTCTGGCGTAACTGGCAAGATAGGCAATCCCTATAGGTAAACAGCCGTAATCTTCTTCCATGTTAATCAGCGCAATTTTCATAAAAATACCCCTGACGTTTCATATATAAACATTTATGTATCTAAGATTGCATAGAAAGATATTTAAAAATATCTCTAATAAAGACTCTATGTCGTTACTAAAGGGAAAAAGGTTTAAGGGTAGTCCGCTCGTTTCAGCAGTAATTGCCGCTCATAACGAAGAATCTCACATTGCAATATGTATAAATTCACTTTTGGCACAACAATATAAAAAACTTGAGATTCTCGTTGTGGAAAACGGAAATTCCAAAGACAGAACACTAGAGATTGCACAAGAGTTTGCAGAACAATATGCACAGGTTCGTGCTTTTTCTATTCCAAGAGTACAAAAGGGACCGGGAAATGCTTGGAACTTTGGAGTTCGAAAGGCAAAAGGGCAAATTGTTATGATTTGTGGTGCTGATCTTGTGTATAGTAAAGATTATATAAAAAAAGGAATTGAAGTATTACGCACTGGTAAAAGTATAGGGATTATTCACAAAGAAGAGAAATGCAATAATCTTAAGAATTGGTGGGCTCGTGCATTTTTCTATAAACGAGATAGTCTGAATGAAAATGGGTTAAGCAAAGTATTCTCTCTTATTGATAAAGAATATGTACTTAAGAGACCATTCAACTCTGAACTTGGGTATGCTGATGATCAAACAATATATTTAACAGAAGGAACGGAGTTTATGGGTGCTGACCTTTTAGTAGGCCATACTAATCCGGCATCATTTGAAGACACTTGGGACCATAGTAAGTGGGTTGGCAGATCAATGAGAAAACCATGGAATATAGTTTTGGTGTTGCCTTTATTTCCCTTGTATTCTATGTACAAAACGCTACGCCACCTTACAAGCGACTTTTATATTCCTTTTATCTTCTTCCTTCCAATTTACTATTCAATACGCTATTTTGCTTATTTTATCGAGTCAGTCAAGATTCTTGTGAAGTAGTAAGAAATTCTTTTATAGAATCCGTTATGTAGGTTATTTCTTCTTTTCTCATTGTTGGAAACATAGGAAGTGTAAGTACTTTTTTTGATAAATGTTCAGAAACTGGAAAATCTCCTTCTTTATAGCCTATGTGAGCAAAACATTTTTGTAAATGAATTGGGACTGGATAGTGAAGACCGGTTGTAATTCCTCTGCTTTCAAGATATTTTTCCAACTCATCCCTTTTATCGGATTTTATTACATACAAATGATAAACATGCTCGCCGGATTTTCTTTCAGAGGGCAGTTCTATATCGTTCACTTCATTTAAATTATCCCTGTAAATTCTGGCATTATCGGAACGCATAGCATTCCATTTGTCTAATACCTTTAACTTTTCTGATAGAACTACTGCCTGTATTGCATCTAATCTTGCATTATCCGGCCTTATATCGTGGAAATATTTTTTAGATTGACCATAATTCCTTGTTTTTCTTATAAAATCTGCTACATCGCTATCATTAGTGACTACCGCCCCACCATCCCCATAACTGCCAAGATTTTTGCCCGGGTAAAAAGAAAAACAGCCTGCTTTCCCTAAACTTCCGACTCGCTTGCCCTCAAAGGTTGCTCCATGTGCCTGACAAGCATCTTCTATTATTGAAAGATTATTTCTTTCTGCCAATTCCCAGAGAGGGTTCATATTTGAGGACTGACCATATAAATGAACTGGGATAATTGCCTTTGTATTTTTGTTTATCTTCTCGTTTATCTTATTAATATCAATGTTAAAATCTGAATTTGATGCATCAACCAGAACTGGTTTTGCCCCGGTCTTCAATATTCCTCCAACAGTGGCATTAAATGTATTTGCGACAGTTATTACTTCATCTCCCGAACCAATCCCCTTGCTTATTAATGAGAGCTCTAAAGCAGAAAGACCATCTGAAACACCTATGCAGTATTTTACGCCACAAAATTCTGCAAATGAATTTTCAAAACTCGCAACGTGCTCTCCTAGAATAAAGGCCTTCTTATCTATAACATTAAAAATTGCCCATTTTATTCTTTGTTCTAAGCTTGTTCCTTCTATAAAAGTCTCTTTCTCGTCCCTTGTTAGATCTGCGAACGGTACTTTCATTTATATCCAATCCTTATATCTTGCATCTGTTGTTAATCCTATCTGACGAGCCGGATTTCCGACCATTACTGCATTTTCTGGCACATCTTTAATGACTACCGCCCCAGACCCTATCCTTGCGCCCCTCCCTACTCGTACTCCTGGGTTAATTGTAACACATCCGCCAATTGAAACGTTGTCTTCTATAACACATGCTTCAAGATCCCATTTTTTATCAATGGCTTTCTTAGCAGTGGGGTGCATATCATTAAGAAAAGTAACCCTGGGCCCTAAGAAAACGTTATTGCCTATTTTTGTTCCTTCTGGAATAAAGATATAAGATTGAAATCTGCAATTATCTCCTATTACTGCGCCCGCTTTTATCTCAGAATAAGAACCAATTTGTGTATTTGATCCTATTTCGCATTCATAGATATTGCAAAAATTCCATATTTTTGATTCCTTTCCAACTTTTACATCTCTTATGATGGCGGTTAGCGCGACAAAATATTCTCTCTCATTCATGAATCTTTACCTCTTTACCATCCAGTTCTTTAGATTTCTCTGCTGCTTCTAAGACCGACACTGTTTGAAGACCTACCAGACCATCGCTCTCGCATTTAGTTTCTCCAGCAATGCACCTCATAAAATGCCTTAATTCCTCTTCAAGAGGCTGATTTATTTTTAATTTTGGTATTCTGATTTCGCCATCCCTTGTTGAGCCAATAAACTCACCAAATCCCCCCTCTTTTGGTTGATAATCGACTCCCCTCTCATATACTACTATCTTTTCAGAGGGCTGAACATCATCTATAAGAATCGACTTTTTTTTACCGCCAACGATTATTTTTCTCTCCTTTACTGGATGCTCCCAATTAACATAAATTGTTGCAAGGACATCTGGATTTGTGAATTTTAAATTTAGAGAGACTATATCGTCTAAGTGCCCATTGTGAGAAACACCCTGATAGCTTACACAATCTGGTGATTTATTTGCAAACATACTTGCTAAATATATATCATGGGTTGCTAAATCCCAAAGTGCACTCACATCTGCTCTTATCGGGCCCAAGCCAACCCTTCTTGATTCCATATATCTGAGATCGCCTATTTCTCCTTTGTCTACCATATTTTTGGCAAACCTTACTGCTGAGTTGTATCTAAATGTTTCTCCAACCATTAAAACTAACCTTCTTTCATCTGCTAAATTTGCAAGAGATTTAGCTTCGGCTGAATTAGTAGTGATTGGTTTCTCCACCAAAACATTCTTTCCATGCAATAAAAATTGCTCAGCCAATCTATAATGTGTGGCTGTAGGGGTAGCTAAAATAACCCCGTTGATTTCGGAGTCGTTTAATAGATCGTTATAGTTTTGAGTAAAATTTATTGATGTTGGAAAATTGGATGGTCTGTTTAAGTCACATACTGTTTTCAATATACCCTCACCAATATCTCTAAGTGTTCGGAGATGATTTTTACCCCAATATCCGCATCCTATAAGTCCCACTTTTGTCATTTAAATCCCTAAATTTATATTGTTATAAACATTCCTATCATTAAATGTATATATCGCATTAATAAAGAATGTTAAAGCTTTTTAACCCCAATAAAGATATTATATGATGAAAATAGTTGAGATTTGCCCATTTTCCGCAGGTATAGATGGAGTTTTTACAAGGGTTCTTGCTGAAGCAAAAGAGTTTGTTAAATTGGGTTATGAAGTAACGATTTTTTCATCAGATATAGAGAAGGGAAGCAAAAATTGTGCGATATGTGAGGAGGAGATTGAAGGAATATCCGTTAGACGATTTAAAGCAAATGTGGATTTTATGGATAAGCTTATATCAAAAAATGTAACTTATTTTAATTTTGATAAAGAATTTAAGAAATATTCCCCAGATATTGTGATAACTCATCTCCTTCATCCGCATTCATTCAAAGCCTTAAAACTTGCCAGAAGAGCAAATATTCCTTGTTATCTTGTTACACATGCCCCATTTAATGTAAATAGAAGATTTCCCCTAAATCTTGCAACCTCTATTTTTAATCATCTCAATGTTAAGCCGAAATTGAATAGATTTACAAAGATAATAGCAATAACTAAATGGGAACTTTCTTACCTTGAGAAACTTGATGTAAAGAAAAACAAGATAATTTATATACCAAATGGCTTGCCTGAAGAGTTCTTTAAGCAGAAAAGAGCAAACCCAGCAAAAGGAAAAGATGTTTTGTTCCTTGGAAGAATTGCGCCTGTAAAAAATATAGAGACTCTCCTTATGTCTGCTAAATCTCTGCCAAAAGTTAATTTTTCAATTGTAGGAAGCTCTGAAAAAAATTATGTTGAAAGATTAAAGAGAATAATTGCTAATAATAAGATTACGAATGTGAGCGTATCTCCTCCAGTTTATGACTTGAGGAAAAAGATAAAACTAATAGACGAACATAAAATATTTGTTCTCCCCTCCTTAAGAGAAGCGATGCCCCAAGTCATTCTTGAGGCAATGGCACGCGGAAAAGTTGTAATCTCAAGCAAAACTGATGGGGGAAAGGAGATAATAACTGACAGAAAGAATGGACTCTTATTCAATATTGGAGATTATCGCCAACTTGTAGATTTAATAAAACATAATCTTGCTGGAGATAAAACTATTCAGAGAAATGCAGAAAAAGAAGCAAAGAATTATAGATGGGATAAGCTAATTAAATCTTACATTTCTTTATTTAACAAAATAAGATGATATCAATTGTAATAACCGGCTATAAAGAATCTAAGACTATTGGAAAAGCGATAGAGCAAGTTTTGAAAAACAAGATTAAAGGGAGTTACGAATTAATCATTGCTGCTCCTGACAAAGAGACCTTGGATGCTGCAAGAGTTTATCTTAAGAGAAACAAGAAAATCAAGATTCTTAAAGATGAAGGAAGAGGAAAACCTTCTGCTTTAAATCAAGTTTTTAAGAAAGCCAAAGGCGATATTATTATTATGACTGATGCTGATGTGCACATCTCTGAAAATGCTATTCCCTACATAATTAATATTTTTAAAGATCCAAAAATTGGAGCAGTGACGGGCAGACCGCGCTCTTTAAGCCCGAGAAATAAAATGCTGGGCTTTTGGAGCCATCTTTTAACTGACATAGCCCACGACATAAGGGATAAAAGAATAAAAGATGGAAAAATGATTGTCTGCTCTGGATACCTGTATGCAATTCGAAGAGGAATCGTAAAAAACATTCCGGATGAGGCCCTCTCTGAAGATGCTGTTATCTCTCACATGATATATGATAAAGGCTATAAAATTCTGTACGCTCCAGAAGCAGAAGTTTATGTCAAATATCCCTCAACATTCTCTGATTGGATAAAACAGAAGAAAAGAAGTGCTGGCGGATATAACCAGCTCGGTTATATTGTCAAGAAGAAGGAGAGGATGCGTTCATTTGCAAAAGAAAGTGAGGGTATATTCAAGGTTCTTGCATATCCCAAGACAATAAAAGAGTTTATTTATACAATTTCATTGATATTTGCAAGAATATATCTTTGGACCCTTATTTTCTGGGATATCAATGTGATGAGGAAGAACTTAAAGAAAATCTGGGTAAGAGTTGAGAGCACAAAATAGCTTCTCTCCCTATTTCTTATAAATTGGACTGTATTCTTTTCCAACTAAAGCTAAAAACATTCTAATTACATAATTTATGTCTTCAAAACTTCTTATTCTATTAAAAAATTCTCTGTAAAAAACAATCGGATTAAGATAGGAAATCATTCTATTTTTTATGAAATCAGAATATAATCTCTTTTGCAAATTATTTAACTCTTCAGCAGAAAAATTTTTTGTGTTGTATTTGGTGTTGGTGACACTGCTGTCTTCAATAAATCCATCTCTTAATAATCCTTCTTTTTCATAAACCTTGTACATATCTGTCCCAGGATAAGGTTGGGCAATATAAAATGTTGCAAAATTTAATCCAGATTTTTTGGCAAAATCTATAGTTTTGTCTATTTCCTTCTTAGTTTCATCTGGAAACCCTATAACAAAAGTTGACCATGTCCATATGCCAAGTTTATTGCAAATACTAATTATCTTTCTGGCCTGATTTAAAGAGACTGGTTTTCTCATGAATTTTAAAGTTTCTTCACTTCCAGATTCTATGCCCATAACAATTTTATAATACCCTGATTTCTTCATTTTAGAAAGAACTTCCTCGTCAAGTGTTGCAATTGCGACACCGTTAGGAGTATCCCATTTTATATCTAATTTTCTTTTAATGATTTCATCGCATATATCAATAGTTCTCTTCTTATCCCAGCTAAGATTATCGTCAAAAAACCTAAACTCTTTTACTCCGTAAGTTTTGTGCAGATATTCCAGTTCGTCCACCACATTTTTTGGGCTTCTTGCCCTCCATTTTCTTCCCCAGACTGTGCAAATTGAGCAAAATATGCACCGAAATGGGCAACCCCTGCTCGTGATTATCTCAGTAGTTGGTCCCCTCATATTAGCAATAGAATTTTGGGGATGAGTCAGATAATTTTTCATAGGCAAAAGATGCCTTGCTGGGAAAGGGATGGTATCCAAGTCCTTAATATAATCTGCAGAGGGATTTATCTTTATGTTCTTATTATCCATAAAAGCAATGCCCTTTAAAGAATATAACTCCTTTTTGTTTTCTAAATTTTTAACAATGTTCAAAAAAGTTATTTCTCCCTCGCCGATTACAGCTATATCTATGCATTTATTTTTTAGAACAGATGAAGGATTGGCAGAAGTATGGGCGCCGCCACAGACAACCAGCGCCTTGCTATGTCTTTTAACTATCTCCGCAGTTCGTATAGCGTCGGCCTCATGAATTGTATATGCACACGCAACCCCCACAACATCTGGATTGAAATCTTTTATTTTTTTTATTATCTCTTCATCGCTGATACCTATTCTATGCCTATTACTATCTAGTTTTTTAATATTTTCATAATAAGCCATACAATCCAAGATTTCTGGTTTGTATCCTTCTTTTTCCAGATAAGCCGCTATATAAGCCAACCCCATGGGGACCTTGACTGTAAATATGCCAGAGCTCAAGCTTCCAGATAAAGCGGGGTTTATTAACATTATTTTTCTGCCCATATGTCGTAAATATATAAAACCTTTATAAACTTATTTTTTCTATTTATGACAATGGAAAACGAAAAAATTGGACAACAAAAAAATGAAGTTTTGGATAAAAAATTTGAAGACAGAAAAGAAAAGATAAAAAGCTGGCTTAAGAATAAAGATAATGCTCTCTTTCTTCTATTGATGAGTTTTACAACAATAATTTTTATTTACTATTTTTTTAAATTGGGTGAACAGCCAATATGGTGGGATGAGGGAGATTATCTCGCAATCTCAAAAGTATGGGCTTTGGGCCAGTCAACTCCTGAATGGTGGAGCCATTTTACAGGAATGAGACCACTCTTAATGCCCATTATTTGGGCAGGCATGTTTAAAATTGGTCTAAGCGAGATAGTTCTAAGATTTTTTACTCTTTTTATTCCAAGTATAGCCATAGTTTTGCTTAGTTATCTTATTGCAAGTGCAATGTACAACAAGAAGATAGGATTTATTGCTGGCTCAATGATGGCAGCTTACTGGGTTTTCCTTTTCTATAGCTTTAGGCTTTTGACAGATATACCTTCTGTTTTTTTTGGAATGCTTACACTTTACTTTTTTATTAACATTTACCTTAACAAGGAAAAAAAATATGGTTTGTATCTTGCAGTTGTATTTGGCGTCCTTGCTTTTTCAACAAGATTTGCCCTTGCCCTTGTTTTAATTTCAATAATAATTTATTTACTATTTGTAAAAAAACTTGCATTGCTTAAGGATAAAACAATTTGGAAAGCTGGCGGGGTCGGTCTTTTGTGTTTTATTCCTTATCTTGTTTATTTTGTTGCAACAAAGTTTTATCTGTTTAATTTCTATTTTGGAGCAGGAGCAGTTTCAGTTAAACAAGCAGTTCAATGGAATATAATTCCAATGATTTTTTCTTTTATAGATCCCATAACACAGACTCCAGGCATGCCTTTCTATTATCATATATTTGGTTTTACCATTATTTTAGGTCTAATCTCCATGTTCTCCTTTTTCATAAGCTTTGATATGTTCTGGAGGCAGACTGATAAAAGATTTAATTATGATTTCTTCATAATTCTCTTTTTAATAATCCATTTAGTTTTTTATATTATCATATTCAGGGCAGCAAATGACAGATGGCTGCTAATGCTGATGCCTATGATATTTATTCTATGCGCAAAAGGCATAATGTTTGCTTATAAGTCAATAAAAAAGTATAGCTTGTATATTGCGCTGTTATTTGTGGCAGTAGTTCTCCTTGCAGGAATCTATCAAAATATCTCGCATGCAAACAGTCTTATTGACGATAAAAGAGATTCTTACAGAGAAATTAAATTGGGTGGTGAATGGCTAAGAGAAAACACGCCAGAAAATGCAAAGATTATAACTGCCTCAATTGTTCAGAACCAGTATTATTCTGAAAGGCAGAGCTATGATTTTCATACAAATGACAGCATCTGGAGTTCGTGTACTGACCTTAGCGGAGCAGTCTCTTTGAACGAAAGCTGTCAACTTGGAACAGAGGAAGCATTTAATACAAAAGTAGCTGAACTCCAGCCAGATTATATGATTGTTTCTGTATTTGAGCCAGTATTCACTCCTGAATGGGTTTATACCTATCCTCAAAGATACAACATGACCACAGTTCAGGGTTATGCCAACAAACAAGGGCGGCCAATGCTGGTTATATATAAGTTTTAGCAGAAGATTATTTCTTAATTATTTAAATTTATAAATTAAGTTATACCAGCCGTGCAAAAATAACTCTCCAAAGCAGGCAACAGGGTGGAAAAACCAGGCAAGACTTGGTTTTTTTACAAGTCCCCTGCATGTATCAAATAAGACTGGCAGAATTAGTGCTATGTAAACTGCAGTTTTAATCATATCTCCCTTATTTATTCCATAATTATATTCTATTTTTACTTCGTTATTTAATCTCCTCTTTATCCTTCTTATCTTATTTGGAAAGAATTTTGGCTGATTATGAATTATTCCGGTTTTAACCTTCGCGAAACAATTGTATCCTTTGTTGACCAGCCCATAAATAACATCTGAGTGAACAAATGTGCCTTTAACAAATCTTTTAAGAATATCTTTTCTAGCAAGAAAACCGTTTGAGCCCATCGGAGGGACTCTATTCTTGTCAAGCAGTTTTGATTTAATATAATCTCCTTTATCTTCATCCTTATGTGGGTAATCTGTCCAATCATCTTTTAGATAGCACCATCTTGAATATAAACCAAGATACATTGCCAATGGATCATCTCCACCAATAAGTGCTTGGTATTTAACCCCTATTCTGTCATCTTTTCTATAAGAATAATATAGAGTATCTGCAAAAGAGATGTCTTTTTCTTTGAATGGCATAAGCATCTTTGAAATCCAATCTTTCCCTACAAGAACATTATCTGCGTCTATAAAAGCCAGAATTTCTCCTTTTGACATTTTTATACCAAGAATTCTAGCTGCCTCCTCGTTTCTTTTTGGATTGTTTATTAGCTTTGTTGGATATTTTCTTGCGATTTCCAAGGTTTTATCTGTGCTTCCGCCGTCAATAAAAAGCACTTCAAAATCTTTTTTTGGAAAATTCTGCATGAAGATGCTGTCTAAGCACTCTCTAATTGTCAATTCATTATTATAAGTTGGGAGAATAATGGAAAGCTTCATGCTTCTTTATGTTTTCTTTATTTTTAAACCTTCAGACGGATTCAGAGTTTTTTGCATGGGACCAGATTTTTTGGAAAGCACCCCTCTAAAAAAGCCAATACCGTAAGCCAGATGCGTGAGGAAAGTTACAAGCACAACTGGCAAGGATAACATAATACTTTTTGATTTAAATCCAAGAATGAATAAATAAAGCAGATAAATGCCCAAAGAAGCAAGATAGACATATCTAAAATAACTGCTGAACAGAGAGACTAAAACTCCAAACACAAGCCATAAAACAAACATTGGCGGTATAAAGAAAGTTAGCTGTCTTGACTGCCTGTGAATTCTCATAAAAAACCCCCTCCATACTCCCCAGAAATATGTTTGCTTTAAATGCTGTTTCATAGTTTTTCTTGGATGATGATAGATTATAACCTCTGGATCGTACATTATCTTCTTTCCTAGCTTTACAAGAGAATAGCATAATTGGGTGTCTTCGCCTCCCCAATATTTTGAATCAAAACCCTTTGTTTTTTTAAAGTCGCTTTTTCTAACAAAAAAGTTGCACGTCGGCCAATCGTCTATATCTCTTCTT
>Ga0209542_10003391_pt1 | contig 34115 bp, 30 predicted proteins | sample RifCSPhighO2_01_FD_184028 | JGI IMG/M metagenome (GOLD analysis project Ga0209542, IMG submission 184028) | Soil microbial communities from Rifle, Colorado - Rifle CSP2_plank highO2_0.1 (SPAdes) (version 2) | ecosystem: Environmental > Terrestrial > Deep subsurface > Rock core/Sediment ...
CACAAGAAAAGCTTAAGGCTTGCTCTACAGATGCTTCTATTTTTGAAGTACAGCCAGAGCTCATCGTGGCTCCGTGTTCGGGCGACGATATCAAGGCACTCGTCAGGTTTGTTACCGAAAAAAAGATTGAGTATCCACATTTATCACTCACTGCTCGGGCGGCGGGTACTGATATGTCCGGTGGGCCACTTACTGAATCCATTGTTGTGGATTTCTTAAAATATTTTCAGGAGATAAAAAGCGTAGATATAGGTGCTAGTGAGGCCACTGTTTTGCCCGGGACTTATTATCGAGATTTCGAAAAGGCTACTTTAAGTAAGGGCTTACTCTTGCCATGTTATACAGCAAGTAAGGATTTAAATACCGTTGGTGGCATGGTGGCCAATAATTCTGCCGGTGAGAAAACACTCACATTTGGCGCCACAAGAGAGTATGTCAAGGAATTAAAAGTTGTGCTGTCTGATGGTGAAGAATATGTTTTGCGACCCTTGAACAGAACTGAACTTATAGAGAAAGAATCACAACAAAATTTCGAGGGTCACCTATATCGTGAGTTCCACAAACTTTTGGAAGAAAATAAGCAAGTGATAAGAGAAGCCCAGCCTAAGGTACACAAGAATTCTGCCGGCTATGACCTCTGGGATGTTTGGGATGGTGAGACTTTCGACATGACTAAGGTTATTGTCGGTTCGCAAGGAACTTTAGGGCTCGTGACGGAGATTAAGTTTGGTCTTATTAGACCCAAAATACACTCTTCACTACTCGTAATCTTCCTTGACGACTTGGGTCCATTGGCGGAAGTCATCAAGATTGTACTTAAACATAAGCCGGAGAGCTTCGAAAGTTTTGACGACCAGAGTATGAAGCTCGCTGTACGCTTCATGCCTGATATGTTTAAACAAATGGGTGCCAAAAATCTGATATCGCTCGGATTGCAATTCTGGCCGGAAATAAAAATGATTCTGCTATCGGGTGTACCAAAACTAATACTTATAGCTGAATTTACAGGCGATTCGGAAGAAGAGATTCACAAGAAAGCTTTAGATGCCGAGAATGATCTTCTGGTTCACGAGCTTCAAACTCATATTTCGAAACGCAAAGCGCATATAGCCAAGGATGATCGTGAAGAGAATAAATATTGGACAATTAGGCATGAGAGTTTTAGCTTATTACGCAAGCACATACACGGGAAGCACACGGCACCCTTCATCGATGACATTGTTGTTAATCCAGAATATTTACCTAAGTTTCTACCAGAGCTGAACCAAATTACTAAAAGCTACGATCTTACTTATACAATAGCAGGGCATATCGGCGATGGTAATTTTCATATTATTCCCTTGATGGATTTTGGCAGGCCTGATTTTGTGAAGACTATCAAGGAGCTTGAGCAAAAGGTTTTTGATTTAGTTGCTAAGTATCATGGTTCTATCGCAGGAGAACATAACGATGGTTTAGTTCGCACGCCGTATTTGAACAAAATGTACAGACCAGAAGTGCTGGAACTTTTTGCCCAAACGAAGAAGATTTTTGATCCCCTTAATATCTTTAACCCTGGCAAGAAAATAGAAGGGGATCTAGGTTATGCCCTTTCCCACATCAGACACTGGTAGAGTTTAGATAAAATTGCGGAATTGTTGTGTGAGTTGCAAAATATAGGGATTTAGATATACTATCTGCCATGCTACAGCTAGTATTAGAAAAGCGAGACACCTTTGGTAAGAAGCTCTTCCCCTCACGCAAGATGGGCAAATTGCCTGTAGTAGTATATGGCAGTAAACATAAGTCTGGTTCTTATTTCGTGTCTGTCAAAGATTTCAAAAAGATCTGGAAAGAGGCCGGTGAATCAACCCTGGTTTCATTAAAAGAGGATTCTAAAAATTACGATGTTCTAATTCAAGAAGTGGATACTCATCCACTCTCTGGTGAACCTATTCATGCAGATTTTTATGCGATTGATATTAATAAACCAGTGGAAGTGAAGGTAGCTGTCGAGTTCGTGGGGGTATCGCCTGCTGTCAAGAATTTGGGCGCGATATTAGTTAAGGTTATGCACGAACTTGAAATTAAAATTTTACCTAAATATTTGGTGCACCAGATCGAAGTAGATATTTCCAAACTAGAGAAATTCGGCGATGCTATACATGCAAGTGATATTAAGCTTCCAGTATCTGCTGAATTACTCACGCCCGCCACTGAAGCTGTGGCTCTAGTGAAAGAAGTAGTGGAAGAAAAGGAAGAAGAAGCCCCAGTCGATCTCACGGCGATTGAAGTACAGGAGAAGGGCAAGAAGCCTAAGGAAGGCGAAGAAGCTGAAGCCTCGACATCACCAGAAAAATCTGAAAAGCCAGAAAAGAAAGAAGAAAAGAAATAGCATCCACAGTTTGCTATAATAGAAGGATGAGAAATGGGTTTATTATTGTTTGGGTTTTAATACTAGGAGTTTGGGGTCTGCCAAAAATTACCCAAGCACAAATTATATTGGCTTGTCCATCTGATATTACGGACAAGAGTGATGCTGAATTACAGACGCTTTTGGTTGCTTGCGAGAAAGAGATCGCCGAGAATCAACAGAGATTAACCCTCACTCAACGTCAGGCTACATCCATAGAGCGGAGTATTGCGGAGCTAAAATATAAAATTCAGAAATCAGAGCTTGAGATTAAGGCTCGTAACATTAAGATTGCTCAATTGGGAGATGATATCAGTGTGCGCAATAAGAATATCTCTGTTTTAGATGCAAAAATTAACCGAATGCGTGATTCTCTTTCGGAGCTTTTGCGTAAAACAGATGAATCGAATGCTACCTCTCCGGTTGAAGTTATTTTCTCCAATCAAGCATTGTCAAGTTTTTTTGCTGATCTTGATGATTACGGTGTTGTTCGTTCGCGTTTACGCACTACTCTGATAGACATTGCAGAAATTAAAGCCCAAACAGAAGCAGAGAGAACTCGTTTGGAAGATTCTAAAATAAAAGAAGGAGAGCTTAAATATGAACAAGAACAAGATAAAAAAAGGACGAATAGCTTAAAAAGCGAACAAGAGCAGGTACTTAAGCTCACGCGCGCAGAGGAGAGCGTTTATAAAAAAGAAATAGCCGAAAAAGAGCGAATTAAGAATGAAATAAGAAATAGGATTTTCCGTACTGTGGGAGGTCAAGAATTAAAATTCGAGGAAGCTCTTAAGTTAGTTCGAATGTATGAGGCGCGAGTAGGAGTGAATGTGGCCTTGACGCTCGCCGTACTTTCTCAGGAATCATCCACAGATGGTTTGATTGGCAAGAATATCGGCAAGTGTACATATAATCAAAGTGCCAGTAATCAGAATGGCACTGTTATGGCAGATTCACAGAAGGCATCCTTCCTCGCTATTATGAGTGAGCTTGGTTTGAATGCTAACACTACACCCGTTTCGTGCCCAATTTATTCTGATGGAGCGTATGGTGGAGCTATGGGGCCGGCTCAATTTATGCCCAGCACTTGGTGGAATGTGAACACCTTAACAGGTTTCAAGGCTCGCGTAGCCAATGTACTTGGTGTTCAGGTTCCCAATCCATTTAATAGTCTTGATGCATTCACTGGCACTGCGTTATATCTGTCTGATGCGCTAGATCGTTGCAGAACTGCTTTCTCCGGTACTTTCGAACTGCGGGCTTGTTCAGCGGCCAAATATTATGCTGGCTTAACAGTCTCTGGCACGCGCCTAGCCCGCCACATGAATCCAGTATCAAGTTATGGTTATCAAGTAGCGAGCCGAGCCACCCAATTTGATAAAGACATCGCCCTACTGGATCAGTAGCCGAGTTAGCCTACCTGTATTTGCCTAGATTCTAAAGTGTGCTAGGATATCTGACATAATAAAGAATATGAAGAAAGACACACACCCGACTTACTTTACCAATGCACTTGTTTCCTGTTCATGCGGGAATACTTTCACTGTGGGAGGGACGCAGGAAAAGATAAAAGTAGAAATTTGCTCTGCTTGCCACCCATTCTTTACGGGTGACAAGAAGATCATCGATACTGCCGGGCGCGTGGAGCGCTTCAAATCTAGAAGTTCCAAGGCTTCTACTATACCCAAGAAGGTTAAATCTCCAAGAATGAAAAAGAGTAGCTAGGCTTCTTAGGTGGGTATAGAAGAATTTCAGAATAAAAGATTATGAAAGTAAAAGTTTTTACAGCAGGGGGAACTATCGATAAAATGTATTCGGAGGAAAAGGGGACACTAAACTTTTCATTCGGTAAACAAGCAGTTAAAGAGCTTAGTGAGAACAAAGTTAAGTTAAATTTTGAGTACGATATTGAACGTCTTTTAGCGAAAGATAGTCTTGAGATGACCAATGAAGATAGGCAGTTGATAAAAAAGGCTTGCGAGGGGACAATAGCTGATAAAATTCTAATAACTCACGGGACAGACACAATGGTAGACACAGCCAAAGTCCTAAGTACTATCACAAACAAGGTGATTGTTTTGACGGGAGCTTCACAGCCGTATAAATTTCGCGAATCAGATGCAGAGTTTAATGTTGGGGTTGCCGTTGGAGCCCTCAACACATTAGATAATGGAGTGTATATTTCTATGAACGGAAGAATATATGAGTGGGACAAAGTCGAGAAGCGTTCTGATGGATGGTTTGTAGACAAAGAATAGCAGTCTAACGGAAGTTAAACTTTCGCGAAAGTTTAACTTCCGTTGTGAAGCCAATCAGTCATGTCGTCCTCGTAGTCTGAAATGCTTGAGAAATATTTTGGGAAATCTTTGAGTTTGAGTATTTTGGATTCAAGCCTGACAGCATCGAGATGATCTTGGTAACTTGAAAATGTGAAATTCTTAAGTTCCCTTAATGTGTATTCATGATTCTTCCCCACATCCCTGCCGGTAAGTTCCGAGAGTAAGGCAGTTGGATTTAGATGTATATATGAAAATAAGCGCTTGAGATGGTTATCGTCCTGTACATGCACTGCCTTGAATGTTCCTTCATAAAGTCTGCCAGTACGATCATTTCTGAGATTAAAAAACTTTGTATGTGATGTACCTAGTTTTTGCATGAACAAACTAATTGCTCCTTCTTTAATCTCTTTTAGTAACAAATGGAAGTGGTTGTCCATAAGGGCATAAGCACCCACACTGGTTAGCCTCTCCCCAACGGGAAAATCATAAGCCGAACCGTATGGTATGTTACGCAAGTCAACCGCTCTGTCTCCATTACAGAGATAGAGAAGTTTCTGAAAGCGAACTTTATCCTCATCAGAATTGAAAATGTCCCGCTTATCAATGCCTCGGTTGAAGACGTGGTAGTATTCTCCTTGGGAAAAAGAAAATGTTCTATTCATTGTGTTATTATATACGGAAGTTAAACTTTCGCGAAAGTTTAACTTCCGGGGACTGGGGATAAATTATGAGATATACTTTCAGTTATGACTATCGAGGAGTTCAAACAAAATCCAAAGACTAAATATTTAGCTCTTCAGTACGAGGAGCTCTTCAAGAGTGATCCTGAATCCGCTAAATATATCTGGGATCAAATGGAAGCTATTACGGAAGAATCTGGGAAAAATGATTTACCCGATGAGGTGAAAGAATTAATATTAGAAGTGCGGGCCGGTGCTGGTGGTGACGAAGCAGCTCTTTTCGCACGAAATCTTGCCGAGATGTATGGAGGATATGCCCAAAGAATGAATTGGAGTTTCTTGCCTGTGGATGAATCGGGAAGCGAATCCGGAGGATATAAGGAGGCAACTTTTGAGATTAGAGGTAAGGGAGTCTATGATGCCCTGCGCTATGAATCAGGTGTACATAGAATTCAACGAGTGCCCGTGACCGAGAAGTCTGGACGTGTTCACACGAGCACAGCATCGGTGGTGGTGATGCCCATGCGCAAAAAGAATGATTTACAAATAAACCCGGCTGATCTCGAACTTTCGTTCACCCGCTCTGGTGGAGCAGGAGGTCAGAATGTCAACAAAGTGGAGACAGCAGTAATCTTACGCCATAAACCTAGCGGAATTATGGTGCGTTCATCTAGCGAGCGTTCTCAGCTTAAAAATCGTGAGAAAGCCATGAATATCTTAGAAGCTAAACTTGTTATGCTCGAGGAAGAGAAGCAAGAAAAGGCACTATCAGTAGAACGCAAGAGTCAGATAGGTACAGGTGATAGATCAGAGAAGATACGTACTTATAATGTTCTGCAAGATAGAGTGACAGATCATAGGATTAAAGAAAGCTGGCATAATATAGAGAAAATATTATTGGGCGACATTGGGGATATCGTAGAAGCTTTACAAAAAGCTAGTGGTATAATGGCAGAGTGAAAAAAGTACTTTTAATTTGGGTCTTGATGCTTGCTACTTGGGTGCTTCCAGGTACGGTGGTCGCCACAACGAGTCCGGTACAGGGTTACGCATGGAGCGCTAATGTTGGTTGGGTGAGTTTCAATTGCACTAACTCGCAAACCTGTGGTTCTGTCAATTACGGTGTTAATCTTGATAGAGATTCTGGCGCGGTTTCTGGTTACGCATGGAATAATAATGTTGGTTGGATAAGTTTTAATGCGGGAGATACCTCTGGATGCCCACTATCATCATGTAACCCAAAAGTTGTAGATGGAAAATTGATAGGTTGGGCTAGAGTTCTGGCGCATGGCGAGGGTTGGGATGGTTGGATTCACTTATCTGGCTCGAATTACGGTGTAAGTTTCGACAACATTCGGTTCTCCGGCTATTCCTGGTCTGATGAGGTAATGGGTTGGATGAATTGGCGTCCGGCATTAGGCCCGGGTGTCTTCTCTGTTGGGGAGCATAAACTTAGTACGGGTTTATCGGGTGGTATTGGGCAAGTTTATGTCGAGAGCGATGTATGTAGTCAGACGAGTTGCGTATTTTCATACGAGGACGCTACGAATTTAACTTTAGTTGCTAATCCGAAACTCGGGTATCTTTTCGATAAGTGGACGGGAGCCGACGCTTCACTTTGCTCGAGTCTAGCTTCTCGAATTTGTGCGGATGTGAAAATAAGTGAAGACATAGAGATAAAGGCCGTATTTAAAACAGATCCCGACCCGATTCCTCCTCCTGAGGCCTTACCACAATGTAATAATTGCATAGACGACAATGGCGATGGTAAGTTCGATTGGCTCGATGATCCGGCATGTAGGGATCCCGAAGATCCGACTGAAACAAAAACATTACTCAGTGTTGATTTGCTACTTGAGCCCGGTACGGATGGCAAGGTTGTCTCAACTCCCGCTGATATAGATTGTGGTACAACTTGTTCTAAAATGTATTACGAAAACGGGAGAGTTACTTTAACAGCTATCCCACTTAAGCCGAACACGGTTTTCCAGAAATGGGGCGGTGCCGTCTGTGTCGGTAGCAACCCGACATGCATAGTTAATATCAATATCGATCCAACCAAGGATCAAGAGCTTAACGCTACAGCCTATTTCGGCAAGGGTCCGATTTTCCTACCCGAGTGTTCTGATGGTGTAGATAATGATGCTGATAATAAAACAGATTATGGCGAAGATCCCGGTTGTGATTCGCCAGATGATGATAGTGAGATAGATGTAGATGATGCTCTTTGCCCAACAGGTGGTCCCGGGCTCTGTCCGGAATGTAATGATGGAGTCGATAATGATGGAGATAATTCAACCGACTACCCAGATGATCCAGAATGTTCTTCGTTACTCGATAATTCAGAGAGTATCTTGGGTGTAAATTGTCCAGCTGATGGTCCCGGTAAATGCCCACAGTGCAATGATGGTATTGATAATACCGATCCTGAAGATAGGATTGCTGATTTTAATCCTGACCCAGCTAGGCGCGATCCTGGTTGTTTCAGTTACGTTGATAATAATGAGGTCGACCCAGTAATTCTGGGTAATTGTCCAGCAGATGGCCCGGGTAAATGTCCACAATGTAATGATGGGGTGGATAATGATAAGGACAATACAACAGATTGGAATGGTTGGGATGCGGATAAGGATAGGGCGAAAATTAAGGAAGTCCCTAGGGATACAAGTTGTCAAGGCGAGCCGAATAAGAATTCGGAGGCGGGGGGCATAGACGTGATCGAGATTTGATGATAGGATACTCCGGCTGTGATAGAAGATATAAAAATCAAAGGAAATAAGGTTTTAGAGTCCATGGCGAGTGTGGGGCTACATTTCGGTGCTCCTCGTTCTCGTAGACATCCCTCAACTAAGGCTTTTAGCTTTGGTGTAAAAAATGACATTGAAATTATAGATCTTGAGAAGACCCTTGTCGGCCTTGATAAAGTTAAGGAATTCGTTAAGAAGCTTGCCGGAGAGGGTAAGAAGTTTATGCTCGTTGGCAACAAGAGTGAAGCCAGAGATGCCGTAGAGAAGGCTGGAGAGAAGGCAGATCTACCATGGGTGGCCCTTCGCTGGATTGGTGGTACGCTCACAAATTTCGACGAAATTCGCAAGAGAGTAGATAGATTGGCTGATTTAGAAACAAAAGGCGCTTCAGGTGAACTGGGCAAATATACCAAGAAGGAACGTGCACGAATCGGACATGAAGTTAAAGATTTAAAAAGATTTTTCTCTGGTATAATAAACATGAGTCAATTACCTTCAGCCATGTTTGTTATCGATTCAGACAAAGAAGCTATCGCGATCACAGAAGCAAAAAAAATAAATATTCCAGTCATATCTCTTTCGAGCACCGATTGCGATATTAGTCTTGTCGATTTTCCGATAGTTGGCAATGATAAAAGTGCTGGCAGTATCAAGTTTATCGTCGAACAGATTGTAGAGGCTTATAGAGGTAAATAATGGCTGTTACAGTAGAACAAATAAAGAAATTGCGTGAGGAGACTGGCGTTTCTCTGGGCTTATGCAAGACTGTCCTCGAAGAAGCGAACGGTGATCACAGCAAGGCCATAGAGATTCTTAAAGATAAGGGGGTGGCAAATGCTGACAAGAAGGCAGGGCGTAGTCTGGGAGCAGGAACTGTGTCCGCCTATATACACAATACAAAAGATATGGGAGCTATGGTGGAGCTTGCTAGTGAGACGGACTTCGTGGCTAAAAATGCTGAATTTCAGGCTTTGGCCTACGATATTGCCATGCAGGTGATGGTCACTATGCCCGAAAATGTAGAGAAACTGCTTGAACAACCTTTTATCAAAGACGAAAGTAAAACAGTGAAAGAGCTTATTTTGGCAGCTACCCAGAAATTCGGAGAAAGGGTTGAGATAAGAAATTTCGCTCGTTTTTCAACCAAAGAATAATAGTATGCTTACATTAGCTCTATTTTTTTTCATACTCGCCCTTCTTACGAGTTGGAGTGCCGTATATGTTCTGAGTCTCGAATTGGATACGCTTAACTCTCTCGTCCCAGTTTCGGCTCATGCACATTATTCTCTCACAGATACATTTTTTGAGTGGGTAGAAAATTGGGCCATGCAAGTGCAGACGCGTGTTTCTGGTATATTTTACAAATTTCTATACAATTTATTAAATGTTTTTCTGCCATGGTTTAGAAAGTGGACCAGGGGGACAGAAATACGCCTACACAAATTTTTCAGCCTGGTCAAAGGCAAAAGGGAGATTTCGGAGGGAACGCGCGATAACTCATCTCAGTTTCTTAAGGATATTAGGGAGAATGCAGAAGGGACTGGAGGTGGCAAAATTTATGAGGGTTAGTCCTGAAGCCGCCTCCCGGACTCGAACCGGGGACCTTTGCTTTACAAAAGCATTGCTCTACCAACTGAGCTAAGGCGGCAATTATTAGATAATACATAAGTATGTACGATTATCCAAGTTTTGTTCCAAGTATTGGATCACAGGCTCCGGACTTTAGCCTTGATGGCGTCATAGCGGGGAGGTATAAGCGATACTCGCTCAAAGATTATAAGAACAAGTGGCTGGTGATTTTCTTCTATCCTCTTGATTTCACTTTCGTCTGCCCCACGGAGATTAGAGAGTTCAATAAGAAAGCCAGCGAGTTTAAAAAAGTTAAGTGCGAGATCGTGGGAATTTCTGTAGATTCCAAAGAATCTCACAAGGCCTGGATCGAGCGCGACTTCAAAGGCAAGTTAGCTTTCCCGCTTCTTTCTGATTTCCAACGCATCATGATAAATAATTACGGCGTGCATAAGACAGATGAGGGTGTTGCATACAGGGGCACGTTTATAATCGACCCCAAAGGTGTACTGCGCCACATTACTATCTCTGATAACGACGTAGGCCGAAGCGTAGAAGAAACACTTAGGGTAGTCAAAGCCCTCCAAACCGGCAAACTCTGCCCGGTAGAGTGGCAACCGGGACAAAAGACGCTATCATAATGATCATGGAAACAGAGAGAAAAATCGGCCACCTGCATCCGCTGACAATAGCCCAACGCGACGTAGAACTCATAATGCGTGGGTTGGGATTTGATATTGCTTTTGGACCCGAACTTGAGAGCGAACACTACAACTTCGACGTACTCAATATGCCTGCCGATCACCCATCGCGCGATATGCAAGATACCCTCTGGCTCAAACCCGAGCATCGCACTAAAGAGTTTCAAATTTTGCGTACACATTTATCGGGCGTGCAAGTACGTGAGATGGAGAAGCGTACGATGCCTACGCGTGTGACTGTACTCTATGGACGAGTATTTCGTAACGAAGCCACGGATGCTTCACACGAAGCAAATTATTATCAAATGGAGGCACTCTATGTGGATAAAAAAGTGACTCTCGCTGACTTGAAGGGCACATTGACTTACTTTTGTAAAAAGTTTTTCAACGATGATAACGTGAAAATCAGATTCCGTCCCAGCTACTTCCCCTTCGTTGAGCCAGCTCTTGAAGTGGATATGTGGTGGAAGGATCGTTGGCTTGAGATTGCCGGTTCCGGTCTGGTGCATCCTAATGTCTTGCGAGCTGCTGGAGTAGACCCAGAAGTTTGGACAGGTTACGCCTTTTCTTTCGGCATTGATCGCCTGATGATGCTACGTCACGGCGTACCAGATATCAGACTTTCTTACACGGGGGATCTTAGGTTCGTTCAACAATTTTAAACTGTCATGAAGATTTCTTACAAATGGTTGCAGACTTTTTTTGAACAACCGCTTCCTCCGGTTGATAAATTGGTGGAGACTTCGAACTTCAAGATCGTGGAGGTTGAGGGTACAGAAGAAATCGCCAGAGACACAATTATTGACCTCAAAATCCTCGCCGATCGAGCGGCTTACATGCTCTCACACCAGGGCGTGGCCCGTGAGTTTGCCGCTACGCTCGATCTTAAACTCAAAAATCGCCAGATCACAGCGGTTTCACCGCTGAAAGAAGTGCTTGCCCCGAAAGTAAACATCGATTCGGAACTTTGCCGTCGGTACACCGCCAGGAGAGTTGAGGGCATCAGGGTGAGAGAATCGCCAGAGTGGCTCAAGAGCTCACTTACTAAACTAGGCCAGCGTTCGATCAACAACATAGTAGACCTGGCTAACTTCGTCATGTTTGACATTGGTCAGCCGCTCCATGCATTCGATGCCGATAAAGTGCAAGGCAGTGTTGTGATTCGTTTGGCTAAAGAGGGCGAAATAATTGAGACGCTTGATGACCGAAGGGTTACCCTTCGGGAGCAGGATTTGGTCATAGCAGATGATGCTGGGCCCATTGCTATTGCGGGTGTGAAGGGCGGTAAACGCGCGGGTGTGACAGAGGCTACCACAAATCTTTTACTTGAATCAGCTAATTTCAATCCCAGCTCTGTGCGCAAAACTTCCACGTCGCTTGGCCTGCGCACTGACGCCTCGAAGCGGTTTGAGAACAATCTAACAGCAGATTTATGTTTGGAAGCACTTGAAAACTTCTCGGCTCTGATTACCGAAGCCATTCCAACCGCTCAATTTAGCGCTGTCACTGACATCTATCCCAAGCCGGAAGAAACAAAGAAGATACTTATAAACCCTAACTTAATATCTGAAAGATTGGGAATGGAAGTTCCTAGGGGTGAGCAAGGAAAGATACTCGCTCGTATGGGACTGGAACCAAGGATTGTCTTGGACAGCAAAGACGGACTTATTAGCGTCAAAATTCCTACATATCGCCGAGACCTCTCGATTCCGGAAGACTTTGCCGAGGAAATAGGTCGCATCTGGGGCTATGACAAACTACCCGAGACTTTACCAGCTCCTGTGCCAGTGAAAGTAAACAAAGAATATTATTATACAGAAAAAGTGCGTAATCTCTTACGCGATTTTGGCTTTAGCGAAGTGTATCTTTACTCGCTCGTGTCAAAAGGCGAACTCGAAGTGCAATTGCCCTTGGCAGATGATAAGAAGTGCTACCGCCACGATTTGAGTGAGGGCTTACAAAAGTGTCTGACCGCAAACAGGCCTAACCTCGCCTTACTCGATGCCACCTCGATTGATATTTTCGAAATCGGACATGTGTACGAAGGAAGTAAAGAAAAACTTAAGCTGGGGATTGCCTCGACTGATAATCGCAGGATAAATGAAGGTCTTGCAAGTATTGCTGATCTGATTGGCAAAGCAGAAATAAAAAATAACGTGCGTGAACTTGATTGGGGCGAGGCGCTTGATGGATTGCCCGAGCCGAATTCATATGATGATCTAGGTTTTGAATTAACAAAAAGTATAACAACTTTCAAACAATATTCTCAATACCCGTTCATTTTGCGCGATATCGCTACTTGGTTACCCGACCTCCAAACGCCACCGGATGCAGAGAAAATTATTAAAAGCGAGGGAGGGGAGTGGCTAGTGCGAGTTAATTTATTTGACCAGTTTAGCAAAAATGATAAGACATCCTGCGCCTTCCGCCTCGTCTTCCAATCTATGGACCGTACCCTTACTGACGAAGATGTAAATGCCGTAATAGCTCGAATCACAAAAGCACTGACCAAAGAAGGCTACATAATTCGTTAACTCACCCGGATTTCGTCTCGCCCTCTCTTGTTTATAAGAGAGGGAAGGCTGAGTTTGGGGTGTGAAATTTGACCGAAATTATGCTATACTTTAGGGGTAAATATGGCTAAAGATAAAGCTAAAGACGAGGCTGGCAAAAAGGGTAATGGGCACCTTTACGATGCTAGTTCTATTAGCGTGCTGGAGGGGCTTGAGCCGGTGCGTAAGCGACCGGGCATGTACATTGGCTCTACAGGGCCGGAGGGATTATTCCATATGGTCAAAGAGATCTTCGATAATTCACGGGACGAGGCTATGGGTGGTTACGCTGATGATATCGAGATCGGGCTTTTGCCTGGTGAAGTTGTGCGCGTGGCAGATAACGGGCGAGGCATTCCCGTAGACATACACAAGACCACGAAAGTCTCGGCACTTGAGACTGTTATGACTACGCTACATGCGGGTGGGAAATTTGATGGTCAGGCTTATAAAGTTTCGGGGGGCTTGCATGGTGTGGGCGCTTCTGTGGTGAATGCGCTATCAGAGTGGACGTGCGTGGAAGTGCATAAAGATGGTGAAATCTGGATGCAAGAGTATGCGCGGGGTAAGAAGAAAGCGAATGTCAAGAAGGTGGGGAAGACTAAGCAACACGGCACTATTGTAACTTTCAAAGCTGATGCACAAGTTTTTTCGGAGACTATTTATAATTGGAAAAAAATTGTAGATTACTTGCGCGAGCAGGCATATTTATCGAAGAAAGTGCGCATTACTGTAATAGACGCTCGGGCTTATGCGGGGAAAATAGATTTAGAAGGTTGTTTATATGTGCGCGAGCTTGGTCTAGAGCTTGTGTCGCATGCTTTCTATTTTGAAGGGGGGTTAGTTTCGTTCGTTACCTTCTATAACCAGACAGAGAAGCCGGTTCACAAAAATATATTTAGTGTTGAAAAAAATTATTTGCCCACTGAAGGTAATAAAGTGAGCATCAATGTGGAAGTCGCCCTGCAATACGTCGATGACATTGTGGCCCACGAATATAGCTTTGCCAATAATACCCCCACACCCGAAGGGGGCACGCACTTATCCGGATTTCGCACGGCTTTGACGCGTACTCTCAATACTTATGGTAAGAAGAATAATTTAATTAAAGATGGTGAAGATGCTTTCACCGGCGATGATGTGCGTGAAGGCATGACGGCTGTTGTGTCAGTCAAGATTCCAGATCCGCAATTCGAAGGGCAAACTAAAGCAAAGTTAGGAAGTGTAGAGGCACAAACGGCTGTGGCAACAGTTTTCGGCGAGGCGTTTAACGAGTTCCTCGAAGAGCATCCGGATGATGCCCGCATGATCGTCAATAAAGTTATCATCGCTGTGCGAGCGCGTAAGGCGGCTAAAGCGGCTAAAGATAGCGTGCTTCGTAAGGGTGCGCTTGAAGGCATGACGCTCCCGGGCAAGCTCGCAGATTGTCAGAGTAAATCTGCAGCAGAAAGTGAGCTATTTATTGTAGAGGGAGAATCGGCCGGAGGCTCAGGCAAACAAGGCCGTGACAGACGCACCCAAGCCATTCTGCCCCTACGTGGCAAGATCCTAAACGTAGAGCGAGCGAGATTAGACAAGATGCTCGCCTCACAAGAGGTTAAGAATATAGTTATAGCTTTGGGGGCGGCCATAGGTGACACGTTTAATATAGAGAAGTTACGTTATCACAAGATTATCATTGCCACAGATGCTGACGTGGACGGCTCACACATTCGCACGCTATTACTCACATTATTTTACAGATATTATCGGCCACTCATAGATGGTGGATTTATTTACATCGCCCAACCACCCCTTTATAAAATCTCGAAGGGCAAAGAAGTTAATTACGCCTATTCTGACGAAGAGAAAGTAAAAATAATGGGCAAAGAAGCTAGTGTGGAAATTCAAGAATCAGATGAACCCGAGTCTGATTCAGAGTCTACTGAATCTAATGAATCCAATAACCCAGAAACTCAAAAAATAAAAACCTCAAAATACCGCGTCCAGCGTTATAAAGGTTTGGGCGAAATGAATCCGGAGGAACTCTGGGAAACAACCATGGATCCGGCTAAGCGCATCTTGAAGCAAGTGAATGTAGAAGACGCCAAAGAAGCCGACAAAACATTCGAAATCCTAATGGGAGACGAAGTCGAACCGAGAAAGTTATTTATACAGGCAAATGCCAAACTCGCCGAAGTGGATGTCTAGCTTCTAGAAGTAGCGAATTACATTTTCCTCGGAGCCCCGGGAGGCTGGCCAGAAAATGAATTCGCTACTTCTATCTGCAAAATCTTGCAATTTTCTCCTGTGAGTGTAATGTATATCCAGTGACTCATTCTCTTGCGGGCAACTGCGGGAGAAAAATCCACCTTCACTGGGTCCCTTCAGTGGGATAAGGAGAGAGTTATGTACACCACAGTTCAAATGCTCGCGATTCCCAGAGGTCTTACTGCCTTGGAGAACGCGCCCAAAGTATTCAAGAGGCTCACGGGTGCAATCAACAGGATCCGACGGGAGATCAGACCGCCTGAAAATCCGTTCGGCGATACCTTCGTCTTCACGGTAATTTTGCCAGGATGCGTTGCCCACCCAACGACCACCGCATACAATCTCCATTACGTGTTGCACTTGTATGATTGTCTGATTCGGCCAAAGAAGGGAGGTGAGTTTCGTTCGGAGCAGTCTGGGCTCTACTACTGCACGTGCGGAAACCATACCCCAGCGGGAACTCACGAGTGGCAGGCCGAGCAGCCTGATCCGTTCGACGAGACCTGGATCCACGTGTTCGCGTCGTGGCCCTTCGTACTCGAGAAACTCGAGGAAGAGTACGGTCCTGGGTTCCGTCAGAGGATCGAACAACTCGAGCGAGCTGCAAAGCTAATCGGGCCGTACATCTAGATAATCGTGGGGCGGGGGCTGAAAGGCTCCTGCCCCGCTTTGTTTGCATGAATGAGACGATCGTCTGGTACGTACAAATTTTTATGTATCAATTCTGGTACGATCGTACCAGAATTGATACGCTTGCAAAATTTAATGGAATGTGTAGCTTGTCATTGGGGGTGGCACTTGGGCAAAAGATCCTACGTTCCATTCATTCGAGATCACGAGGCAGTTCGAGGCTTTCTCGTTGTTGTTCAGCGTCATAGCACCGGCATCTTCGGTGCCGTTTCGTGGAAGAAGGTGTTGGAGCTCTTCATCGAGTATAGAAAAAACTTGCCCTCCAAGCATGGCGCTAGTGTGGCTGTGTCTGGGTTGGGGCATAACGGATTGATCCATCGCTTCTCGTCATATGGGGAAGATCTCGTTCGGTTGACCGAGAAGGGAATGAAGTACTTGGAGTCGTAAGGGCGGGGCGAAGAGCACCTCGCCCTTACCCGTAACGAAATCTAAACTTTGTTTTCGGAGATTAGGCGGGTGATTAGTTCGGGAACTTTCAAGATTGCAGATTCACCTTTAGTTTCGCCCTCTTTAGTTCTCGCTTCTAGAGTGATTTTGTTTTCTTTTTGTTCTTTCTCGCCTATTACTATCAGATATGGTATTTTTTCTAATTTTGCATCGCGAATTTTTTTACCCAGACTTTCCGTGCGCGTGTCTATTTCACTTCTGATGCCAGATTCGAGCAATTTATCTTGCACTTCCTGCGCGTACTTTTTCTGCGTATCAGTGATAGGTAAGACCTTAACCTGCACAGGCGCGAGCCAGAAAGGAAACGTCCCCGCAAAGTGTTCTATTAGGACTGCCATGAATCTCTCTACAGAGCCGTTAATGGCCGCATGTATCATAACAGGTTGTTTGGCTGTGCCGTCCTTATCGATGTATTCCAGTTTGAAACGCTCGGGTTGGACGAAATCGAGTTGGATAGTTGCTAGTTGCCATTCGCGCCCTATGGCATCTTTAAACATGAAGTCGAGCTTTGGACCGTAAAAAGCTGCTTCTCCGTCGATACGCTTGTAAGGTAGACGCTCTTCTTTAGCCACTTCTTCAAGTGCATATTCAGCTATCTTCCAATTTTCCGGATTGCCCAGGTATTTATCACTAGAATCTCGTGTGGAGAGTGACACATAGTAACTTCCCTCTTGCCACATACCAACTGAGATGTAGAAGTCTCGAATGATTTCTACTAGATTGCGAATTTCTTGTTTAATCTGGTCGGGTTTTACATACGCATGACCATCGTCCTGTGTAATTGAACGCACGCGAGCCAACCCCAGCAATTCACCTGCTTGTTCGTCGCGATACACTGTGGTCGGTTCCGTGTAGCGCACGGGCATGTCACGATATGAACGAGGTTTGCTTGCGTATATTTGGTTATGGTGTGGACAGTTCATGGGCTTCATTACAAACTCAGCATCTGACGCTCCCCGGACATGGAAAAGATTCTCTTTGTATTTATCCCAGTGGCCAGAAGCAATATATAGTTCCTTCTTAGTAATATGCGGAATCCATACCTTCTCGTAACCATACTTCTTGCGTAATGACCACGCCTTATCGAGCAGGAGGTCTCTTATGAGTGTTCCTTTTGGGGTAAATAGAGGAAGCCCCGGACCCACCAGGTCAGAGAGAACAAACAAGTCTAGTTCCTTTCCTAATTTTCTGTGATCGCGCTTCTTAGCTTCTTCTTGCATTCGCTCGTACGCTTCCAGCACCTCTTTACTTTCAAATGCTAGGCCATAAATCCTTGTGAGCATTTTGTTCTTTTCGTCACCCCGCCAGTAAGCGCCTGCGATGTGCGTGAGTTTAAAGCTATCAGGCTTAATGTCTTTACTCGGATTATCCACGTGACCGCCTCTGCATAAATCAGTAAAAGTGCCGGATGTGTAGAGAGTAATTTTTTCACCCTTACTCACAATCTCATCAATCATTTCTAATTTGTAGGGATTATTTGCGAAATGATCTCTGGCAGTTTGGGCACTAACTTCTTCGTGTGTGAATTTGACCCAATTTTTCAATAGACTACGCATCCTCTCTTCAATCTTACCCAAGTCCTTGTCGTTGATGGGATTTGTGAATTCGAAATCATAGTAGAAGCCGTTGTCGATAGCTGGGCCAATTGTGCGCTTAGCGTCTGGATATAGTTCAAGAACCGAAGAGGCGAGCAGGTGAGCGAGTGTGTGACGTATGGGAGCAAGTTCTTCAGCGCTCTTTGTACTAATAGCGCCCTTACTTTTATCTCCGTTTTTGTCTTTAGGCTTCTCCTTAGATCGCGAGAGAATCTTGAGGGGATTGGGGATTTTCATATAAGTTATGTATGTGGCTATATTACTATATTAGCGTGCAATAAAAAAGACCCGCCTTGGGCGGGGTCTCGTCGTGTCTTTGCAACGAAAACTCCTATACCCAAGGCATTATAGTCGAAGTAGTAGTTGTTTGTCCTGAGCGAGGTCGAAAAGTTATTCTTAATTTCATTACTTCAAATATAACAACAGCTGTATAAAATGAAAAGAGCGTCGATTCCGATTCATGGTTACGATCGTAACCATGAATCGGAGATGGTATAATGGTTATATGGGAGTGCCTTATGGAGCAAGAGTGCCGATTAGTGAAACTTTAGTTTTACTATTAGCTAAGCCTGTAGAATATGGCATTGGTGGGTTGGCAGTTGTTATGGAAAAAATTTTCGGTGATTTAAGTGAATACAGTACTTCCATAGATAAGTATCCTTCGCGCTATGTTCACGATTCCTTTAAGAGACTTGCTAAGCGTGGTTTGGCTACGATCAAGACAGAAGGTGATGTTACCCACCTAGCGTTAACTCAGAAAGGCAAACAAGAAAGGGACAGAATCCTTCGTAGAAGAACTATTATACAAAAGCCCCATATATGGGATGGTAAATGGAGATTAATAATTTTTGATATTGAGGAGATAAATAGATCAGGTAGAGATAAATTAAGAAGAGAATTAAAGGCGCTAGGCTTTTTTCGTCTGCAGAATAGTGTTTGGATACATCCATATGATTGTAGCGATATCATAGCTTTGCTGAAAACAGATTTTAAAATAAGCAGAAACACCTTATTCATTACTGCTGAAAATGTGGAAGGGGAGCATGCCTTGGTGAGGCACTTCGGTCTCTAATGTTTTATCTTTTCTTCATCCGATTCTAAAATACGATCGTAACCTGCAGTCGGATAAGAAATAAGGTAATTAAAGAATCTATAAAAACACAACGGGGCAGGGTTGGTGCAGTTTCCCACACCTTCCCCGCCCCTAGCCCTTCCTGATTATCCGCACCGTTTTGTTTAGGGCATTGATCTCCACTTCTATTCCGTCCGTTAGCCCCGAGAGTTGAACCTCGCTGAATCCGAAGAGCATCGGTATGCCGAGTTCGCTCCCGAGTAGTGCGGCATGAGACGATAGTCCGCCCATTTTACATATTACGCCACATGGTAGCGAAGGACCTCGGTCTATCAGCCTACGCGAATCGCCCCCAAGGACTAGTGCGATGCTTTCCTTTGTCACCCTTTCAGCACCTTCGGCGTTAGCCTTGATTCTGACGATTTGACCGCGAGCTACATTGCGTACTCCTCCAACCCCAGCTTTGCCAACGAAATAGTCGAGGTTTCGTCCGATGAGATAGTAAACTAGCCGGGCTACAACAGTGTATATCCACATGCCCAAAGCCACGACCATGGCCAATGGATATGCAATAATCAAAACAATCTTGATTATCCAAGGCGTGTTTCCCATGGAGAGTCTCCTTCCTGAACGAACCTTACTCTAATTTCTTTACTTTTTCAATGACTATACTGGGGCTGCCATTTCTGTGCGAGACAGAACCTCTTACGGCTATGCAGGTGTCTGCAACAAGCAAATCTTTGCATTCATCGTAGGTGCTGGAAAATACTACAATCTCGATAGCGTCAGTGAAGTCTTCGAGTCTGCCGAAGAGCATTTTGTTGCCGTTTTTAGTTATCACAGTTTTCAAATTCGAGAGCAGTCCGGCCGCTAACACCGACTCGCTATCTCGCATTGTTTTTATCTTATCTATCGTCTGGTCATGTTTAGTAAATTTATCTTTGTGTGCATCAAGCGGATGACCCGAGATGTAGAGGCCCAACAATTCTTTCTCCGCTCTAAGTTTGTCAGCCATGGTCGAAGGTGAAACCTCTTGCATTTTGAAAACTGGTGCAATTTGTTCAGAATTACCGAATAAACTATTTTGGTTTGATTCTTGCTGAGCCAGAGCTCGATTGAAGGCCAGAGCCTCTTCTGTGTTTGCAAATAATTGCCCGCGCTCTTCGAAATTGTCGAAGGCGCCTGCTAAGATGAGTGCTTCAAGAGATTTCTTGTTTAGATTTTTGTGTTGTACTCGCGTCAAAAAATCAGAATAATTTTTATAGGCCCCGTGTTCTTTACGTTCACGAATAATAGCTTTACCGATTTCTTCACCGAAATTCTTAATTGACCCAAGACCGAATCTGATTTTCTTGCTATCTTTCACTGCAGTGAAATCTGTGTATGATTCGTTTACATCCGGAGGCAAGACCTCGAAACCCATGCGTTTGCACTCCTCAATTATCTTAGCCACTTCTTCCACATCACCAGATTCTGCCGTGAGTACTGCCGTCATGTATTCGGCAGGGAAATTTGCCTTCATGTAAGCCGTCTGATAGGCCACCCGACCGTAGCTTGCGGCATGTGCTTTGTTGAAGCCGTATGCTGCGAAGGGTTCTATCAAGTGCCATAGCTCACCTGTCTTCTTTTCGCTCATGCCATGAGCAGTCAAACCTTTTATGAGCTTTTCTTTTTCCGCTGCCATTACTACAGGAATTTTTTTCCCCATGGCCTTACGCAATTTATCTGCCTCAAGCCAAGAATAACCCGCCAAGTGGATAGCTACGAGTAGTACGTCGTCCTGATATGTAATTACACCATATGATTGATCTAAAATATCTTTCATGCGCGGGTCGAGATATGTGATGAGTGAGTGGTCGTGTTTGCGTCTGATATATTCCGGTATCATCTCGAGCGGTCCTGGACGATAGAGTGCCACCATGGCGTTGATGTCGTGAATACTAGAGGGTCGTAACTCTTTCAAGAATCTTGTCATACCAGAGCCGTTAAGTTGGAAGAGACCCATAGTTTCTCCCCGTGCGAGCATTTCGAAAGTTTTCTTATCGTCAAGGTCAATTTTTTCAATATCTATGTCTTGATTTCTAATTTTTTTGACCCTGTCTATCGCATCAGCAAGAATAGCCAAGTTGCGAATACCCAGAAAATCGAATTTAAGCAAACCAGCGTCTTCAACCGTGTACATATCGTACTGTGTGATTACCTTACCTCCCTTTGGATCAAGCTGTAGAGGTGTGTAATCAGTCAAATCTGTGGGCGATATTACCACACCCGCTGCGTGCACTGATATGTGGCGCACGCAACCTTCGAGGCGCTTGCCTATGTCTATTATTTCTTTCACTTCTCCGTTTGTGTCGTATAACTTTTTCAATTCAGGTTCGAGTTCAAAGGCGTGGTCTATAGTCATGGGGAAGCCTTGTGAGCCCATCGGTATCAATTTGGAGATCTGGTCGCCAAGCGCATATGGCTTGCCGAGTGCTCTTGCGACGTCACGCACCACACCACGGGCCATCATTGTACCGAATGTGCCGATCTGGGCTACGTGATTAGCGCCATATTTCTCGCGGGCATACTCAATAACTTCGTCTCTGCGATCATCCGCGAAGTCCATGTCTATATCCGGAGCACTTGGTCTCTCTGGGTTTAAGAATCTCTCGAATGGCAATTTATACTCAAGCGGATTTACCTTAGTGATACCTATTAAGTATGTGACCATAGAGCCAGCGACTGAACCCCTGATGTTAGTGTAAATATTTTTCTCTGCCGCGAAGCGTAGTAAATCTGCCACTACGAGAAAATACGGGGCGTAGCCCTTACCCCTGATAATGTCTAACTCATATTTAATGCGCGCTGATACTTCTTCTGTTTTATCTAAGTTTCTAAACTTAAGTCCCTCACTAGTAAGCCGCGCAAGTTCGCTATCTGCGTTTTGGCCAGGAGCCAGCTGTAGTTTAGGGAAGACCCATTTACCTAACTCAAGTTTGGTGTCACACAGGCCAGCAATTTTGTTGGTATTCTCGATCAATTCTGGATTATCAGAAAATTTTTTGTATGCTTCATCGGTTGAAATGAAGTAATAGTCACCCTTGGCCATCGAGAAACGACTCCCACTTTGGGAATTATTCTGGGTGTTAATTGCAAGCATTGTCTCGTGAGCTTTTTTATCATCGAGCGAAAGATAGTGGGAGTCTTGTGTTGCCACACAATCAATTCCCAATTCCTTACCAATCGCCAGAGCGTCAGCTTTAATACGTAGTCCATCTTCGATACCCGGGTCATGCCATACTTCTATGAAGTAGTTCTCCTTACCGAATATTTCCTGGTAGAGTTTCGTCACACGGACGGCTTCTTCTTTATTACTTACTTGTAACGCTCGTGAGAACTCACCGCCCACACATCCCGACAAAGCAATCAATCCTTCGTGATGTTCTCTCAATAAGTCGTGATCTATTCTTGGCTTGTAGTAATAGCCTTGAAGTTGCGAGGCAGTAACAAGTTTAAGCAAATTTCTATAACCCGTTTCATTCTTCGCGAGCAATGTTAGGTGATAGCGCTTATTGTCTATATTTGGATCTTTATCAGTATATTTGCGATTGGCGATGTAAGCCTCAAGGCCGATTATAGGTTTAATTCCTGTATCTTTGCATAATTTGTAAAACTCGATTGCGCCGTACATGTTGCCGTGATCAGTAATTGCCAGAGCTGGCATCTCGTATTCTTTAGCTAATTTAATCAAGCGCTCTGTTTGGCTTAGGCCATCTAGGAGAGAGTAATGGGTGTGGGTGTGTAAGTGAATAAAAGGGAGTTTCGCCATGCGAGCATTATAACTTACAATGCACTTATGGCTAAAAGGTGGATAATTGGGATTGATGAAGTGGGGCGCGGACCCATAGCTGGCCCCGTGACCGTATGTGCCTTTATGGCCACACAAACATTTTGCAAAAAGCTGAAAGGTCAGTTCGATAGCAAGAAACTTACTCCCCAAATTCGTGTGAGCATATCAAGAGATCTACACAAGATGCGCAACGAAGGTTTGATTTTGTACAGAATAGTTTCTGTGAGCGAGAAAGTAATAGATCAGAAGGGAATTGTGTACGCTGTAAACTTAGCGATTTCGCGGGCATTGAAGCTACTTAGGGGTCTGAACCCTAAGTTAGTGCAAATTTTGCTAGATGGGGGATTGCATGCCCCAGAAATTTACAAGAATCAAAGAACTATTGTTCACGGTGATGCCCGAGTGCCAGTAATTGGATTGGCGAGTGTGATGGCCAAAGTGCATCGCGACAAGCTGATGACGAATTTGGGTACCCGGTACCCAAATTGGGGTTTCGAGAAGCATAAAGGTTACGGCACTCGCAAACATTACAAGGCTTTACGCAAACACGGTCCTTCTCTAATCCACCGTCGTAGCTATTTGCATTAATTTTTATTTTTGCGTTTTGAGCTTTGACTTTTGAGTTTACATTGTTTACAATGCGTCCATGTCAGTACGGATGCGACACACCAAGAGCCATACGGCCAATCGCCGTTCGCACCATGCCCTTACCGGACTTCGGTTGGGTAAGTGTGATAAATGTGGCTCACAGAAGCTTGCACATACTATGTGCATGAACTGTGGCACCTATAAGGGCCGGGTGGTGGTAGACGTATTGTCTAAACTCTCTAGGAAGGAGAAGAAGCAGAAAGACAAAAAGTCTGCGTAACCCTACTTCACTCACGTTGTGAGTTTCTCAGGGTGAAATGAGTACATTTCAAATTTATGGCCAAGAGACACGTCTCAAGGAGCATCGCACTACAATCACTATTCGAGTGGGATTTTTACGACGGCAAGAAAGATAAAATCGAGGAAATTTTAGCACGTAATATAGATGAATTTGGTGATGGTGTTGCCGAGAGAGATTTTATAAAAAAGTTAGCTAAGGGCGTAATCGTTAAAAGAGAGATTCTAGATGAGATTATAGCTAAAGCGGCCCGCGACTGGCCCCTCTTGCAAACTCCCTTGGTTGATCGAAATGTTTTACGCATAGGCTTGTTTGAACTTTTGTTTGCCAAGAAAGAAGAAGTGCCCGCGCGTGTTGCTATCAACGAAGCAATAGAATTGGCTAAATCTTTTGGCGGGGAGCGGTCTGGCAAATTCGTGAACGGCGTCTTGGGCACGATATATAAAGAGATGGGTGAGCCGGGTAAAGATGACGTGCCCAAAAAGAAGACGCGTTACAAAAAGAAAGAAGATTTAACAAAAGAAGAAAAAGAAAAGTTGCCCTTAAAGAAATTAGTAGGAGCGATTGTTTACAATAGAGATAATAAGGGTAATGAAAAACTAGCTTTTGTCCACGACGTCTTTGGCTATTGGACCCTTAGCAAGGGTGGTGTAGAAGAAAGAGAGAATGAAGAAATCGCTGTGGTGCGTGAAATTAAGAAGGAGATGAATCTTGATATTGTGGTTGAGAAAATGATTGGGGTTAACGAATATGTAGCCACAGATCCGGAGATTGGTAATATGAGGAAGCGAGTAACTTACTTCCTTGCACAAGCCAAAAATCCTGCTAGTATCAAGTTGCCGGAGGGTAGTGGGGGTTTGGATAACGTTAAATGGTTTACGCTTTCTGAAGTTAAGGAGTTGAAGATGTACCCTGATGTGCGCCCCATTATTGATAAAGGCTTAGAAGCACTACATGCAATTCGAGAATCTGGAAAAAATAATAGAGCATAGTTTCAAGGATAAAGACTTATTGATTCAGGCTATTACCCATCGTTCGTATCTCAATGAGAATAAAGATTGGAAACTCGCACACAATGAAAGATTAGAATTCTTGGGCGATGCCGTGCTTGAGCTTGTTGTTACAGAATACTTATACGCGCAATATCCCAATAAGTCAGAGGGAGAACTTACGAGTATACGCGCGGCACTTGTGAACACAGTGAGTTTGGCGGGGCTTGGTCAAGAACTTGGTATAGATGCGCATATGCTCATGAGTAAGGGTGAGCAGAAGGATAAGGGTCGCGCACGTGGCGTGATCTTGGCGAATGCGTTCGAAGCTCTTGTGGGAGCGCTTTATCTTGATGGGGGATATAAAGCTTCGCAGAAATTCCTAGACAGAGTTTTGTTGCATAAATCAGATGAGATAGTTAAGAAGAGCTTGTGGCAAGATCCCAAAAGTGTGTTGCAAGAAAAAGCGCAAGAAATAAAAGGCTTCACCCCTATATATAAAACCCTCAAAGAAGCCGGCCCGGATCATGCGAAAGTTTTCACCGTGGGCGTATACGTAGGCAAAGATTTAGTAGCGCGTGGCTCTGGCATGAGCAAACAAGAAGCCGAAACCGCCGCCGCCAAAACAGCTCTTGACATATTCAAGTAACTAGTATATAGTATCAAGCAGAAATTTGCCCTCCCGCTACCCCTCAAGTAGGACAGATGCTGTTAATGATAAATAATACTCGCTTGGTATCCGAAAGCCAATGCATTCTCGTGGCCGGTCATTGAGGAAGGAGTGGATTTCATCCAACTCTTCCTCTGTCACTGTCCCAATATCCCTTCTCTTGGGCACAAAGCATCTGATCCAACGATTAGTATTCTCGACTAAGCCCTTTTCCCAAGAGTGGTAGGGATGTGTAAAATATATACGCGTGTGGAGCAGGGCCTCAAGCTCTCTCCAGCACGTGAAAGCAATATCGTTGTCCGTGGTGATACTTTGGACGGTCACGCCACGAAACAATTCAGAAAGCGCAGCACGAATAGTGTTGCGTTTTCTGTTGGGTAACTTTTGTATCCAAGTCTGTTTGGTTAGCGTATCAACCGCCACCAAGAATACCCACGAGCTCTCTTTTGAGACAATGAAGTCGAGTTCGAAGTGACCAACGCCCACAAGCTCTGGACGTTCGTCAATGTATATACGGCCATCCTGAGCCGTCTTCCAATGTCCTCTCTTCCTGCCTCCCTTGCGATTGTTCCAACTCCAGAAGAAGAAACGATCAAAGCCTCTGCGTTCAGCAAATTTGTATATGGCCTTGGCTGAGCAAGTGATGACCATTTCTCTTTTCAAATATCCACTAATCTGTTTGGGTGACCATTTCATGGACAACTTCTCGATCACAAAGCGGTACAAGAACGTATCCAAGGCAACCTTTAGACACTGACCTTTGGCTCTCCAGCGTCTCTGCCAGACCTTCACCTTCGCTTTCTCTGCCGTGTATTCACCTTTGACTGCGTTCTTTCTCACTTCCCGAGCCACAGTGTTGGGGCTACGACCAAGAAACTCGGCAATCCGACGAATGACTGAACCGCTCCGATACATTACTTCAATCACAAAACGCTCCTCAAAAGACAGGTGCACATACTTCTTCTTTCCTTGCTTCTTAATCATTGGACAATTAGTTAACTGCTAATACAGCAATTCTAACTGTCCTACTTCAAAGGTGGCTGGGGGTGCTTGTGGGGCGACGAAGGCAATCCAGCCTTACGTGGCGGTCCTGCGGCACTTCCGAGACGCCAAGTCAGCGTCTGGCGGGGAGAAAAAAATGTTCGAAAAATTCGAGGAGTGGGCGCGTCGGCTTCCAATGGTCCTGACGGGCCTAGCCTGGATCGCCATTCTGGCGATCTGCCTCTGGTATTCGGAGCTCCGGGTCTTTGGAGTCCCGGCGGGGGTCGCGACGATCTTCGGCGGGATCGCCGTTTTTCAGGTAGAGAAGAACGACAAGCTCCGCACACAGTTCCGACTACTCAAGAAGAACCTTGAGGACCTCGCAGACAGGGTCGCGCCGACGGCGCAGGCGCTCGACAAAACCAAACATGAGCGTGCGGAGAACGAGCTCAAGCTCAAGCACGCTCATGGGGCGTTGCAGAGCTTGCACGCCCACGTTCAGGCCGGCAACTTCAAGACGTCGGCCCAGGTTCTGGAGGCTCTCGAGTTCTTGCTCGAGCGACTGGAGTGGCCGGTCCAGTTCGCGAACAGGGATATGCGCGAACTTTGGGCGGGAAGGCTTCGGACGCTCATCGTCCGGCGGACGGCCCCACATGGCCGGTGTTCGGCACTCGTGAATCTCGGCGAGTACCAGGGTGACGGCTACTGCCTGACCTGCGGTGCCCGCCTCACATGGAGGTGTGTGGTCCACCAGGTCAAGGTCTGCCGCGATTGCCGGACGGAGGCTCCGGTTACGGCCAGCTAGTACAGGAGGCGTCCTGGTTCGGTGAATAACCGAACGAAACGCTCAAAGGCTCGCTCGCGAGAAATCGCGGGCGGGCCTTTCACATTTTTGATGCGTTGTGCTATATTTTGCTTATGAATACAACAACAAGACAATTAAATTCAGATTTGACTCGATTAGTTCGCTACACTATATATCAGACTCTTGAGGAAATCGGTTATGATCCAGATTATGGATTGGAGTTAGATCCCTCCTTTGTGCGCAAACTTAAAAAGAGAATTGCATCGAAAGAAAAAGGGACACCACTTGAGGTTGTCATGAAGAAGTACGGTATAAAAACTTGACGAGCATGTGGTCCGTTGATATTGGAGATGGTGCTAAGAGGGACCTTGCTAAACTTGATGCGCAGATTCGTGAGCGTGTCTTAGTTAAGCTTAAATGGTTTGGAGAAAATTTTGATATATTGAAACCTGAGCCATTACACCATAACTTTCGAGGTGAAGATAAGCTGAAGGTAGGTGATTGGCGAGTCGTGTATGAAATTAAATACGAATACAGAATAATCTTTGTGAGATATGTCGAACATCGAAGTGAAGTTTATAAACGAAAGAAATGAGACTGAAAAGATTGGAAATTTCTGGGTTTAAGAGCTTCGGCAAGAAAACCGAGTTTATTTTCGATTCGCCTGTTACGGCTATTGTGGGGCCTAATGGTTCGGGTAAGTCTAATGTGGCGGAATCCCTACGCTGGGTGCTAGGCGAGCAGAGCATGAAAAGTTTGCGAGGTAAACGAGGCGAGGATTTAATTTTCAACGGCTCAAGTTCTAGTTCTCGCCAGAACAGGGCTAGCGTGAAGCTCGTTTTCGATAACATAGATTCCTTGACCAACACACTCGGAACGAGCAGACCATTTCCAGGTATTGAATTCGATGAAGTGAGTATAGAGCGGGAGGTGCACAGAGATGGTACTAATATTTATTCTGTGAATGGCTCGCAAGTGCGTTTGCGCGATATTGTAGAGCTCTTGAGTGGCGTCAGTTTGGGGCCATCTGGGCATCACATAATCTCGCAAGGCGAAGCAGATCGCGTCCTGTCAGCAAATCCAAAAGAAAGGCGCGAGATACTCGAGGATGCTTTGGGATTGAAATTGTATCAGTTCAAGATTTCAGAAAGTGAGAAGCGTCTTGATAAGAGCAAAGAGAATATGAAGGATGTTGAGGCGCTTAGACGTGAAATTGCCCCACATTTAAAATTCCTGAAGAAGCAGGTTGAAGAGGCAGAAAAAGTAGTTTCAATGAAGGAAGAACTTGCGAATCTTGCTACGGAATATTTCAGTATAGAGAAGGATTATTTGGATAGCATGAAGGAAGGCATAGCAAGTAATTTGCACAAGACTAAATTAGAATTGAGTGATGTTGAGAGTGAGTTGAGCAAGAACAGTAAGAGTCCCAGATTGCGCGAGCTCACAGATGCGCTTAGCAAATTGCGCAATGAGAAAGATGAAGCGTCTCGCGCGATAGGTAGATTAGAGGGCAAGATCGAGGCGAGTAAACATGAGGATCTTGTGCGTGTAGATGAACGTGGGGAGGAGAGGTGTAGGTATTGCGGGCAGGTGATTGTTAGAACCCCAAGGCCAGACCTTAAAGACTTGGATTCCAAAGGTCTGGCCTTAAAATCAGAACCAGATACTAGTAATTACTTGAAAGAAAAAAGTGAGCTCGAAGATAGGCTAGTGAGATTAGTTAAAAGTGAGAATGAAATGACGGATGAGCTTGAGGCCTTGCGCGAAGCAGAGAAAGTCTCGTATGAGTTGCGGGCAAAAGAGACACAGTTGCGTGGCGAGATAGAGAGATTAAAGTTACAAGAAGAGCAATACAAGCGTGAACATGAGATTTTTTCACGAGATGCGCATGAGATTGGTATGCTTACGATGAAGAATGTATTGGCTGATTCCCGAGGGCACGGAGGCGAGGCCTCGGGTAGGTCCGGAGGCCTCGCCTCGGGGACCAGAGAAACCCAGCAAGATTTGCGTAAGAAGATAGAGCGACTCAAGATTAAAGCCGAGGATGCAGGGGGATTGGGGACGGATGTGATACGCGAATTTGAGGATACTAGTGCTCGCGATGAGCACTTGAGTACAGAGCTTGCAGATTTGACGGCGAGCATTGAGTCACTTGAGAAGCTTATTCGCGATTTAACTAACACTCTCGAGACCAAATTTAAAGACGGCTTAATGCTAGTAAATAAAGAATTCACGAACTTCTTCACGACATTATTTAGTGGTGGTTCGGCCAAGCTTGGTGTGATTGAACTGGGCAAACCAGAGAAGATTTTCATAGAAGGCGAGGAGCTAGAATTAGAAAATGAAGAAGAAGAGAAGGGGAAAAAAGCGGGGGATAGGGAGTGGGGGATTGATGTTGATGTAAGTTTGCCTCGCAAGAAAATTAAGGGTCTGGAAATGTTATCTGGAGGCGAGAGATCGCTGACATCAATAGCACTCATATTTGCCCTTTCACAAGTGAACCCACCGCCATTCCTAGTATTAGACGAAACTGATGCGGCGCTAGACGAGGCGAACAGTAAGCGCTACGGCGACATGCTCACTGCGCTATCAAGTAAATCCCAACTCCTAGTTATCACCCACAATCGCGAAACTATGTCTCACGCCCAAGTTCTGTACGGAGTAACCATGGGAGCAGACTCAATTTCCAAACTCCTATCGATTAGATTCGAAGAAGCCACAGCTTTTGCAAAATAATTTAGGCCAAGTCCCAGGTGATCTGGTGTCTTTGGACGTCTACTTCTGATAATTTTACTTCTATGCGATCACCTAATCTGTATACTTTTTTGGTCCTCTTGCCTATTAACGCAAACTTTTTTTCGTCGAATTCGTAGAAGTCGTCGCCAATGCTTGATAAGCGCAACATGCCTTCGCATTTACTCTTTTGCTCTTCTATGAAGATGCCCCATTCTGTCACGCCCGTGATTATGCCTTCGAATTGCTTTTTAGGTTGACTAGCCATGATGGTCTGCATGTATTCTGCTTGCTTGTACTTGATGCTCTCGCGCTCGGCATCTGCAGCTTCTTTCTCTTTGCTACTGGCATATCGCGCTATCCTTTCATAATTAGCGAGCTCTACTTTATCTATTTGCTTGCCTTGCAAGTACTGCGTGAGTAATCTGTGTACCATCAAATCCGGATATCGCCTGATGGGGGATGTAAAGTGCGTGTAGTATTCAAAACCTAATCCGAAATGCCCGATATTTGCCACAGAGTAAATTGCTTTTGACATTGAACGCAATACTGCCGTTTGCACTAGCATCTCGATGTCTTCACCCTTCATCTGGGCGAACAATTCGTTGATCTCGCGTGCGCCGAAGTTTTTTGGATTACCCTCGAATTTGTAACCGAGTCCACGCAAGAAAGTTTTGAGTGTCTCGATGCGTTCCGGATTTGGCTTATCGTGTATCCTATAAACAGCTCCACCACCTAATTTGCCTGTGCTCCTGAATAAGTAATGCGCTACATGTTTATTCGCAAGCAACATAAACTCTTCTATGAGCTTATGCGTGGCTAGTCTTTCTTTGATGTAAATGCGCACGGGCTTTTTATCTGGCCCGAGCTCTACTTTGATCTCATCCTTTTCAAAAATAATAGAGCCTTTGGCTAGACGAGCTTTGTGCAAGTTTTTAGAAATGCTATCTAGAATTTTTAGTTCCTCTATATAAACGCCAGCATCCTTATCAAGTACTTGTGAGGCCTCTTCGTATGTAAATCTTTTCTGTGAGTGAATGGTAGTCTGACCGAACCATTCACTTTCTACGTTACCCATCCCATCCATGACGAAAATACTTGAGTATGTAAGTCTGTCCTGATCCGGCACGAGCGAGCAAATATCTGCAGATAAAGCTTCAGGCAACATAGGCACCGTGCGATCTACGAGATAAACAGAGTTCGCTCGCGAGCTCGCTTCTTCGTCGAGTTTAGTGCCAGGGCGAACAAAGTATGATACGTCAGCGATGTGCACACCCACTTCATATCTTGCCCCACCAGTCTTACTCGGTTCTAATTTTTTTATCGAGAGAGCGTCATCAAAGTCTTTAGCATCTGCAGGATCTATAGTAAATGTTGGCGTGCTTCGAAGATCACGCCGATCCCGCAAAGCTTTGGCGACGTGGGATGGGAAGTTTGCTTTGAGATCATTCGCTTCCTGCTCAACAACATCTGGGAAGTCGTACACAATACCTGAGCCTGCAAGAATAGATTTAATTTCTGTCTCGTGATCACCCGGTGCGCCGAGCACCTGCACTATTTTGCCTTCTGGTTTATCTGCGTTCCAGTTTGTGATTTCTATGAGCGCTTTCATGCCATCTTTGGCATCATCCCGTGTTTCTGTAATTGCTAGATCTGTGTACACGCGGCGATCATCTGGCACAAGCACGCTAGATTTGATAGTGCCCACGAAGCGAGATTTAGCTCGTGATAAAACTTTAATCACTTCGCCAGTCTGTTGCTCGCCCTTATTATGTTGGGTATGTAATAGCACGAGTACTGTGTCGTCGTGGAATGCTGTGCCTAGATAGTTAGGATCGATGCGAATTTCTTCGGCATAATTTTCAGGCAAAACAAATCCGCCTTTTTTGCCAGCAAGTTTAATAACCCCCTCGATTTCTGTTTTGCCGTGGGTCGTTAAGTGAGGTTTGCCGTCAGCCCGCGGTCCAGCCTTACGGGCGGTTTCTGCAGGAGCTCGGCGTCCGAAGTTCTTGCGCTCGCCATGATTTTTAGTTTTGCCCCCAAACTCGCGTTTTTTGTTCCCGAATTTTTTCTGCATAAGTTAGGATTATAGCACACCTTACACGATCTTGCGTTCCTAAAGCATTTTTGCTAGAGTAACGTGACTAATATGTTAATGATTCGATTACAACGAGTGGGGCGTTTGCACGATCCTTCTTATCGCATTGTGGTCACCGAGAAATCGGCCGGGCCCAAGGCGGGTAAATATGTTGAAGAGTTGGGGCATTATGATGCGCGTCGCCCAAGCACTGAAGGGGCTAAAAATTTTACTATCAATGTTGAGCGAGTTAAATACTGGCTGGGTGTGGGGGCACAAGCCTCTGGAACCTTACATAACTTGCTTGTGCGCGAGGGCATAGTGAAAGGCAAGAAACGCGACGTCAGGCCATTTAAAGTCATTACGAAGGTGGAGGAGCCTAAAATAGAGGTTAAGGCCGAGGTCAGAGCAGATGAAAAAGTTGAAGAAGCTAAAGAAGAAGTTGAAGAAGTTAAGGAAGAAGTGAAAGAAAAAGTTAAAGAGGAAGCACCCGTTGCCACTTCGACAGAGTAGGTTTATAATCCACTTATTATAAGTAGTTTATACAACCATGATTGAACAGGACCAGCAGGTATTGGAATACGTAACGAAAGCTTTAGTTGATCATACAGAGTCTGTCAAGATTACGCGTACCATTGATGAGCGGGGTGTGCTATTGAGTCTCGATGTCCACGCTGAAGATATGGGCAAGATTATCGGTAAGATGGGCAATACTGCCAAAGCCATACGCACTATCTTGCGTGTGGTGGGTATCAAGAACGGTGCGAGGGTTAACCTAAAGATTAACGAACCCGAGGGGAGTACGCGCGGAATGACGAGCACGTTGACGGAATCCCAGCCAGCAATAGCGAAAACTCCAAGCATGAAAACAGTAGATGAAGCTATGGCTGATTTGAATCTTGGATAGAAACAGAAATCAGAATTAAGCAATGATGAAATTTCACGTGTTGACTCTGTTTCCAGAGGCTATCCGGCCATATCTAGATTCTTCAATGCTCTGGAAGGCGCAGAAGGACAAGAAAATAAAAATAAGCATAATAAATCCACGCGATTTTACGCGCGATAAGCATAAACGAGCAGACGATAGACCCTATGGTGGCGGGCCTGGCATGGTGATGAAAGCCGAGCCGGTATTGCGAGCGACTGGCAAGATGAAAGGTAAGTTCGTCCTTACTAGTCCGAGAGGGAAACAGTTCACGAATAAACTTGCCAGCGATTGGACAAAGAAATATAAAGAAATAGTGATTATTGCTGGACATTACGAAGGCATAGATGCCCGCGTTAAAAAAATCCTAAAGTGTGAAGAAGTATCAGTAGGACCATACACGTTAACCGGAGGTGAGCTACCGGCACTAATCATGATAGACGCGATAACACGCAGATTACCTGGAGTCTTGGGCCACGATCAATCACTGGAAGAGTCTAGAGTGGCAAGTAGTGAAGTCTACACCCGTCCCGAGAGCTTTAAATTTAAGGGCAAAACGTACAGAGTTCCCAAAGTGCTCCTATCGGGTAATCACAAAAAAATAGAAGCCTGGCGAGCCAAGTAATTCGGTTACCTGGTATCCGAATTGACAAACACAACATTACATATTAGCCTGATTGCAGGCGACCCACTCGGGCAGGAGTGGGTCTAGGTTTCAAACCAGGAATTTCCATCCACCGCCTATTGCACTTCGGTGCACCGGCCATTGGAGGAAGATATGCACGGAAGTCTATTGGATTTAGCAACGACGAAGCTCGTAATCCGAGTCCGCACGGTCGGTAGCAATGTGCAGTACATGCTTATCCTCGCTAACGTAAAGGGGTACCTCGTGGAGTTTCAGTTCACGCCCTATGAAACTAAGCCTGGCGCGATGAACATGTCGACCTTGAGGATAGAGCGCGCTAATGCCAAGAAGATTGGGGAAGCATACGACGAGCTCTGGAAATATTGGTTTGCTTCTTTCGGTCATCCTGATTTGGCCTCTCAGTTTCTCTCGGTTGGGTCAACTGGCAGGGATATGTCATATGCTTACGAGCCGCGTCTCCGTCTGGAGTTGCGAGCTCTGAGCGAAGCTCTTGGTTGTCTTCGAGTGCTTAATACTTTTGACGTTGGTTGTGATAGTGCGACCAAGCAGGCGCGTGGCACTCTTATCCACCGTCTTGCCTGTTTTGTCGAAAACAGC